>Ga0233431_1004595_pt1 | contig 14568 bp, 14 predicted proteins | sample SI_118_April2016_FD_179867 | JGI IMG/M metagenome (GOLD analysis project Ga0233431, IMG submission 179867) | Seawater microbial communities from Saanich Inlet, British Columbia, Canada - SI_118_April2016_200_MG | ecosystem: Environmental > Aquatic > Marine > Inlet | place: Canada: British...
TGGGCCACCCGGCCTGATAGTCATCGTTTCCGATCACCAGCGCATAGCTGTTGTCGTAGAGTTGCAGGTTTTCGCTCACCGGCGCATTGGGGTCATTTTCCGCCCGGATCTTCACCGTAATGCCCCGGCCCTGTCCCCAGGCAAAACCGGTGCAGAAAACCACCATGACCATCCCCAGAGCCATAAACGAGAGCAACCGTTTCATGCGCAGCATTTTCTTAATCCTCCTTCGTTCAGGTTGACCATCAGAATACCCGGGGTCTATGAAATAATCAAGTCTAAGAAAATTCTCCGCAAACGGATTTTCCCGCGGGGCCATTTACCGTTTCGAATCTGCAACTTGACACCCGGCCCCCACTCTTTTAAACTGATTTTCAGCAGTTACTGTCAAAGCCAGATATTAAGGAGAACCCGTGAAAGGAAAAAAAGTCCTCGTGGGGATCACCGGCGGGATCGCCGCCTACAAAGCACCGGAACTGGTGCGGCTTCTGGTTAAAGCGGATTTTCAAGTGGAAGTGGCCATGACGGAAAGCGCCACATGGTTCGTGACCCCACTCACCCTTGAAACCCTTTCCGGGAACAAAGTGATTACCCGCATGTTCGGACGCGATGAGACCCCCATGGACCATATCCGATGCGGTCAGGATGCGGACCTCATCATCATTGCGCCTGCCACCGCCAACATCATCGGCAAAATGGCCCACGGCATTGGGGACGATTTTCTCTCCACCTGCATGCTGGCCGCCACCGCCAGGACCCTTATGTGCCCCGCCATGAACGATCGCATGTTCCTGAACCCGGCGGTCCAAGATAATTTGAAGCTGCTTCAAGAACGGGGGGTTAATATTATGCCTCCCGGGAGCGGTGAACTGGCCTGCGGAAGCGACGGGCCCGGCCGCCTGCCGGACCCGGCCGATATTTTTGAACAGGGGCTGATCCTCCTCTCGGAACCGGATCTGGAAAGCCTTAAAATCCTGGTGACGGCAGGGCCCACCACGGAGCATATTGATCCGGTGAGATTCATCACCAACCGGTCATCGGGGAAAATGGGGTACGCCCTGGCCCGGGCGGCCCTACGAAGGGGTGCGGAGGTGGTGCTGGTCAGCGGCCCCACGAGTATAAAACCGCCCCCCGGAATTCATTTCTGCCCCGTCCAGACGGCGGAAGAGATGAAAAAGGCAGTTCTTGAGCACCGGTCCGGCTGCCACATGATCATCAAGGCAGCCGCTGTTTCCGACTACCGGCCAAAGGAGATGGCCCGCCAGAAAGTCAAGAAAGGGGCGGATTCGGTATCCCTCCACTTGGTCAAAAACCCGGATATACTGGCCCTGCTGGGACAGACGAAAAAAGACCACCCCTGCATCCTGGTGGGGTTTGCAGCGGAAACCGAAAATCTTCTGAATAATGCACAAAAAAAGATCGCCGCCAAGAACCTGGACATGATCGTGGCAAACGATGTTTCCAGAAAAGACGCGGGGTTCCAGACGGACACCAACGCGGTGAAAATCATCTACGCGGACGGCCGTGTGGAGGATTCCCCCCTCATGGGGAAAATCGACGTGGCGCACCTGGTTCTGGATCGGGCCAAAGCGCTGAAGGATGGAAACTCTTGAACCCAGGAAAAGAACTCAAAGAGATTTTTTTTGACACCAAACGGTTGATGTCAGCCTTTGAAGAGATGGGCCTTGAACCGCCGGTGCTGCCAAAAGGTGCCCTTGATTTCATGGAAACACCGGTCTTGCTGAAGCCCGCTTACCCCCCGACCCGGTCAGAGAGTCCGGGAGAAGGGGCATTGAAAACCCTTGAAACGCTCAGGGACCATATGGGGGACTGCCAACGCTGTGGGCTGCACAAGGACCGGAAACACCTGGTTTTCGGAGAAGGCAATCCGAAGGCAAAGTTGGTTTTTGTGGGTGAGGGACCGGGGGTTGACGAAGACCAGGCAGGCAGGCCTTTTGTGGGGAAATCGGGGCAACTGCTCACAAAAATTATTGAAAAGGGCATGGGCCTCACCCGGGAATCGGTCTATATCTGCAACGTGGTGAAGTGCCGCCCCCCAGGCAACCGCGATCCCAATCCCCATGAAACCAGGACCTGTCTTCCCTTCCTGAAAGCGCAGCTCGGCATCATCGGCCCTGGCGTCATCTGCGCCCTGGGCCGGGTCGCCTGCCAGGCTCTCCTGGGAGGGGATTTCAAGATCACCCGCGACAGGGGGAAATGGCGTACCTACCATGGGATACCCCTCATGCCCACGTTTCATCCGGCCTACCTCCTGAGAAACCCATCCGCCAAACGGCCGGTGTGGGACGATGTGAAAAGCATCATGGGTAAACTGGGGCTGGAGGTGAAATAAAATGGCTGAGACACCGTTACGAAAATCGGCAACGCCCTGTTTTTTTGCTTTGCTTTTTTTTCTCATCCTGCCCGTTTCGATCGCATTTTGTGAAAATCCCGCCCCGGGATCGGTCTTTATCATCCAGCTGGAAGGGACCATCAACCCCGCCACGGCGGATTTTGTGGCACGGGGGCTTGAAAAAGCCAAAGACCGGGGCGCCGCGCTGGCCGTTATCCAGATGGATACCCCCGGGGGCCTGGCCTCATCCATGCGAACCATGGTAAAAGCCATTTTAAATTCTCCCATTCCCGTCGTGGTTTACGTGGGACCTCGTGGCGCGGGGGCTGCATCCGCCGGTGTTATGATCACCGTAGCGGGGCATGTGGCCGCCATGGCGCGCGGCACCAACATCGGCGCTGCGCATCCGGTGGGTGCCGGCGGCAAGGACATCGGGGGAACCATGAGCAAAAAGGTGGTCAATGACATGGCCTCCTACGCCCGGGGCATTGCCGAACAAAAAGGGAAAAACGGCCAGTGGGTGGAGAAAGCCATACGGGAAAGCGTCTCCATTACCGCCGAAGAGGCCCACGAAAAAAAGGTGGTGGACCTGGTAGTGGATGATCTGGACGATCTTCTGAAATCCCTTGACGGACGGGTCGTTGAACTCGCTTCAGGGAAGACCACCCTCAAGACCGCAGGACTCAAAAAGATTCATTACGAACCGAATCTGCGGGACAAGATCCTCAAAATCATCAGCGATCCCAACATCGCCTACATCCTCATGATGATCGGCCTGGCGGGCCTCTACTTTGAGCTGTCCCACCCGGGGGCCATTTTCCCAGGCGTCATCGGCGCCATCAGCCTGATTCTGGCCTTTTTCTCTTTCCAAACCCTTCCCGTGAACTACGCAGGCGTTGTTCTGATCTTTTTGGCCATCATCTTTTTCATTGCGGAAGTAAAAGTGGCAAGTTATGGTATTTTGTCCATCGGGGGGTTGATCGCCCTGACCCTCGGATCCCTGATGCTCTTTGAAAACATGCGGGTCTCGCTCACGCTCATGTTGCCCACAATTGTTCTGGTGGGCGGCTTTTTCGTCATCGTGGCGGGTGTGGCGTTCCGGGCCCTTCGGAAAAAGCCCACGGGCGGCCAGGACGGTCTCATGGGAGAGACAGGTGTGGTCAAAGAATTGATTGACCCCGAAGGCCGGGTGTTTGTGCATGGTGAAACCTGGCGGGCTTTTTCAAAGGAGCGGATCGAACCGGGTGAAACGATTCAAGTCTCGGGGATCAAGGGCCTGCTCCTGAATGTGCGAAGGGCACCGGAGCAAAACCAAAAAGGTCTCACGCAAAGCCGCCAAGGCGCAAAGGAGTGAAATCATGTTTTATATTCTAGCAGTGGTATTCATCGGACTCTTTCTGGCAAGCGCCATCCGGGTTCTGAAGGAGTACGAACGCGGTGTCATCTTCCGGCTCGGCCGTTTGATCAAAACCAAGGGCCCCGGCCTCATTATCCTGATTCCCGTCATCGACAAGATGGTCAAGGTGAGCCTTCGGCTGGTGGCCATGGACGTGCCGAGTCAGGATGTGATCACAAGGGATAATGTCTCCGTAAAGGTGAACGCCGTGGTCTACTTCCGCGTCATGGATCCCAACAACGCCACGGTGGAAGTGGAAAACTACCTGTTTGCCACCTCGCAGCTGGCGCAAACCACGCTTCGTAGTGTCTGCGGCCAGGTGGAACTGGACGAACTTCTGGCCGAGCGGGACAAAATCAACACCCAGCTCCAGAACATACTGGACAAACACACGGATCCCTGGGGCATCAAGGTGTCCACCGTTGAAGTCAAACACATTGATCTTCCCCAGGAAATGCAGCGGGCCATGGCCAGGCAGGCGGAGGCCGAGCGGGAACGGCGGGCCAAAATTATCAACGCAGAAGGGGAATACCAGGCCGCCAACCGGCTGGCGGATGCAGCAGCCATTATTCAGAAATACCCCGAGGCGCTTCAATTGCGGTACCTGCAAACCGTGAAAGAAATATCCGCTGAAAACAATTCCACCACCCTTTTTCCCATCCCCATTGATCTTTTGGCGCCCTTCATTAAGAAAGGGTAGGGAAAAAGGCGACGGTGTCTTGCATTTTTCAGGCCGAATGTGCTAGAAGGATTTTTTATTCAGCTCACCAGATTATTCAAATTTAGGAGAACAGGAAAATGGCAGAAGAAATTTCAGAAGAAACCAAACCCACGGTGCCGGAGTTCAAAAAGCCTCTGGTCAAAATGACGGCGGTGGAATTAAAAGAGGTGGCCAAGGAGATTCCCGGTGCCGTCGGGGTAACCGCCATGCTGAAAGCTGATTTGCTTTCCCTCATCAGAGAATATTACGGCCTTGAAGACGAGGCGGCCCAAAAAAAGAAAAAAGTCAAGAAAGTCAAGGTCAAGGCAACTGTCAAAGAGCTGAAAGCCAAGGTTTTGGAATTGAGGGACAAAAAGGCAGAAGTCCGTAAAACAGGTGACCCCAAACAGATCAACGCCCTTCGAAGACGAATCAACCGCCTGAAAAAGCAGACCCGAAAGGCTGCTCAAGTGTAATCTTCGCTTTTAATGAGCAGGCATTGGGAGCCTTCCGGACTCCGGCCTGCTTTTCTTTCGAGGGAAGAACTTGTCAAAGACCGTGGCAATCGTACCCGCTGCCGGTGCCGGGGTTCGCATGGGTGGGGATCGCGCCAAACAATACCTTCATCTGAAAAACCGACCCATCCTGGCAGTCACCCTGGAAGCGCTGCAGAAATGTGTCATGCTGGATGACATTGTGCTGGTGGTGCCGGCAAAGGATGTGCGCTACTGCCAAAAAGAAATCGTTGAAAAATTTGGCATTGGCAAGGTTTCAGAAGTGGTTCCGGGAGGTAAACTGAGACAGGACTCGGTCCGTATGGGCCTTGAAACCTTGAATGGGCAGCACGACCTCGTTTTGATCCACGATGGGGTTCGCCCCATGGTGGAACCGGACCTGGTGGAAGCGGTCATCCAAACCGCTTTGAAGCACCGGGCCGCCATTTCAGCCCTCCCCGCCAAGGAAACCGTCAAAGCGGTAGACAGCCACCGTCAGGTGACCGCCACCTATGACCGAACCAAGGTCTGGATGGTTCAAACTCCGCAGGCTTTTCATTATAAAGACATCCTGAAAGCCCACCGGGAAGCCCTTAAAAATGGTTTGACGGAAGCGACCGATGACGCCTTTCTGGTTGAAAAACTGGGCATACCGATCCGTGTGGTACCGGGATCGGAGAGAAACATCAAGGTGACCACGCCCCACGACCTGGCGCTGGCCCAATATCTGTTCAATATAAAATAATTCTTGGAAAGTGACCATGGACGTCAGAATCGGTACCCGGGGGAGCAAACTGGCCCTCACGCAAAGTGAATGGATCAAGGAACAATTGGAGAAACGGCATTCCGGCATCCGCGTCGAACTGGTAAAGATCAAAACCACGGGCGATAAAATCCTTGACGTGCCTTTGAGCAAAGTTGGCGGCAAGGGCCTTTTCGTGAAAGAGATTGAAGAGGCCCTCCTCGAATCCAGGGTCGACGTGGCGGTTCACAGCATGAAAGACGTGCCGGCAGAACTGCCGGAGCGTCTGATGCTTTCCACTTTCCCTCGCCGGGAAGATCCCTCGGACGCGCTTATTTCCACAGAACACCAAAGTCTGGATCAGCTGCCGAAAAGGGCCAGGGTGGGAACCAGCAGCCTGAGGCGAGGCGCCCAACTGCTTCATTTACGCCCGGACCTGACGATCGTTTCCCTCCGGGGGAATGTGGACACGCGTCTTGGCAAACTGAAAGCAGGGGATCTCCAGGCCATTATACTGGCGGCGGCCGGTCTCAACCGTCTGGGGCTCTCCCATGTGATCACCCAGACCATCCCCTTTCACCAGTTGCTGCCGGCCGTGGGTCAGGGAGCGCTGGGCCTTGAAGTGAGACGCGGAGATCAGAAAACCATTGACCTGCTCGATTTTTTGAACCATGAGGATACCCGAACCGCGGTGGCCGCTGAAAGGGCTTTTCTGAAAACACTTGAAGGGGGTTGCCAGGTGCCCATGGCCGGTTTTGCCCAAGTCAACGGGGAGGCCCTCTCCTTTGAAGGGTTGGTGGCAGAGTTGGACGGGTCGAAGATTTTCAAGGAAACGGAAACCGGCACGCGGGATCAGGCGGAACAAATGGGCATCCGGGTCGCCAATAAGCTTCTGGCCTCAGGCGGAGGTGATGTTCTGAAACGGCTCTATGAAGGATAGGTGTTAGAAACTTGTGTCTTTGCGCCTTTGCGTGAGACCTTTTAGTTTTCGGCTTAATGATGGGGAATTCGATGGACGGGCAGAATGTAAAACCAGGAAAAGTATACCTGATCGGTGCCGGACCCGGTGACCCGGGATTAATGACCCTTAAAGGGAAAGACATCCTTTGTAAAGCGGATGTGGTAATTTACGACTATCTGGCCAACAAGATCTTCCTTGAATACGCAAAACCCGAGGCCGAATTGATCTATGTGGGGAAAAAGGGCGGTGATCACACCATGGGTCAGGCCGATATCAACCGTCTGATCGTTAAAAAATCAAAGTCGGGGAAAAGCGTTGCACGTCTTAAGGGCGGGGACCCCTTTATTTTCGGCCGGGGTGGCGAAGAGGCCCAGGAGCTGGTGGCGGACAAGGTGCCCTTCGAGGTGGTACCGGGCATTACATCGGCCATATCCGTCCCGGCTTACGCCGGCATTCCCCTGACGCATCGGGATCACACCGCCACGGTGGCCTTTGTCACCGGCCATGAAGACCCCTTCAAAGAAAAATCGAACATTCACTGGGACAAACTGGCCACGGGCGTGGGAACCATTGTGTTTCTCATGGGTGTGGGCAATTTGAAGAGAATCGCCCTTAACCTCATACAGCACGGCAGAAACGCGGATACCCCCGTGGCGGTTATTCGCAGGGGCACGGTGGCGGAACAGGAGACCATTTCCGGCAACCTTCTAAACATCGCGGAGCGGGTGGAAAGCGCAGGGTTGCGCCCGCCGGCCATCATCGTCGTGGGGGATGTGGTGGGGTTGCGGGATGAACTGAACTGGTTTGAGACCAAACCCCTCTTCGGCAAACGGATTGTGGTCACCCGGGCCAGAGAACAGGCCAGTGGATTCATGCAAGAACTCTCTTCTCTAGGTGCGGAATGCATTCAGTTTCCCACCATTGAAATCATTCCTCCCGACAGCTGGGAGCCCCTGGACACTGCCATTTCAGAGCTTGAATCCTACCATTGGTTACTGTTCACCTCGGTCAACGGCGTAAAATATTTTCTAAAAAGGCTTTATTCCTCGGGAAAAGATATTCGGGATCTCAAAGGCATCAAGATCGGCGCCATCGGACCCAAAACCGCCGACCAATGGCACCAATTGGGCATCAAGCCGGACCTCATTCCCGATGAATATCGGGCCGAAGCGGTGGTGGAAACCTTCAAGAAATGGGACACCCAAGGGGTCCGCATCCTTGTCCCAAGAGCCGCCAAGGCCAGAGAAATCCTGCCCGATCAATTGCGAAAGATGGGTGCTCTCGTAGACGTGGTGGATGCCTACAAAACCGTCAGCCCAACGGAAAATACCGCCGGGGTTCGGAATATGCTGGAGGAAGGAACCATTCATATGGTCACTTTCACCAGTTCTTCCACGGTCACCAATTTTGTTGACATGTTTGGTCCCGAGAAACAGCGGTTAACAGGTGAGTGGATGAAAGGGGTTAAGGTGGCCTGCATCGGCCCAATCACCGCGGACACGGCCAGGGGCCAGGGATTCTCCGTAGACCTGATGCCATCCGATTACACCATTGAAGCCCTGACCCGAGCCATCAAGGATTATTTTTAGGTCTAATACTCATGGAGATAGGCCCTAAAGAGTTTAGTACCATTGGCGCAGGAATTTTAAGACCGGAAGGGGTAGTGGTTCAAAGGGACGGGACGGTTTTGACCGCTGATGCCAGAGGTCAGATCGCAAGGATCAGCCCTGACGGGAAAACTTCATTTTACGGCGATGTTGGCGGTACCCCCAATGGTATCTGCCTTGATGGTGAAGGAAATTGTATCATTGCCAACATCGGAAATGGTCAGTGTCAATCCCTGGGCATAGACGGAACTCACACGGTTTTAATGACTGAAGCAAAGGGTAAAAGGATACCCACCCCCAATTTTCCCTTTGTAGACAGCAAGCACCGGCTCTGGGTCTCTAATTCCAGCTACCGGGAGGACATGGAGGACGCGATACGGAATCCAGCCCCGGATGGATGTATCGTGCTCGTAGAAAACGGGCATGCCCGCATTGTGGCCGAAGGTATCTATTTCGCCAACGGCCTGGCGCTGAACTCCGACGAAAGCAAATTATACGTGGCGGCCACCATGCAAAGGGTCATATTACAATATAAGATCGAAACCGATGGCACCCTCACATCCCCCGAGATTTATGGACCCTCGCCACTGGCTGAACATGGATATCCGGACGGAATTGCCTTTGATGAAGCGGGGAACCTATGGGTCACGTTCCCCTTCTGGAATGCCATTGGTTTCATAACTCCGGAAGGAGAGTTGGTGATGGTTCTGGAAGACCCGCGAGGCATAATTCTCAAAAGGCCCACCAACATTTGCTTTGGATGGAAAAACCGCGAAACCGCCTTTATCGGCAGCCTGGACGGGTCAAGCATTCCCTATTTCCGGGCCCCGTACCCAGGGATGAAATTGGTTCATCAATAGTTGACGTCCATATCTTTGTACTGCCATGTGTTTGATGTGGCCATCTCAGAGATATCTACCACAAAACCTTTTCCTTCAGTACATTTGCTTTCCCTGTTTACAGACAATCGTGAAAATGCTACTGATTTTATTATATATCACGTGCAGCGGGCGGGTATCGCTCAGGGAACTTCGAGTTGCTTAACGAATTTAAATTCACAGGGAACAAGGAGGCGCGAGACTATCATGACGCTGAGTAAAGGAGGGTTGAAACGAAGGGAGCGGACATCGGCCGGCAGAACACTTGTGTCATTATCGCTGCTCATGTCCATGGTCCTGATATGGACTTTGGTCGCCCTGACGGGGTGCAGTGATAGCGACTCCGCCACCCGAACACCGGAAATCTTTGCCTGCAATCTCACCTATAAGCTGCCCGGAGACGTCGACAAGACGCCCGGAGATGCCAACCAGAACGACTTCGACGAGTTCTCATGGCAGTCATTTTTGGCGCTCAGTGCACCGGCGGTCGGGGGTCGGATCAACGTGGATGGCGACAACACCCCCCAGTGGCGGGAATGGTCATCCACCGCCGACCTGCTCAACCAGGCCGATCCGGGTCCATCCGGATCGCGTTTCTACCCCGAAGAATGCAAGGCGATTCCCCTTTACGAGTATTACCGGGTAATCGACCAGGTGGGGAAGGTGGACGACTCTTTCCAGGAGGCCACCGAAGATGCCCTCAGCACCTCGCCGGTCATCGACAAGAACGGCAACTTCATTCGCTACGAGATTCTAATAAGCCCATCCATGTACGACCAGGTGGTGAGCAACGGGTGGAACATCCCGGGAACAATCCCCACCGATCCACAAACCGACCCTGTCACGAGCGACATTATCGGGACCTGCGGTCTGGTGAGCTACACCGGCGGTAATCCCGCGGACAAGGAGATCGGTTTCATCCAGATCAAGAACGCCTGGATGGACCTCACCCACGCCTCACCCACTGAGCGTGCCAAGTATCATATGGAGGAGCTCCTGATCTACACTCCGGAGTACCGGACATCGGGTACCCCACAGACGGCCACCTGCGAGCTTCGAACCATGGGGTTGGTGGGGCAGCACATCATGCACAAGACCCTCACCCAGCCGGCGTGGGTGTATTCCACCTTCGAACACGTGGACAATGCCCCCGATTGCGAGGGGCCCTCCACCACCGGCGGATCCGGCGCCGGCACGCCGAGTGACTCGTGCCCACCGACCGTCCAAAAGGATTGGAACTTCAATCCCATGCTCTGTAACGACGACACCGATTCGTCTCGGATCGACGGTTGTCCCCCCGACCCCGACACGCCTGTCACCAACCGATGCGCCCACTGTAACGATACGCCCACCAGCAATGACCCGACGGCCATGTGCATGTCGGACGGAGCCGAATGGATCGGCACATGCTGTAACAGGGTGGATGGCTCAACAACCCCGTCACCCAGTGCGTGCAATCCGGGAACGGAGCCGTGGTGCCTCGACTTCGGCCAAGCCGAGGTCAAGGGATTTTCGAGGTTGTGCCGCCAGATCACGGTGAGCGAGGACGAAACAAAGGGGGGGTATGTTTCCGCCGCGCGCCGGAACAGGGAGTGTCACGACGCCATCGCGGCAGTGGGAAACGGAAACTCGGTCTGGAACAACTACGAACTCATCTCCACCCAGTGGATGACAATGGACTTCGCGGAAAATCCGGCCGCGCGCGAGTGCCAAAATGTATCCAGGGATGTCATCCAATACCAAAACGGTTCGGCCTACGTGGCCCTTAAGCCTGACATCGAGCCTAAGCCGGAGAGCGAAGGCGGCAAACAGCCTGTCCTGGGCAATACGTCCATGGAGAGCTACCAGCGCGCCAACTGCCTGGGCTGTCACGCGAAATCGACGACCGGTTCCGGTGACGTGGACGACATATTCAAAAATCATGCGAGCACTGATTTCATGTACTGGCTCAAGCTTGAGGTTCCACAGTCGGCCGCCATGGAGAATCTCTGAGATGGAGGACCTGCCGCGTCTCCCCTGTGGACTTCCCGATCAGTGGTACGGAAGCTTTGGGATGTCCCCGGAATTTGATTTAAAATGAAAACCCGATGTGAATGGTGCGGGAACGATCCCCTTTACGTTGCATATCACGATGATGAATGGGGTGTTCCCGTTCATGACGATCGACGTCTTTTCGAAATGCTGATTCTTGAGGGTGCACAAGCAGGGCTAAGCTGGTTGACGATACTGAAAAAAAGAGACAATTACAGGAAAGCCTTCCACAATTTTAACTGCCATAAGATCGCCAAATACACATCGTACGACATCAAGCGCCTGCTCGGCGACGCGGGTATCGTACGGAACCGCCTGAAAATCGAAGCAACCATCAAGAATGCCCGCGGTACCTTGGCCATAATGGCGGAATTCGGTTCCCTGGACGCGTTTCTCTGGCGATACGTTGCCGGCATCCCCATTCAGAATAAATGGAAAGGCATCGCTGAGATCGCACCGAAGACAGCACAGTCAGAGGCCATGAGCAAGGATCTAAAAGGACGAGGATTCAATTTTGTGGGTCCAACCATCTGCTATGCATTCATGGAGGCGGTCGGTATGGTGAACGATCACACAACTGACTGCTTTCGTCACAAAGAGATCAAAGAACTGGCCCAACAAGACAAATGAAGTAAAGGCCTCGGGAAAAGCATCTTGTGTCTAGCGTTTCAGGATAAGATTGCCATGAATTTAAGTCATGACATCGCCTACCGTGAGTAAGGGCCTCGGAAAGAAATACTTCCACCATCCTGCTTGTCCTTTGGTCCGTCTACTGCGTTGCACCCGCCAGCACATATCCACAAATATGCACAGACGGGTGCGCCTTGTACACGAACCAAATTACGGCGCAATCTGGCGGATTTATTTATTTCCGAAACCCTAATAGGAGTCGCTGATGATTTTTGCCAAAATCATATCTCGTTCTTGCGTGTATGCGGCGCTTTTTTTCCTTCTCATGCTGTTTCAAGCGTCTGTCTCAGTTAAAGCAGAGACCCCTGAAACGTCATCTTCTCAGTGGGATAAATCAAGGAAATTAGGCGAGCAATTCCTCAAAATTCTCTCTCAGAAGTCCACTGAAAGCGCTAAAAAAATAAAGCTTTCTTATGATGTTCATATGGACTTGCAGGCCTTTGTAAAGGCCAGGATGGTCGCCACCCTGGAGATGAAAAAGGAGGGCAAAAACTACCTTTCAATTTTCAGTTTGGAAGAACCGGTTGGAAAAAATCTGTGGAGCAAGTTTGCGTTATTTATCTATGGCAAACGCACGGCCGAGTACAAAGAGATGATGAAGGCCGTCGAGATGCGGATACATGAACGGTTTCACTACCAAAACGAGAAGTTTGTGACGGAAGGATTTCGGGAGATCCTTCCGGATGTGAAGGACTATGAAAACCAGACAGGGATTCGGGTCTATTTTGATTACGAAGAGAATCTGGTAAAGTTCTGGGAAGACCAGTCAAAGAAGGGATTCACCAAATCCATCCCCTATTCGAACCAGTGCGGTCCATTAACCGCATTTTTTAATTACCTGCTTTTCGATCCTGTCAAAGTTGAATTCTCCATCATTAATGCCATGAAACAGATTGAAGATGTCGACCCTGAAGGAGAGTTGCTTCCGGATAAGAAGATCGTCAAATTCCTGTTTGAATCGCAAGTCGTTCGAATGAAAAACAACGATACCGGAAGATATCCGGATTGCAATTCAGCCATTTATCTTGAAACCGAGAATTATCTGAACATTATTTATGGAAAAAATATTTTTTATGAACTTTCCCACGCCACAAAAGGGAGGGTAAAAATCCCCTATGTAATTCATTTGGACGGTATTATCAGTAATTCAAGAAAAAGGAAACTTGACTTAAGACTGAAACAGCTCATGGACAATCCCGAGGCCGCCCAAGAGCTTGAAAGGGAAATGGAAGACGAAGTACTTGCGGCAAAAAACGTAAAGGTCTCTCTGACGGCCGCTGTTGTGGAATTCGATTGAAGGGACCCTATGAACCAGTGCCTGGCAATTTTAATCTTTATGGCTGACACTCGCCTCCTCAAAAGAGGCCATTTCCCGCATAATCCTGCAGACTGTATCAACCACATTCATCGTAATGGCAGCGCCGGTGCCTCCGCCCAGCTGCATTCCGAAATCGATGACCGGTTCAAGGCCCATACGGGAAAGGGCCGCTTGCTGGACAATCTCCACAGACCTGTGCTGATGGGACAAATATATGCTCGCAAAAAAATGTCAATTCTATTTTTTTTCATTTCTGCGCCTTTATTCCATATTTTAGGTGGCAGAAAACCGTCACTTAATGGTAGTCTGTCACAGAGATTTGACTATTAAGGGCCTCGGCAAAAAAAATAGGGGGTGAAAAAAATGGACAACCCCACCGATGGTGAAATTTCCCTGGAGATTCTTTCTCCCCAATCGCGGGCTACGGCCGTGGTGGTTCAGACCGTCCCACCGGAACGATCCGATGAATTCATGGAATGGCAGCGGGGAATCACCCGAGATGCCAGTCTTTTCCCGGGTTACAAATATACGGAAGTTTACCAACCAGCACCGAACACCACGGACGAGTGGGTGACGGTCATCCACTTTGAAAGCAACCCCCTGCTCGAAGCCTGGATTAAATCCCCTGTTCGCGAAAAATGGGTGGAGGACCTCAAAAAACGGTTTGGAGACTTCACACTAAAGCGCGTGGGCGGCTTTGACGCCTGGTTTTCGGGCGTGGAAGGCGAAGCCGAAAAGATTCCTGACTGGAAAATGGTCGTTACCGTCGTGGCGGCGCTCTACCCCACCGTCATGATCCTGACCTACTGGCTCCTGACCCCATTCATCAAATTCCTGCCCTTTCCGGGGCAGATGCTCATCGGAAATATCGCCAGCGTCGCTTTTCTGCAATGGGTTGCCATGCCCCTGTTGACGCGGCGACTTTCGTTCTGGCTTCGGCCGACAAAAACCACCGGTTTGGGGATCACCCTCGCGGGACTCGCCGGGATACTGGCAAGTCTGGCCTTGATGCTCTGGCTTTTTACCTCAGTGAGCTAGGATTTTCCGGCTCATGGAACTCCAGGGAAAAGGCCCCGCAACTTAAAAAACCAACCAAAAACCAGGTAATGGGAAAGGAGCAAAATCATGACCCACGATGAATTGATTGCTGAAGCATGCCGACTGGCCAGAGAGTCGGTGGAAAACAGTTGGGGAGGCCCTTTTGGGGCGGTTATTGCAAGGGACGGGGAGATTATCGCCCGGGGTCAGAACCGGGTGCTTCTCACGGGAGACATCACGGCCCACGCGGAGGTGGAGGCGATCCGAAAAGCGGCCCGCGTGATCAATCCCTACTCCCCCTCCATCAGTCCCCCTAACCAGAACAAGTCGACCCTCGAGTTTGTTGCCCGCCCTGAAGGG
>Ga0233431_1004597_pt1 | contig 14563 bp, 13 predicted proteins | sample SI_118_April2016_FD_179867 | JGI IMG/M metagenome (GOLD analysis project Ga0233431, IMG submission 179867) | Seawater microbial communities from Saanich Inlet, British Columbia, Canada - SI_118_April2016_200_MG | ecosystem: Environmental > Aquatic > Marine > Inlet | place: Canada: British...
TACAACAAGACAAAATAGTTACAGCACCTCCAGCACCAGCCATACAAAAGGTGGTTACAGTTCACGATAGAATGGGCCCAGCCAGATTGGATTCTCCAAAAGATCAACCTAGACCTTCTTGTATCAATGGTGATTGCAGAGCTATCCAAGAAAACGCAAGATCTGATTTATACGCAAGCACAAGAAGACAAGCCCATCCTGCAAAAGCACACGAAGGAACAAGCTTCCCAAGCATAAGAATAGAAAAATTCCCAGGATCAGACAAAATTCTAAGCAATGTATATAGAGAAGTAGAACTTCTCAATGGACAATTAAAAAGTCCAGTCAAAGCAGAAGAAATAAGGAGGATTATAAAAAGACAAATCAGACGTTGGGGCGCGAAAGGAATCAAAGAAGAACATATTCAAAAAGCTGTTGAAGTAAACTTGGGCGAAAGCATAGAAATGATAGTAGAAAGGTCATTAAACAGAATAAAAGCTATGGTCCGGGAAAAAGCACAAAAAACATCCAGATTAGAAAGAAGAAAAACTAGTAGAAAAAAGAGACAAACAAGTCCTTTGGACGAAACAGGATTATTAGCGCAAGAAGAACGAAGATTTATTAAACAAAAAATTGAAGAACAAGAAAGAGAACACAGAGAAGAAGCCTCTCTGAGAGAAATATATGGAAACTCAGAGCGAAGAGAAATGGCGGAAAAAACTGAAACAGAAAAACTCACAGAAAAATATCCAGAAGCAGTTGACCCAAAACACGCAAAAAAAGTTGAGGACAATGCAGCGTTAGAGCTGAGTAGAAGATATCCAAAAGCAACAAGACAAGCGGTAGCAGAAGAAGAGGACCTTCCAGCAAGCTACCCAGAATTTTACACAGAAACCGAACCAGAGACAGCAAGAGGAACAATCCTATACGAACCAACCCCAAGAAAAACTACAAAAATTAACCTATCATAAAAAATGGCACTAGATTGCCCACCACCACCACAGTCAGAAGTTCGCCACGTAAAAGAAGAGTGTGTAGTACCACAAGGCCCTTATGATGGGATAAGTACACACGCTCAAATCAGCCAAGCTAGAAGGCCAGACGAAGAAAAAAGGAGAGCAAGAAGAAGAACTCTTGCACCATTCAAACCAGATGCTCGTTTCGAGCAGAAAGCAATGATACCATCTCCAACAACAATACCAACACCAGCCCCAATATATACGCAACCACCAATAAGAATAATAGAAGTTACAGAAGAAGAAAAAGGGCAAAACAAAGCTCCACCAAAAAGAATTAGCTACGACCCAGTACTAGACCTCCCAACAACAGTTGACGGAGAAGCATGGGAAATTGATCCAGATGCAGCAGACCTAAGAACATATCCACAAGACGGCAGATATTTGAGATTAGTACAAGGTAGATGGATCCAAGAACAAACTCCAGGACAAATTTCAGGTTCATTCAAAGAAAGAGTCCTAGCAAACGTTCAAAGCCAACCAAGAAAAAAAGCTAGAGGAATATTGAGAGAAACAAGAAAAGGATTTTCACTAGCACACAAGCAAAAAGGAATAGAAATCTCAACTGAAATCGCTGACACATCAAAAGGCATAGAAAGATACCGAGCAACAGTAGCACAAGTCGTCAGACTTCTAATTGCAGAACACCAAAGATCAACAAAGCTCGATAGAAGAGACGCAAGAAGAGGAGCTCAAAAGGCGCAAGAAGTCCCATTATTCTCACAAACAACATCTTCGGATTATGAAGGTTCTCTAGAAGAATCATTTGCTCCAGGCCCACAACCAGATCCAGAAGAATTATTCTACGAAACAGAAGCCCAAGCAGCACTAACAGCATCAAAAGCAAAATACGACGATTGGTTTGAAAAAACACACAAAGACAAAATCTACTCTAGAGAACTTTCACCAGAACCAATCGAAAGAGATCTCAACGCCGAAGCAGAAGCTCATTATGCAAAATGGGATGTTAAACTTGATAAGGACGCAGAGTGGGAGGTAAGAAACAGATAAGTAGAATCTCAAAAACTTTCCTGCTATAATCTACCCGCAATATAAATAATCTTATTCACCATGAAAAAATTCACAACATTCCTCTTAGCGACTCTAACAATTCTATCTCTTTCAGCTTGCACAAACTCAGACCAAGAAAGTGATTCGACTTACACATCAGAAATTATCAAAGCAAGCGTCCTCGACTACAACACATCAAATGAAAATGAATACGCAAACCTAGAGGCATTCGAAATCACTCCAAACGACACAGCACGTCTACTACAAGGAGACCCAGAAACAGTATTAATAGATGTGAGAGAACAGTCAGAATACGATGAAGCGCATATTGAAGGATCAGTGCTAATCCCTTTAGGAGATCTAAATAGCAAAAGTTTGATGGACAACAACGTCAAAATGACAGACAACATCGTCCTTCATTGTCGTTCAGGGAACAGAAGCACCACAGCGTACCAACTGCTCCAACAACTAGGATACTACAACTCAAACAGCATGGCAGGAGGTATCACAGCTTGGATGCAAGCAGGACTTCCAGTTGTTGAGTAATTATTTGACATCTCCATACTTCCCCCAAACGCACTGTTGAGTTTCAATGTGTTCTTTCCACGGACCCTCAGGAACCTCTGACTCATCAACAAACTTCCAATCAACCGCATCCTTCCCATCACTTCCGATGAAATCTGCAAACGCAGGAGATAGATCTATTCCAGCATTGTTACTACTAGCAGGGTTATAAAAAGCACCTCCATTTATCACATAATCAAACAAATCCTCTCCATGTGGCCCACTATCTTCAACCTGTCCATAAGCAGTCACCCCATCTTTAGTCACCATCACCCATCTATTTTTTATGTAAGAATAGAAGTCATAACCTTCCTTCAAATCTTCGTCATACCAAGGGATATTGACCACCTCAGCCTTATTACGAGTCTCACCATTTACATACTCCATATCATTGTAAGGAAGCGCGACATAAAACAAATTTTCACTATCAGCGACAGGACTCTCCCAAGCAGTAGGAACGTTTGATATGTAGCCATTATCAGAACTAGGCTCTTCTCCTAGCCAAAAAGTAGTTGCAGTAATATTGTAATGCCAAGGATAATTTGACCCAGAAACCTCAGGAACTTCAGGCTCAAAAAGTCCAGGCAATTCAAGCATTGGCGGCATATCGTCCTCCACAGGTGGTGCAACTTCCACGGGCGGTGCAACAACAGGTGGCGCAACCTCCACAGGTGGTGCAACTCGCCTTTTCTTCATCCTTCTTTTTCGCAACTTGAGAATTCGCTTCTCAAGCCTTCTCTCAAATTTAAACTTCAGTTTCCCATCAACAAACTCAATCATTTTATACTCACGAACTCTATTCCTTTTTGCCATAGCAACACCAGAAAAACTAAAAATAGCAGTAAAAACTAAAACAGAAACAATCAAAGCACTAATAAACTTTTTCATATATTTTTGGTTAATTTATAGATTTTTCACAAATCTCATTAGCTTTTTCTATCATTGCCTTCATCTTACGGTCAGTTTCATGAGTGTGTCCAGCCAAATGAAGCAAACCATGCGCAAACAAAGCCAAAACCTCATCAATTATATCTGACGAATTTCGACGAACCTCATCAAGAGAAATATAAATTTCTCCCAATCCATCTTCATAATTAAAACTCAAAACATCAGTCGTCCCCTCCCGACCACGATACTCTCGATTCAACTCAGTCATTTTTCCATCACGAACAAAAACCAAATTCACATTAAAATCCCCGCCAACACGCTTCCCAACCTTCTCTCTTTTCAAAAACCTCTCAAAAACCACCGCAAGTTTCTTTCGCGGAACACGAAACCCATTAACCTCATTAAATATTTTAAGTTTTCTCATAATTATTTCAGCCATAGACCATCATAGATCCCCCACTCATTTTCATCAACTTCCCACTCGGCATATATAGCGACCCCAGTAAACTTATCTTCATTAGAACGAATATCATTCAAACCATTGATGAGCCCAACAAGAGCAGCCCCAATATTCTCAACTTCAGGATTAAACCCCTCTTTCACCTCTTCATAAGCAGGCACGCCAATCAGAAATTCAGTACCAGTGGGATCCTTTTCATCAAGCAAGTCAGTCACCCAGATAACCTGTTCCTTCACAAACCATTGATAAAGCCAGCCTTCATCGATTCCAGTGTCATAAACCATATCAACAATCTGATCCGCATATTGAGCAACATTCAGATAATTAACCTCAGTATTATAATTTTTAAAATTAACCGCATTCTCAACCCACCAAATAAATGAGCTAGGAATAAATTCAGCCAAAGCAACAGACAAAAACTTCTCCTCAGAACCAAGTCCACTTCCAGTATCCAAAACTTCACGCAATTCCGCCAAAAGCGAAATGAAATCAACATCACCATCCCAAACAGGTTCTATATCCAAATGAATCCCATCCATCCCAATCATCTTGGTAAAAACCATTCCAATATTTGATATATTTTTCCTTATATCAGGATTCTCCAGGTTTATTTTGCCCCTCAACTGTCCCATCCAAGCATAAACCTGCATTTCATTCTTGAACCGCTTCACTTTCTCAACAAAATTCAAAGTTGCACCATAAGTTTCTTCATCAATCCGCCCATCAGACTTCAGCGGCCCAACATGCAAATAAATAGTATCAATATCATGACTTTCTAACCTAATGACCAGATCCTGAATTTCCCTATCAGACTTCTCTTCCTCAGCCCATTCATGTGCAATCCAAACAGCATTATGGCTTTTATTATAGAATCCCCCGGTTTCATCAGTAGTTAAACCAATAAAAAATATCCAAACGATCATCAATCCAAAAAACAAAAAGACCGCCCCAGATACAACCCAAAAATTCTTTATATTAATTTTTCGCATTCAAAAATTTTCTTAAAAATTCATATGTAACTGTACTAAAACAAGCCTCCACATTCAACGACTCTTTCAAACCATTCATAGGCACAAAAACTTTCTTATCACATTTCGCCAAAACCTCTGCAGATACTCCCTCGACTTCATGCCCAAAAACCAAACAAACTGGAAACTTCGCCTCAAAATCCCAAAAATTCTCAGCATCCTCAGCCAACTCCACCCCAATGATCGAAATCCCCTCCCCCTTCAAACGATCAATAACATCGCAAGCCTCCTCTTCGTATTCCCAAACTACACTCTCCTCAGCTCCAAGAGCAGTCTTGCTTATCTCAGCTTTTGGGGGTTGCCCAGTGATTCCACACAAAAAAACCTTCTCAACTCCAACTCCATCCGAAGTCCGAAACATAGCGCCAATATTATAGAGGCTCCGAATATTCTCCAGAATCACGTAAATAGGATACTTGTGTGCCATAGTTTAAATATTGGTAAGTCCGCTCAATCATATCATCCAGCTCAGCCTTTGTAATGAAATCATCCGGCCGGAAATAAAGTCTGCCAGAAACCAGAGCGTGTTCATAGGCAAAATTCGCAAACCGTGGATACCACCACATATGAGAAATAGAAGGATCAATGTCTTCATAATAACTAAACTGATTTTGCACATTTTCCAAATCTCCAAGAATTTCAATGAGTTCAAACCGGAAAACAGGCTCAACTAACTTATTAGCACCCAAAATGACCTTTAAAGCCTCCATACGCGTGATACTGGCCTCAGGCTTAAACGGAGTCTCACTTTCATGTACAAAACCGCTTACAAGTCCCAACATCGTAGCAACATTCACAGATTCATAGTATTCACTTCCAACAGGAACATCTGGATACAAAACCAACTCCGGATAAAGGCTCAACCCATCAAAATTTGATTGCCCAGAAAACGCAAAGAAACAAAACTCTTTATGCTGATAACAAGTATCTATATAAAGCTTTCTTTGATTTTTAATATCAAAACCATCAATCACCCGTTCAACAAACTCACCTCTAGTCACATATTCATCTTCAGGCTCTTTGACTATTTGATAATCACCAAAAGGAGCCGATCTTCCAAAAAGCAAATAAACCTTCCCATTATCAGACTCACTCACAAGCCCTCTCTGATCAAACCGATCAAAATACCTACTTGAAACAACCAAATCATCGTACCCATCTCCATTAAAATCCAAAGAAGCCATCTTCGCACCAAACCAATCATCAGGATTTTCTCCAACTATATATGACGTCATTTCTTCTTCATCAACATTCATTCCAACCTGATCACTCAAATATTTATTATAAAAAACATAAACCTCCCCAGGACTTTTACTGAAGGTACTCCCAATACCAGGCGATCCCACAACCAAATCCTCGTGCAAATCCCCATCCAAATCGGCCATTTCAACAGATGCTCCCATCAACTCATCACCACTGTTCCCACTAAAATAATAATCAGAAGATCCCTCATTTACATAATAGTCCTCATCACTAAAATTAGACCTACCAGACAAGAAATACGCGGTGCTCCCCTGTTGATTTTTTGGGTAAGGAAACGTCGAAATCAGAAGATCATCCTTGTGATGGGAATCTGAACTCCCTACATCAACAGAAAATCCAAACCAGTCGTAAGGATTTTGCCCAACCAAAACGTCGTAAGGTTCTCTCGAATATTTTTGATACTTTGAAAGCCCTTTATATATGTAGACTTTCCCAGACTGAGGCCCAGAAGGTCCATCCGCAAAATAAGCAGAAATCACCACATCATTATAAAGCCCACCAACAACATCCCCGACATTTATTTCAGCTCCAAACCTCTCCCCTTCCTGCTTCCCAACAAAAACAGTATCCGCATCCCCGCTACCTTCAAAAACAAGTGGCCCATCGACACTGTCTACATCGAATGACCACCCTTCGTAACCATATACGCTCCCAGTTTTCTTACCACCTATCGACATTGCAAAAGGCGCACCAATCAGGATGTCGTCAAGGTCGTCATTATCAAAATCAGCCATATGTACACTCATCCCAAACCCCTCAAGGTCATCTTCTCCAATAAATTCAGCATCAGCATATTCAGTAGATAAAGTAATCAAAGCATCTTCATAATACTTACGTCCAAACATCAAGAAAGCTTTTCCAGGACGAATCTCCCCTACGCGGGAATTATAAGCTCCCATCAAAACATCATCCAATCCATCGTCATTAAAATCACCACTAGCGACACTAATGCCAAGCTGGTCACCGGCTTGTCCACCATAGACAACCAGGTCAGGATTGACATTTTTCAGGTCAAAATGCCTGACATCGACACGCGCCTTTCCCAAAAAGACAGACACCTTGCCATTCCACACCATGTCCTCAGAAGAATAATAAGGAGACCCAACTATCAGATCATCAATTCCATCATCATTAATATCACCTCCAGCAATACTTCCACCAAACTGTTCTCCTGGATTTTCACCTAAAAACTCAATTTTATTGTTGTCATTTTGAACATATAAAGAATAGAAGGTCTTATACGCACTAGCAGCCATAATAGAAGAGGAAACGATAAGAATTCCCAGCAGTACTGTGAAAACAATTCTAAACGTAATTTTAAAGAGGTTTTCTTTCATAGGATTAAAGTAAGATCATTATACTACTTCTAAACCAAAAGAAAACTAGACTTAGTAAGAAGTTTTTAGTAGAATAACCATTGCCACATGACAACTCCTGTCAATACACTGTCAACCGACACAAATGGACAACTTTACACTCAAATACAACGTCGACAGAAAAGCAGCAAGTAAAATGCTCAAGGTTTCAGTAAGAACCGTCGACAGATATATAAAGAAGAAGGTTCTTACCGCTCAAAACGTAGGTGGTCGGGTTTGGTTAAGTAAAGAAGAGGTAAATGGGATGGCTCATGTCAAAAATGAGCCGTATATCGACACAGCAATAGACACGTCAACCCCTGGAGCGTCAATAGACATAATAGACGACACTACCGACTCAGAACAACAAACCTTGTCAACATCGCAGACGAGAAAAATCGATAAAACCTCTAGTCAAAGCCATTTATTAAAAGATCTGTACGAAAAAGCAAAAGAAGAATTAAACGAAAAGGCAGAGCGCCTAGAAATAGCCAATTATAGAGTTGGACAATTAGACGCACAGCTAAAAAACTCTGTCCCACTCTTGGAATACCACCGAGAACAGTCAGAAAAACGTATAGAAAAAGCAAAAATGATAGAAAAATTCGAGCAAGCACAAAAAAATATCAGCACACTCGGTCAAAAATTGAAATTCGAAGAATTTAACAAAAAAATTCTCCTCGCAATTCTTCTAGTTCTCCTTGCTCTTCAACCATTATGGCTACTTCTCCTAGCGGATTAACCAGAAAAACGATGATTGCATTATTTGATTCAGGTATAGGTGGCCTCACAGTATTAAAACCATTACTCAAAGAACTTCCGGAGTATGATTATTTATACCTGGGGGATAGCGCCAGAAGTCCATACGGAGGCCGATCCGAAGAATCTATCAAGAAATTCTCAGAAGAAGCCGTTGAATTCTTATTCGATAGGGGAGTCAAACTGATAATTTTCGCCTGCAATACCGCATCAAGCGTAGCCTTGAGGCACGTGCAACAAAAATACCTCAACGGCAAAGACGAAAAAGATAGAAAAATCCTAGGAGTATTGATCCCAGTAGCAGAAGAAGCGGCAGAAAAATCAAAAAAGGGTAGGGTAGGGATCGTCGGAACAAAGGCGACTATCGCCAGTAACTCTTACGAAACCGAAATCCAAAAAATCAATCCAGAAATCCGCACCTATGGACAAGCCTGTCCACTCCTAGTTCCTTTCATCGAGGAAGGATGGCACACCAAACCTGAAGCAGCCTCAATTCTAAAAAAATATTTACGCCCACTAAAGACATGCAACATAGACAGTCTTATTCTAGGTTGCACTCACTACCCAATGATGCAAAAACAATTTGAACGTTACATGGGAAAACAGGTCAAAGTTCTCGATACAGGAAGAATCGTCGCAAAAAAACTCAAAACATACCTAGAACGTCACCCTGAAATAGAAACCCTCATTGCCAAATCCTCAAAACCAAAACGCGAATTCCTCACGACTGACGATCCTGCAACATTCAAACGATTCGCAGAATCCTACCTCTCTATGAAAATATCTAAAGTTGAAAAAGTAACACTTTAGAATATGTTCAGATCAGAACTTATAGAAAGAGAACCTAGTAAAATAGGTGATAAAGTAGGAATTTGGCTAAAAAATTTCGCATTCTTAGCTTTGGCAGTATCACAATGTGCATCAGGAGAAATGAATGTCCCAGAGAAACCAAACAAACCAACAGCGACTCAGGAACAAATAGCCTCAACAAGAAAACCTATACAAGTATGCTTTGAAAGTAGAGGAGTTCCCTGCAATCCAGAACAAATCCAACAACAATTAATTGATAAATGCCACCGATTATTTCCAGAAGAATAAACATGCAACAGAAACAATGTAAATCCTGCCAAACTCAATTCCAGATTCGTTCAGAAGACGAGGCTTATTATAAAAAAATTGCACTCAGAACAACCACTCAAAACTTCGAAATTCCAACCCCAACCTTTTTTGCATCATGATGCGAAAAAACTGAGTATTTGAACATGTTCAAATATGAAGCTTCATAACTACATTATCGAAAATTATTTTTTCTAACCATCATTCCCACTCAATAGTCCCCGGAGGTTTATTCGTAATATCATAGAAAATCGCCCCAACCCCCTCAACCGCAACCAACTTCCCAACCAACTCATCCAATAATTCCCACTTCATCTTATAAAACGAAGCAGTCATAGCCTCTTCACTTTCAACCGGCCTCAAAACAATCGACTCACCAGAACCCGAACCACCAACAGCCAAAGGAATCAACACAGTAGGGAACTGCCAAATTTCTCGATCCAATTTCTTCTCAACAATGAAATCCATCACAACCTTATCAGCCTTCTGCAAAACCGCAATTCTCTCAGGAGTCAGATAAGACTTAACCAATTCAACTCCACCTTCAAGCGAACCACCAACCAAGTACAAAGCCCTATTCAACTCTGCAAACTTATTAACAATTTTGGTCCCAACCAAAGCCAGTCGATCCCAATCTTTTTCTCCGCCACTCAAAACAACAGGATGCTTATACGAACGAACGTCACCCTGAACCCCAACACTCTTCAAAGGCAAAACAGAAACCGCATACCCATCAGAATCCGAAGCCAAATCCAAATCAATCACCTCTCCATCACCAGCCTCTGAGCTACACAAACACCTCACAGCCAAACCAGGCCCAGGAAACGGATGTCTCCAAACCATATCATTAGGCAGCCCAAGTGATTCGCCAACCTTGCGCACTTCATCCTTGTACAGCTGCGCGATCGGCTCAATGACTAATCCCCTGTCAATCAGCTCCTGAACCTCAGGAACCCTATTGTGATGCGTTTTTATAGTATCTGCGTGCTTGGTGCCGCCAGTTTCAATAGTGTCAGGATAAATAGTTCCTTGCCCAAGAATCCACTCTTCAGCATTCAATCCCAGTTCACGAAGAACCCGTTTCTGAATCTCTATAAATTTTGCACCAATAATCGCGCGTTTCTCCTCCGGATCGTATACTTCACGCAAAGCTTCAAAATATTCAGCTCCAGCATCTTCAATTTTCAAATTTGTCACACCAAGTGAACCAAGCATCTCCTCAACTTGATCTCTCTCTCCTTTTCTCATAAACCCAATATCAACAAACAAACCATAAACTCTCTCATTCCCCAGCGCTTTCTCCAAAAGCGTAAATGCAACAGTCGAATCAACGCCTCCCGAAACAAGCATAAACACCTTCCGATCCCCAACTTTCGATTTGATAGCCTCAATCTCAGCAGCAATAAATTTCTCAATACTCCACTCACGCTTCGCCTGGCAAATCTCAACAAAATTCTCCAAAACCTTCATACCATGGGGTGTGTGAGTTACCTCTGGATGAAACTGCAATCCATAAAACAAATCCTTCTCATTCGCCATTCCAGCAAACTTACAGTCCTCAGTAGATGCAATAACATCAAACCCTTCAGGTATCTTCGCCACCTGATCAAAATGGCTCATCCAAGCAACTTCTTGATCTTCAAGCCCAGCCAAAATCCCATTACCAGAATCCAAGATTTGTACGTTAGCTCGTCCATATTCACGAACATTCCCAGGCTCAACAATACCATCCAAAGCATGCGCCATCGCCTGATGCCCATAACAAATTCCAAGCACAGGAACTTCCAAAGTGAAAATTCTAGGATCACATTTTAAGCTATCCTTTGCGTGTACACTCTGCGGCCCGCCAGACAAAATCACGCCTTTATAAGATCGCAATTCATCTGCATCAATCTCCCCATCCATAATATCGCTATAGACTCCCAGCCGACGTATACGATTTGCAATCAAATGCGCGTACTGTCCGCCAAAATCTAAAACAACAATTTTATCCATTAGAAATTTCTTTAAATCTTTTAATCAAAAATTCTTTATCCAAAGCTTCCAAAAACCAACCTGCTTGCGGCCCCGAATCTTTGCCCAAAAGTGAAACATATAAAGATCCAAAAACCTCTTTCGGCGGAAGCCCAGAAGCCTCTTTCAATTCATGTATCTTGCCATGCAATTCTTCACCTTTCCAATCCTTCTCCTCAAGCACAGCCGCCAAATCTCCCAAAAACTTCTTTTGCTCATCATTCAACGAAGCGGCAGCCTCAGGCACTTCTTCATGAACTGTAAATACATAACGTTCAGGACTGAAGTCACCGAGCCATTTTTTCGCATGCTCAACCCTCAAGTCCATCTCCTCCTTATCAGTCTTAGTCAAAGCACTTCCCTTCATTTCCCCAACTCTAGCTGAAACATCCAAATGCGGCATCTGAACAAAGAATGAAATATGATTAAACCGAGGCAAAAACCTATTCAGTTTCTTTAAATCCTTCTTTTCGTGAAAATGGGTCAATTCAAAAATACGATTCTTGTGATCCTTCACCTCCTCGCTCTTCTCAAAATACCCACGACAAACTTCATCATACTGATCAAACAAAACAGGCACAGTATCTCCTTCTGGATCAAAATTAATAGTTTTCATCACCTCCTTCTGGATCATCATAAATCGGAACAAATACCGAGGAAGAAGATTATACAAATCAACAGCGGTACATCCAACTCCAGAAGACGAAGACATCTTCGCGCCTCCTAATAAAATAAATTCATGTCGAACATCAAAAGGATGTTTATGTTTGAAAATTTCTTCACAAATACGATTTGAAACATGCCTCGAACCGCCGGCAGCATAATGATCTTTTCCAGCCCCCTCCAAATCAACTTTCATCACACAAAACTTCGCAGCCCACTCAACTTTCCAAGGCATCGTTGCATTGCCACCAAAAGGCGACTTCTTCCCCTCGTGTCCACATCCCTTAGCATCTCCCATCTCAGCTGAGCAAGAATACTCAACCTCCTCCTTCCCATCCCATCCAGTAATTTTTGTAGTTGCGATTTTCCCGCATTTGTCACAAATAACTTGGCACGGATACCAACCTTCAGGCTTTTCAGATCCACTAACAGTTCTGTAAATCTCGCGTATCTCATCCTTGTGATCCAAAGCAAGCCTAATGTATTCATCAAATTCGCCAGCTTCATATTTCGAACTAACATAATAATATTTCGCATTGAATTTCGAATCTTTCAAAACATCCGAGTATTCTTTCCCAAATTGTTCTGCGTAGTTCTCAGACTTACCATCTGGCGCAGGCACGTCTTTCAAACGTTTTCCCAAATGTTCCTTCCACTCGGCAGGTACATAATCCGGAACCGAATCAAAAGCATCGGTGTCATTTAGTTCATAATGAAAAACATTGTCTATCTTGCGATCAGCCAATACATCAGCCAACACAGCGTGCATAATATACGACCGAAGAGACCCCACGTGTGGCTTGCCGGACATAGTCTTCTCATCCCTCAAGATCAACTGGCGTTTCTTAGCCTCGTCACCATATTCTTTCAGGAAATCATCGATAATGTCATCACCCCAGAACATAAGGAAAAATTTACAAATTTTATGGTTGCATTATAAGGAGAGCCACCAGAATAATCAACAGGGAAAGCCCCGTGACTGCTTTTTTGACGAAACCTCTGAAAAATGGTATAATTAAACTGTTAAAACCTAATAAAAAAAATGGACTCATTAGAAATAGCAGATGCTCCACAAGCACAAGAATCTCAATATTCATCGATGTTCGAGACAAGTTTTGAACTTACAGACAGACCTCCAGACGAAAGAGACAGCTCGAAACAAATAGATGCCATGATGGAAGCACGTAATGAACTGGACAGAGCGATGGACGAAGATGACGGTGAAGAAGCCGAGCTTCAGGCAATGAAAAGAATGCAAGAAGTAGCTCTAGATACAAAGAAATACGGAGAAGTAGAAACAATTATAGAAACACCAGAAGGATTCAAGGTTCCAGTGGAAATAACCTATCAATTTGAACAGGGAGATCCCTCTGAGAGAAATCCAATCCACGGAATAACAATCATAGGTATCTTGGTCCTAGAACAATGCGGTAACGTATCGGCAGGGCATAGGATCACCGATCTAGAGGGGCCTATGTACGATGGAAATAATCTAGACGAATTATACGAGGAAATGCTAGAACCAACCTTCCCAAAAAACTGTGGGAAAGAATCTATAGGCGAATGGATTATGGGCGCAGTTGAAAAAGTTGTCGAAGACGAAGAAGGCCCAATGATGACAAGAGTTAAAGAAGAATTAGAAGAAAATGCAGATGACATGCAGGAAGAATTACACGACGAAATAGTCCGCACCATCCCTCCAGAGATGCTCAACTAACCTCCCACCAAACGACCACTAGCCTCTCCGGACTCAATCTATTTGTCCGAAATATTTCCATCTACCCACTAAGAGGGCTCAGGAAGAAATTAATATTCTTGGAAGTTTAGTGAGAAAAGATTTTTAAAAAGTATCGTGCTGTTTTTGACTCATCACGATGAGTCAAAACCGATTCTGCGTACATGTTAGCAGGATCGGACTACAGCACTACTTTTATAAAAAACTTTTTCGCTAACTTCCAGCATACTCACCCTCCTTCCTATCCCTCTCTACACTCACAAATCTCATCTGTTCTTTTTTAAAGCTTAATTCAATACGACCAATCGGACCATTTCTGTGTTTGCGGATGTAAATATCAGTGACTCCAGCCCTATCACTATCTTCTTCATAATAATCTTCTCTATACATCATCAAAACAACATCAGCATCCTGCTCGATTGCTCCTGACTCACGAAGGTCAGACAACTGGGGAATTTTAGAAGGCCTCATTTCGACAGCACGCGACAACTGAGACAAAGCTATAATTGGAACTGACAAATCACGAGCTAATTCCTTCAAAGACCTCGAAATCTCAGAAATTTCCTGAACACGATTTTGTTGGTAAGTAGATCCAGAACCAGAAGAACTCATCAATTGAAGATAATCAATAATCAAAATATCCAGACCCTGCTCCATTTTTAATCTACGAGCCTTAGCCTTAAGTTCAGAGATAGATCCACCAACAGAATCAT
>Ga0233431_1004600_pt1 | contig 14562 bp, 13 predicted proteins | sample SI_118_April2016_FD_179867 | JGI IMG/M metagenome (GOLD analysis project Ga0233431, IMG submission 179867) | Seawater microbial communities from Saanich Inlet, British Columbia, Canada - SI_118_April2016_200_MG | ecosystem: Environmental > Aquatic > Marine > Inlet | place: Canada: British...
GTGATGCCATGAGGATGTTTGTTAAGCTAGGTAAGGCAACAGATATAGCTGAGATTGCTAGAATCAAAACTGCATTATTAGAATATTGCAAACTTGATACCTATGCAATGGTTAAAATCCTTAAAAAACTTAAGCAGCTAGTTGCATAAATTAAAGACATGACTCATAATGACCCTACATTAGATAAAAACTCAAATTTGAAGTTTAATATAGGAAATTATGGGATTTAAAGCATTTCGGAGTGAAAAAGGCTCTGATCATACAAGTGAGAATGAGGCATTTGACGATCTATATGACCTGTTAAAAGGCATATGGGACGATAGAGATGAAGAGATAATGCTATTTGGTAATATTCTTGCAAATGGCAGTGATATTGATGCTCTGGCAGTTACTGAGGGCGCAGTAATCATTATAGAGTTAAAAAATTATGAAGGAGAGCTGAAGGTTTCTGAAAATAATGACTGGGTGATTAAACGTGGCAATAGTAAAACAGTTGTTAATAAGGGAAGAAAAAATCCGTATCAGCAAATAAAAAAACAAAGAGACTCTTTAAAGTCCTACCTCTTACAATCTGGAATAGAAAAATTTAACAAATCCGCACTAAATCGTATTAGTGGTATAGTAATGTTTCAAAAAAATGTTGAAATTGTTGATATTCCTGGAACTCTGAAATATGAAACTCCTTGGTTTCATATTTTTAACATGACTGATAAGGTGCATAGAAGGGTAAACCAAATACGATCAAATGCTATTAAGCTAAATAGTGTAGACCTTAAAAAGCTAATCAGCTACTTTTCTTTACCTGAATATTTTCCAGATGGAAAGCCAAAAGCTGTTAAAAAATTAGTTAAATTACAACCACTTGACAATGAAAGGTATACAGTAAAAACATTTTCAAAATTAATCAAAAAAGATCCAGATGATATTTTAGAAATATTACATGAAATAAATATTGATAAAGGTGGGGTTAATTCTGAAATTACAGAAAAGGAAAGACAGGCTTATACAAGTTATATTAATGGAAAAAAACCTGTAATTCAGAATAATAAAGAAGCTGTTCATGTAATGGAAGTTGTAAATGAAGACAGTAATTCATTTAAAAATACCAATTTTGAGGAGGCTAAGCAAAACCCAAAGACCGAAAAAGACCGAATGATTGAATATGCTAGGGCGACGGTAAAGAAACAGTGGTCAGAAATTAAAGAATTTGAAGACTATAACGATAATGATCCTACTTACCTAAAAATCAAGCTAAAAGGCATGTCCGATAGTTTGTTGATGCATAAAAGTAAATTTTATAGAGAGTACCCAGGTGTTGTCAGTAAACTTAAATTTATTAGCCTTGGACAGCAAATTCGTTATAAGACAACACTTAATACAGTAAAAGGAGAATGGGAGGCTGATAAGTGGTTTTCAGATATAGAAATAATTGCCAAAGAAACAAAAGGAGTATTAAGTTCTTCAAATGATAGGTATCGCATATTGTCGGTAGATATTGTTCCTGGAATAAGCCTTAACCCATCCAAAGTTTGGCGTGGAGAAATGCAGTTAGTGACAACTGACTATGGAATTGGAATAGATAATATGCCAGGTATAAGTTACGGTAAAGAAGTTCCTGGCTATAACTGGTTACACCATATTGGTGGTGAGCCTATGTATGGCATACAAATAAGTGCAAGTATTGCAGACTATCCATGGATAAAAAAAGGATAAATCTTTTATGAAGTATTTGCAGCAAAGAAAACAATTGGTGAATTATATTAAAGGAGACCTTTGAATAATTCATAATTCCCACCCCTAATCCCACTTCATCCAATTTTAAAAAAACTTTCTAGATTTTTTTCATATTTTCACATAAAAATCTAAAAATCACCTTTAACTCTACGCTTTTAACGCTTTTAACGCTTGTTTTCTTGTTTTCTTGTTTTCTTGCTTTTTACCCTTTTGCCACTCACTGGACGTAACAATCCTGCAAACTTCGCATTCGTTTAAAAATATTCATTCCAGTTTTAAGATTATGACTCATGGCAATCAGTTGTGCTCTAGTTTTATTACGCTCTAATCCAAGGTATCTGGCTTTACCTAAGCCGTGATGTTGCTTTAACAGTCCAAAGGTACGCTCAACAATATAGCGAATGCTTGAGCGTTGTTTGTTGTCTTGCTTTTGCTCTTTGGTTAATGGCTTGTTTCTATAGGCTCTGTGCAAGATCTTGTTGTTTTGCTTGCCGAGTTTTTTATCATTGAGTTTGTTAGCGTAAGCACTATCAGCATAAACCTGTCCAGGTGTTTTTATACTGTCTTTGTTAGTATTATTAGCATTGCTATGATTAATATCAATACCGAGCAATGCATCTAACTCTTGTGAGTCATGCACACTGCCTTTGGTATAGGTCATACTTTTTACAAAGCCATCTTCATCGGTATTAATATGGCCTCCATGCCGTAGGTTGAGATTAGCTCATGCACACTGTTTAAATTATCACCACCAACACTATTAAAATCTTTAAAATTACTATTGCTTATCATTTATTACCTCTATTATTTTTATGCTAAAAAACAATAGAATAGATGATGGGCACTTTTTTGAGTTTTTATTTTTACTTTTTTTTAAAAGCAAAAATAAAAACAAGTGCCTTTGCTGAATTTACAGAAAGTTTTTTACAGTACCCAAAGGTCTCTAAAGGTTAATTAATTAGTATTTGATCCTAAAGAGGTGTTCAATTGATGGAAGAAAGAAGAGAGTTTACAGCTTATGTTAAGAAGCAGCTTACAGGCTTTAAATTGGAAAATGATACTTTGCTGGGAAAACAACCTTTAGAGAGGTTTTTTACTGGTTTATTATTTCCAATTATGAGTGAAGATGCACTTGTGGAAGATTTAGAGGAATATACTAACAATCCTGATGCCAATGAAACTACCCAGATTCAATCTGTTGGAAAAACACAACGCTATATGCCACCTTCATCAGCAGGTTTTTCCTTTTTTATTAGTGGCAATGATATCAAATTAAGGATTTATCACAAAGCTTCAGGTTTTAAAAAAAACAAAACCAAGGATAAAGTTGAATCCTGGCAAAAAACACTATTAGCAGATGACGGTAAAGAAATAGAATTAACACCTAATGGTAAAAAACAACACGCAGTATTTAGCAATAAAGCTGAAGTAGACGCATTGTGGCGTCCATATAATGACGGCTATATTGTTACTTTAACCCTATCCAATCAGCAAAGAATATCTGATAGTGATATTGATGGCAAGGGGTTTATCAAACAAAGAAATGAGAAGACTTTGTTTGAAGTTGAATTTAAGTGCATTGTTGAATCTGGAGAGGTGGCTGATTATCCTGCTACTGAAAAGTCTTTATTGGATGCTGAAGAGCGAGAAATTCAATTGCGCTACCAAGAATTAAAAGCTTATGCAGTAGGGCATGGTGTTGCGGCTAGTTGGAAAATAAATTCCCAAGGAGATAGAGAAATTTGGGCAGATTTTATGCCAAAAGTTGAGGTGCCACAGGTAACAGCTGACACGGGTGGTAATGACAATAAAGTTTTAGAGTTTGACTTTTTACAGCGGGATGGCGCTATTGATAAGTTGGAGGATTTTATCCATAATTATGAACAATGGATTAAATCACAAGAAGAAAAATCAAATATTGAGTCAGACCTGGAAATTGCGAAAAATATTATTAAAAACCTTGAGATTGCCAAGCAAAGAATGCAGCAAGGTATTAAGCTTTTAAAAGAAAACAATAATGCAAATACTGCTTTTATGGCAATGAATAAAGCAATGTTAATGCAATGGCAGCAAAGTGATAAAAATAAGGGGAATATTAAGGAGAAATCACTCTATCGATGGCGACCTTTCCAGTTAGCATTCATCTTGATGACACTAGAATCTAGTATTAATGAAAATGATGAATATCGTGATACGCTAGATTTAATTTGGTTTCCAACGGGAGGAGGAAAAACAGAAGCTTATTTAGGATTGATGACTTTTTTGTTTATTTATCGTCGTCTTGAAACGCCTGCAAGTGGTAGTGGCACATCTGCAATAATGCGCTATACATTGAGACTACTAACAGCTCAGCAATTTGTACGTGCTAACAAGGTTATATTTGCCTTGGATATTATTAGGCAAGAAAACAAGAGCTTTGGTAGTGAGCCATTTTCATCAGGATTGTGGGTAGGTGGGGCAACTAGTCCTAATAGCTTTAAAGATGCACTTGAATATGTTGAGGATAACAAATTAGAGAAATTTGTAATTAATAGTTGCCCATGGTGCGAGGCTAAATTTAAACGACAGAATTATCGAGCTACGAACGATAGTTTTAATTTTTACTGCACTAATGATGACTGTGATTTTGGCAAAACACAGAGTAACCCACTGCCTTGTAATGTTGTAGATGAAGCGCTGTATGCCAATCCTCCTAGTCTTCTGATTGCAACAGTTGATAAATTTGCAAGACTTTGTTGGGAGTCTCGAGCAAGTAGTTTCTTTGGTGGTAAGCGTAACAAGCCACCAGAGCTAATCATTCAAGATGAGTTGCACTTAATATCAGATGCGTTAGGTTCTATTGTTGGTCTATATGAGGTAGGCATTGAAACAGCGTTAATTGCTAGGGGTGCTAGGGTGAAATACATTGCCTCAACAGCAACTATTAAAAACGCCGAGCAGCAAGTTAAGTCATTATTTGCAAAAGAAATGAAAATATTTCCACCATCAGGGTTGCGTTATGATGATAGCTATTTTGCCAAGACTGTACCGCTGAATGAAAAACCAGGTAGGTTGTATGTTGGGTATTTAGCGCCACTACCAAGCAGGGAAAATAGCCTAAGCCCATTAGCGGCCACTTTATTATCAGCACCCACACAGCTATTCAAAGACAAGGAAGAATTGATAGATAATTGGTGGACGCAAATTATCTATCATGGTAGTTTAAAAGGATTGAGCAATAGTAGTACATTGTACCAAAGTAGTATTAGTGGCAGACTTAGTAGTATGACACTAGAGAATCTTATGAGAGCGGTTGATGATGTCTCCCCTAATTTTTGCCATGATAAAAATATCAAAACAATTAATGATTTTCAAAATATAGCCGACTCTGAAATAAAGCAAATTGTTGATAAATATTTGCCCGTTCGTGAGTTAAATATTAAAGAATTATCCAGCAAAAGAAGCGCTGAAGAGAATGCACAAATTTTCAACGCGTTAGCAATAGAAAAATTTGAAAATCACTCAATTGATGTGGCGTTAGCAACCAATATGGTAGCAACAGGGCTAGATGTGCAAAGATTGGCATTAATGGTGATTAACGGTCAGCCTTTAACCACGGCAGAATATATTCAAGCTAGTAGTCGAGTGGGTCGCGGAAAAACTCCTGGCATTGTTTTTGTTAATTATTATAAAACTCAAGCCAGAAGTTTGTCACACTACGAAAATTTTCGCTCCTATCACGAGGGGTTTTATCGATTTGTTGAGCCATCAAGTTTAACCCCTTTTACCCATCAAGCGCGTATGAGAGCTTTACACTCTGCTATTGTTGTTGCAATAAGACATAGTGATATTGGGCTTTTAGATAATAATAATGCTGGCGATTTTGACAAAAATATTGACAAGGTTAAAAAGGTAATTAATGTGTTAAAAATTAGGTGTAAAAATGCCATAGATAATTCTGATGCACGGCAGCAAACCATGCGACATATTGATAAACTGCTTGATGAGTGGCAAGCCGAGAAAGAGTATTGCGATGAAAATAGAGCAAAAATGGTTTTTTATGAAACTGATAGAGGGTCGCAAAATTTAATTTGTAATTTTGATCAAAAAAATGGTAGATGGCAAACTTTACAATCAATGCGTAATGTTGAGAAGTCCGCCTTAGTTAAATTGATACCAGGACTTAAAAAAAATGAAGAGTAAGTCGCAATATACGCCAGTGCGTTTTTCCCATTTAACATCTTCTTCTGGTGTAGGTGCAATTGTGCGCGGTGCAGAAGATAAGCTAATGGTAGTCGTAGATACTCGTTATTGGACTGATAAAGAGGGTTTGAATGCCACGACACCTATTCCTTATGTTAATCGCATTACTCAAGCGTTAAATATTGGTGGAGAGCTTAGAATGCCACCTGCAGCTCAAGAGATTTTTCATAAAGGAGATAAAAGTATTGAAGGAAATTATTTACCCGCCGTGTTATTTCCTACTTATGCTAGTTGTGCAAAATGTGGCTTATTACACCCTAATCCTTGGAAGTGTCAAAATAAAGAGATGGATGAAAAGGTATTTTGTAAGTGTAGTGGAATTTTAAAGCAGGTAGTTTGGTGTTGTGTGAGTAATAAAGGCGATTTAGATGAGGTGCCTTGGCATGTGATTTGTCATAAAAATTTTAAAGGCAAGTGTGAGCCTGATTATCAAAAAAGTTATTTAAAGTTTAGCGCCGATAAAAATGGCACAACAATTATCAGATGCACTAGATGTAATAGTTTTAATAAGTTTGAAAAACAACAGCTAGGCTTTATAAATAGACCTCAACCTTGGATTTATGAATCAGCTGAGTTAGGTGAAAATTTTAAGGCAACTATTGTGGAAGTTAATGATTCTAGTGCTTATTCACCAGTAAGCACTCCCGCCTTGGTTATTCCACCCGAATCAAGAATTAGCAAGAATACTGTAGTAGACAGATTGCATAACAACTCAACTGCTCTTAGAGAATTGGAAAGTATAAGGATACCGTTAAGAAAAAAAGGAAAGTTAAAAAGCCTAGCATCTGAATATCGATGTACGGTTGAAGATATTAAAAATGCAATTGATGAAATTAACAACGGCTATCCTAATTTTGGTACTTTTGAAACCATAGGGGATTTAATAGCTGATGAATATAGAGCATTCTTAACTCCATTAGAAAATCCTAAGGACGATGAAGATTTTGTTACTGATCATAAAACCAATGATTGGAATTCTTTAGCAGTAGGGCAAACGGATTCTGGCTTACTAGCATTAATTAAAATAGTAGATAGACATATTATTGCTAAACGATTAAGAGAGATACTGGTCTTCAAAGGGTTTAAAAGAGGGTATCCAGAAAAGGGTCAGGAGCAGCTTTTGGTACCACCAGATATTGTGGGTGAAAGTGATTGGCTACCAGCTATTGAATTATTTGGTGAAGGAGTGTTTTTTACTTTTAATGAAGAGATAATAGACAAGTGGGAGCAATTATCAGCAGTTAAAAAAAGAGCAAATGAAGTGTTAGAACGTTATGAAAAATCAAGCCTGAATTTAAGTAATGAGCTTGTAATTACACCTCAATTCATTTTATTGCATACTTTAGCACACTTGGTCATTCGTGAACTTGAATCAAATGCGGGGTATCCTGCTGCCTCACTAAGTGAGAGGATTTACCACTCTAAAAATGAAAAGATGGCAGGTATCTTAATTTATACCGCCGTACCTGATGTGGTTGGATCACTTGGTGGTATTATAGAAAGCTCACAACCTAAAGCTTTTTTAAAAATATTAAATAATGCTTTCAAGCATGCGTTGTGGTGCTCTCTTGATCCTGTTTGCACTGAGCATAAAGGTCAGGGCCCTAACTGGCTTAATCGTGCAGCTTGTCATGGCTGCGTGTTAGTGCCAGAAACAACTTGTGAATATGGAAATGTATTTTTAGACAGAGTTTTTATTAAGGGAAGTGAGGAGTTAGGCATTCCTAATTTTCTGGAATTTGTAGCGGAGCATGGTAATGGCTAAAAGAAAATTTAGACTCCCTGGAGTTGAAGACCTCAACAAAGATCAGGATAGAGTTTTGAGATTGCCTGAAGACGGTCAATTTTTAATTGTGGGTGGTCCAGGGACGGGAAAATCAGTTGTGGCTTTATTAAGGGCTATTAAATTTAGTAATGAAAATGACTGTATATTTTTAACTTACAACAGAGTGTTAAGTTCGGCAACCAATCAACTGACACAAGGATTGAATAGCAATACTTTGATTTCATTTTTTAATGAAGAATTAAGAGCCATCCTTAAGCTTATAAAAAACAAATTGATACAAGATAAAGATATTAATAAAGAACAGATACAAAATTGCAATAGCATTCTAATAAAAAATTTCGGACATGATTATAAGAAAATAGATAAATTTTTACAAGATAATAATTTCGAGCTTACTGAGACAACAAGGCATTTGATTGTTGATGAAGGGCAAGATATGCCGCCAGGCTACTATGAAAGATTAATAGATTTTGGTTATGAAAATTTTTTTATTGTCGCTGACCAAAATCAACAACTAGAGGCTAATAAAAACTCAAGTAGAAAAGATTTAACAGATGTATTAGGATTAGAGGTTAAAGATGTTATTGAGCTGGTTCAAAATTATCGCAACTCTCATCCTATTGCCTTGGTGGCACAGCATTTTTTTACTGATAAGTCTAGTCCAAAACCAGAATTACCCGAAGCTTCAAAATCGGCATTAGGCACCCCTATATTATATGAATATAAAGACTTTCATCAGTGTATCAAAATTATTTTAAGAGAGGCAGATAGAGATCTTACTAATTTAATTGGTGTTGTGGTTGCCAAAACCACCATATTAGATATTTGTAAAAAGGAGTTGGAGAGTATGGAAATTGAGCTTGATAATGAAAAGCCTAAAATTCAAAGTTATCAATCAGGACAGGCGGTAGAGATAGATTTTGGCGAAGGGGGTGTTGTCGTTCTTAATGCTAGTTCCGTCAAAGGCTTGGAGTTTGATGTGGTTTTTGTTATGTTAAATGGTTTTGAAATTTATAATAATGATGAAGATAGTATGCGAAAAAAGCTGTATGTAATGAGTTCTAGAGCTATTAAGAAGTTGATATTTTTTCAAAGCAGTAGTAACAATATTACAAAAATTTTACCAAGTGACAAAATACTACAAAGAAAGAGGTTGAGCTAATGGCAAATAAAAAAAATAGGTGGTTTTTACCCACCAATACCGATAATTTAAAAATGATGGTGGCTCAAGGATTGATGAGTAGTCCTGATGGATTTAGTCCAAATAAATACTACAAGGATGAGCTGGAAAATTATCCAGGATTTATCCCTGTATTTAAAAATTCTATTCCTCAGAGTACACTAGATTTAATCATTAGCGAACAAGAAAATATGACAGCCTGCTTGATTGAAATTGATTTGACTAAAATTATACAAGGCGGTGTTAGAAATCAAAATTATAAGGTTATAGAGGTCAGCGTGAATGAACGCGAAGATTTACTGCTGATACTTGCTCCGTTGCCCTTATCTTGTATCAAGCAAATTATTTTCAGATCTGAAAATGAGAGGATTTCATTAGAGGCTGAGCAAAAATTAAGTAGTAATTTTATTTTGTCAGACTTAAAAACACATTGCAGCAAGTCAGATGAAAAACTTTTTAAAGCTTCTAATGACAAGGAAAGTATAGGTTTTTTTCACAAAGATAAAGTAGGTGAAAATGAAATAGAAAGCCAGGTTGATTCAGTTAAGCTTGTTAATTATCCAAGAATATATGCTTTTGGAGGTCTGTTAACCAGTTTGTTTTATTTTGCAAAAAACGGGAAATTAAGCAATAATATTTATCAGGATTTTTGCACTATTGAGAAAGCCGACTTGGTCGATGATAAGTTATGCATTCATCAATATTTTAACCAAATTGAGAATGATGGAATATTGCAGATAATGTATAGCAAATTGTTAGATAAGCTTATTAGTAGAGAAAATTCCAAAGATGACATAATAATGTTATTAGAAGCAGACGATTGGGATGAAAAATTTAAATCTAGAACGCAAGATTTGGCTCAGATGTTAAGAGAGTTTGAGAATAATGAAACAACTATATCGGAAAAATTTTCAAAAGCAACAAGGCCATTAGAGCGCTTGTTGTTAATGCTTTTTCATAAAGAAAGTATCGGGAGTTTGATCGAATATCAATTGGATATGTTTACTGAAGATGATTATTTACTGTTTTCATTAATTTTTGGAGTGCGTGATAAGTTTATTAAAACTCCAAAATTTATAAGGGAGTATCAAAATTTACAAAATTTTATATCTAGTAAAATGGTGGAATATGCTCATTTAGAGCTGAACAGTGGTGTTAAGTTTAAATCAATAAATAGCCCTAAAACTATTTGGGATATTTTGAATGCTAAAAATACCGCTAAAAAATCTGGAAAAAAGTTAGAAATTACGGACTGTGTTCAAACTGTAATGAATGGAGATTGTCAAATACAAGGCAATGATAGAATTTTCAAAGGTTATGCCGAGCCAAAATATAAAATTATTGAAAGTGAATATTTTAAAATTATTTCCAGTAAAAATATTAGCACGGAAACTTACAATAATCTGGCGAGACTAAAATAATGAAAATGATTCCAAGTCAGCCTTACAGTGCTAGCAACAAGAAGAGTAACAACGCTGAATATCGGGTTTTTGACAAGTTGAAAGAGTCTTTTGTTGGTAGTAATAAATATATTGCTTTTCATTCATTAAACTTAACCAAGCATCAATATAAAAGATTCGGTGAGGCAGATTTTGTAATTATTTGCGAATATGGCTTGTTTGTATTTGAGGTTAAGGGCGGCAGTATTAGTTGCAATGAGGGCGTGTGGTATTCTACTAATAATGATGGAAAGCATAATATTTCAAACCCATTTACACAGGCAGAAACAGCAATGCATGCTATTTCAAAGGCAATAAAAGAAACTAAATTTAATAATTTAAATATTTCAATTGGTTATGGCGGTATCTTTCCATCTGGTAGCTGGATTGTCAAAAGTTCAGAATGGGATAGAGAGATAATCTGTGATGCTAATAATTTTAAAAATTTTGAAGCTTTTTTAAGTAAATTTTTTAAATATTGGCATAGTAAAAAAGCAAATCAAAAATGTGGTCATCTATCAGTTGAAAATATTAAGGCAATAGCAAATTTTTTACGCCCTAATTTTGAGATGATTGAAACGCTCTCTAGTCAATTATATAATCAAGAAGAAATTGTATTAAAGTTAACTAAAGATCAGTATAAATTGCTAGATATTGTGGCTGCAAATCAAAGAGTAATGTGCTCTGGTGGGGCGGGTACAGGAAAAACCTTTTTAGCTTTGGAGCTAGCTCGAAGAATTGCTAGAGAAGACAAGAGAGTTGTTTTTGTATGCAAATCTGAATGGCTAAAGCAGTATCTAACCTCAAAGGTAAACAATGAGTTTGTTACTATTTCGACAATTGCTGGCGCTCAAGTAGATATGCGTCGCTTAGGTGTTGATAAATACGATGTATTGATTGTTGATGAGGGGCAAGATTTATTCAATGTAGTTGATATAGATAAATTAGAAAATTTGCTAACAGGTGAGCTTAGCAAAGGTGAATGGTATATATTTCATGATGCCAACCATCAAGCACTTGAAGTGGTAGATAAAGATGCATTAAAATTTCTAAATGATATTCCTCATGCGGAGATTCCATTAACCACTAATTGTAGAAACACTAACCCCATTTTAAAATATGTAGAAAAACTCCTTGATGTTGATATGGGTAAAAAAGATGAGATAAATGGCCCTAAAGTTATCCAAACTTTTGCTAGTGGTGAAATAAACATTCTTGAAAATACAATTAACCAATTATTGGCCGATGGCGTTCCTACGTCTCATATCACCTTGTTATCCGATCTAGAATATGCCAAATCTAGTGCTGCTTTATTATCAGACAAACTACAAAGTAAGATTACCCAACTTGACGATTATTCAATTAGAAATTTTCCAAGTGATGGGGTAAGTTTTGCAGAGATAAAAAATTTCAAAGGCTTAGAAAATGAAGTGATAATTTTAATTGATCTACCCAAGCCTGATAAAAATATAAAAAAAGACAAGGCTTTGTATTATGTTGCAATGAGTAGGGCTAAGGGCTTGTTAAATATTATTTATACAAATTAAATCAAATAGATGAAAGTAATGAAATAAAAACTTCAAAGCGAGAATTAGAAAGAGATATTAAATGAATCAATGGTGTGTTGCCCTTTTATCAAAAGAACTAAGTGGTTAATCCACTATGGTTTTTGACTTATTCCTCTTTCAAAATCAACCCAATCATTCTTATCAAAATGAAGCGTTAAAAATCTTAACTGTTTGAACGTAGTGAGTTTTGAGATTTAGCGTAATGAAATTAATAAGATTGAGATTTGTTTGTAGTTTATTTATTTAAAAAGGCGGCTCATCAAATGGATGAACATCAACAACTGGTTTAATTGTCTTTTCAGTTGGCGCATCAGAATAGCCAGGCCTAGGTGTACCAGTATCTCCTTGGTTAATGCTATCTAGTATTTGTACAGTGCCATTAAAACCACTAACGATAACTTCCGTGGTGTATTGATCTTGTCCATTTTTATTAGTCCATTTACGAGTTTGTAATTTTCCCTCGATATAGAGCTTAGAGCCTTTGTTACAGTATTGGGCAACAATTTCTGCTAATTTTCCAAATAGAACAACTCTGTGCCATTCAGTTTTTTCTTGTTTTTGACCTGTATTTTTATCTGTCCATGATTCTGAAGTGGCAATAGATAAATTGGCAATAGCATTATTGCCTGATGTGAACTTAACCTCTGGTTTTGCACCAAGGTTGCCGATGAGTATTACTTTGTTAATTCCTGACATTTTTTATTTACATTAAAAGAAATGATAGTATATACTAAGATTTATTAAATTTTTACTATAAACGTACAAAAACATAGGAAAACATAGATATGGATAGAATTGAAATGTGTGAAGTGCTTAATACCATTGCAAATGGTTTTGACTTTGACACTGGAGAGAAGGTTGCTGGCTTGAGTGATAAATCTACTGCAGCAATTTACAAGGCTTTATTTGAACTAGGTTGCAATGCTAATGGCGGGGTACAAAATTCTACAAGCGTTGTAATGTCCTCAGAAAAAATAATATTAGATGCTAAAGATAAGCAGCTATTAGAGCGTCTAAAAGAATACAGGACAGAAGTTGCTAAAGAGTTAGGTTACAAGGCTTATTGGGCAGGGACCAATAGATCTCTTGAGGAAATGGCTTATTTCAAGCCAATATCAATGGTTGAACTGATGGAAATACACGGCGTTGGAGAAAAAATTGCTGAGGAGTTTGGTGAAGAATACATTGGCATTATCAATGATTTTATAGCAGAGAGTGAATTTGAGACGAAAGAAGAGGTGGACAGCCAGTTATGAAATTTGAATTTTCAAATAGACCAATAAAATGCCCTAAGTGCGACTCTAAAAATATTATCAGCATTATTTATGGGTACCCATCTCATGAGTTATTCGAAGACAGTAAAGCTGGAAGGGTTGCCTTAGGTGGCTGTTGTCAATATGATGACGATCCAATTTGGGAATGTGGTGATTGCAAAACAAAACTTCATGAGAAAAATTATGAGATTTGAATATTATCCAAAGCCAAGTGCATGCCTAGTATGTGACTCGGATAAGATATTGAATATAGTTTATGGGTATCCGGCAGACTCACTAGATAAGGATGCACAAGAAGGAAAAGTAATACTTGGTGGGTGTGTTATTACTGGTGATGACCCGCAGTGGCAGTGTGAAAAATGTGGCACAGATTTTTACAGAATTAAAAAGGAATTATAGATTATGAGTTATAAATATTATGCGGATAAAACATTCGAAGCAAAATTGACCTTTGTCGATGGGCATGTGTTTGCAAATATTAATGATCGAGAATGGCTGGTTGATACTGGCGCACCAACTTCATTTGGGTTATCAAGTTCATTAAAGATTAATGGTTGTGAGTTTGAACTGCATAATAACTATTTAGGGCTGAGTGCTAAAGAGTTGTCGATGCATATAGGCCATGTGGTTTATGGTCTTATTGGTACTGATATTCTTAATCAGTTTAATATTGTTATGGATTATGAAAATGAGAAAATAGCATTTTCCAATGAAGAGGTTGCAATGGGAGGTACTGAGGTTCCAATGCATAAGTTTATGGGCATACCGATTATTAATGCAAAGATCGATGGGCAGAATAGAAAAATGTTTTTTGATACAGGTGCTCAGATTTCATATTGGCATGGTAATAGTATCAATGCCTATGAGTCTATTGATACTGTGAAAGATTTCTATCCAGGTTTCGGAGAGTTTGAAACTAAGGTTTATTCGATAGATATAGAACTCGAAGATAAGCCTTTTAATATCAGATGCGGCGTGTTGCCAAATCAACTTGAAATGGCTTTATCAATGGGAGGCACTGAAGGCATTATTGGTAATGAAATAATGAAAAATAGGGTTGTTGGTTATTTCCCTAAAAAAGACCAAATCGTCATTTCGTAGTATTACGAAATTTACTTTAAAAAAATAGGAGAATAAAAATGATCAGAAGATCTAAAGGACACGCTGTTGTTGAAGTAATGAATATTGAATTAGAATTAAGGGCCGCATTTAGTAAGCTTGTTAGTGCTATGGCGTTCTACAATGAAGACGATATTAACATGGATAAAGTTAAAGCGCAGTTCAAAGAAATGACGAATCGAACGATTCGTGATTTTAACCAAGATATGCTCACTTTCCC
>Ga0233431_1004601_pt1 | contig 14562 bp, 11 predicted proteins | sample SI_118_April2016_FD_179867 | JGI IMG/M metagenome (GOLD analysis project Ga0233431, IMG submission 179867) | Seawater microbial communities from Saanich Inlet, British Columbia, Canada - SI_118_April2016_200_MG | ecosystem: Environmental > Aquatic > Marine > Inlet | place: Canada: British...
TGCCGGATCTCTCGGGCTCAAGCGGCGTCTCCTGTGCAAGATCGTATGCCACCTTCAGCGTGTCTTGTTCCCCAGACCATTTGATGCGGTCCCATGTGTAGACAAACCTTTCATATATCTCTTCATCGTTGATAGGGAGTTCAAGAATCGTCCAGCCTTCCCGATTGGTGATCTCGTCCTCGATGAAGTCAAACACCAAGTCTGGATCTGTTCCATCAACGAAGAATCCCTTGACGGCTCTAGTGAAGTCCCATAGGGGAGTGCGGTATGAGTGGTAGTGATCTGGATCGTTGACAGTCTCACGCCTTTCATTCACTGCAAGGGCGTGATCAACCACTTCCGAAATCGACATTGAATGGTTCTTCAAGCCCTGGCTTGGAGAACTCAATGTGGTTCTTTTGTTTCGTTGTGGTTCTTGGGTTTCTTGGTTTTCTGTATCTCTGTATCTCTGTGTAACACTTGAGACCAAATCAGACGTAACTGGGGTTTTGGTTGTTGGTGTTCGGACTGTTGCGCCTTCTGTTGCTTGCATTCTTCCCCCTCAGGAAGTCACTCTCATCGGCTCCACCCAAGCTGCGAGGCATGAGAACAGGTCCGAGGTTTCTCGGCATGCAAGACAGAAACTAGGGGGTTGAAAAGAAATGACTATAGGTATTTTCGTGCCCGTTGACCTTGCGCTCGATGCACTGTAGTCATGCGGCACGTTAGATGTGTGATTATAACCGATACTATCACACAGAGCCAGTAAAACCGCTCTGACTGCATCATGCGCCTAGCCCTTGCCCCTAGAGGTTCTTGTATCCCAGAGTGGAAGGCCCACGAACTAGCATGAGGCAGACAGCCTATCCACCGGGCTCGCCTTCGCGTGGGCCTCTTCAAGGTCCGCACCTGCAAGATTGACGTAGATCATGGTGGTCTTGATGTCAGAGTGCCCAAGGAGCCGTTGAAGGCTGAAAGGGCCGCCCCCGTTCTTGATGAAGTGGGTAGCGAATGTGTGCCGGAGCAAGTGAGGGTGAATGCGTCGATCTCCCAGCCTTGCTCTCACGGCAATCCGTTCGATGATTCGAGCAACGTTGCGCTTGTCCAATCGCCTTCCATCACGCGTTGAGAAATAGGCATCTGCCTCGTGGCCATAAGGACGCGCCTCCGTCCATCTTCTGAGTGATCTCGCTAGGGTCCGTCCAATGTAGACCTGCCTGTCCTTAGATCCCTTCCCATTCCTGACCAGGATCGACTGGGAATGGAGATCGACGTCTGATGTGGTCAGGTTGATTAGCTCGCTGAGGCGTAGTCCGGTGTCGAGGAACGTTGCGAGAATCGCATGGTTGCGGATGCTGTACCACGTTCCGCTCTTGGCTGCTCTCAGGATCTTCTGGATCTCTTGAGAACTGAGGATCTTCGGCATTGACTGGGGGACACGGGGAATCTCAACGCCCGTCATGGGGCTCACCTCAACAAGCCCCTCTCGCTCAAGGAAGTTAGCGAAGACGCGTACAGATCGCATGCGAACGCGGATGGTTCCTCGTGCGAGACCATGCTCCAACATGTCCCCAGAGAACCCACGCAAGTCATGCCTTGTAGGAAGCGTAGGCGATACATCGGAACCGCTTAGGAACCCTCTGAGTTGACCCAGGGCGTACCTGTACGTCTCCTGCGTACTCTCTGAGAGGCCCTTCGCCCGACAATACATTTGAAACCGACTTGCTGCTTCATCAAACGTTACCTGTGAAATGACCACTGTACTCACTCCTTTTTCGAGTCAGTTCGTGATCTTTGCTGAATGACGAGTGAATAGAGGAAAGCGCCTTCTGAAGGCTAATACACACGTGATATAATCGCGATTGTACCGCCAGCGTAGCTCAGTGGTAGAGCAATGGTTTCGTAAACCATAGGTCGGAGGTTCGACTCCTCTCGCTGGCTCTTGTGTTTTCTCACACTCTGCCTCGCCCCAATCCGTAACCGCCAGCCGGGCTCTGTGGCAGCGCAATGGCATCGTGAACCTCAGGTCGGAGGTCGCCTCCTCTCCCTGGCTTTTGTGTTTCCTCACACTCTGTCTCGCCACAATCCGTAACCGCCAGCCGGGCTCAGTGGCAGCGCAATGGTTTCGTGAACCTCAGGTCGGAGGTCATCTCCTCTCCCTGGCTTTTGTGTTTTCTCACACTCTGTCTCGCCCCAATCCGTAACTGCCAGCCGGGCTCAGTGGCAGTGCAATGGTTTCGTGAACCTCAGGTCGGAGGTTCGCCTCCTCTCGCTGGCTTTTGTGTTTTCTCACACTCTGCCTCGCCACAATCCGTAACCCCCAGCCGGACTCAGTGCCAGTGCAATGGTTTCGTGAACCTCAGGTCGGAGGTTCGCCTCTTCTCGCTGGCTTTTGTGTTTTCTCACACTCTGTCTCGCCACAATCCGTAACCGCCAGCCGGGCTCAGTGGCAGCGCAATGGTTTCGTGAACCTCAGGTCGGAGGTCACCTCCTCTCCCTGGCTTTCGTGTTTCTGCAATCGTTGCTTCAAGCATTCCCCTGATTCTTTCACTTGCTCTAGCACTCTATCTCGCCCAAACGTTCGTGCAGACAGAGTTCCTGCTTCAATAGGTCAAGTTCCCGACCCTAGAACAACCAACCAGGTGTACGATAGGTAGAATTCTGAGGATTTCTGACCAAGAGGGGTGAGTGTTGTGGAAGATTTTGGAAAAATCGCAGTTATTGCAGGCATCATGGGTGCCCTGCTGATATTTGGGCTACTCATGGCGTCACAAGAACCGGTCGTTGTGGAACAAGTGGCTGCTCCTGTTGTCATCGAAGAGCCTGTTGCCGACGTCACTGTCCTTGCGCAACAGACGCTCGAGATGCTTGACCCAATCTATTCAGAGAAGGCTGTGTATCACGATGATACAATTCGCATTGCCTTTGACGGATCGTTCAATGAAGACGGTGTAGAAAGCAAGCTACCGTTCTGGATTCACAATGTCTCCGATGACGTCATCAATGTTCTTTGGGATCGCTGCTCCATTCAGCTCCCTTGCGGCAACACAGTGAATACGATAAACGAAGCCGGATCCGACTATTTCGCTCCGGTCGGGAGAACCATTTCGATCGCACCCGCCGGAGATTTGTTTGACGCATTCATTCCGGTCACGGAAATTGTGTGGACAGATGACACGCCGACATTGACGACCAATGTTCTCGATGAGGGCATCTTCACTTTGGTTCTGGCCATTGAAAGAGCCAGCAGTCCCGATTGTGAAATGTCTCAACGCGAAATGCCAAAACGCGCAGAAGCTGGATGTGAACCTGAGTGTGAGATGATGGAAGTACGCCCTTGCGGTCACGAAATGGGTGCACCTTTGTCAGCAGGACGAGAGGTCGTCTATTACACATTCCGCTTTGTGCTGAGATAGAGACAGTTCTTCCGATAGTGCAGTAAAAGAGCCCCAAATTAGGGGCTCTTTTCTTTTTGCTTGTCATAGAGTTGTACAGTCTCCATTATTTGGTGTAGGCTCTAACAGAAATCAAGGTCCTCAAGGTCCTGCAAAAGACAAGGAGGTGATTGTGGTGGTTCGAAAAAGCGAAGTGACGACACTTTCGATCTACATTCCAAAGAACAAGCTCGAGAAGAAACCTATCGAGCGCTTGGATCGACTTGGAGAGAAAGTTGATCGCTCGATCAACTATCTGGTTGTCGAAGCCATTCTTCAGTACCTAGATCGCGAAGAAAAGAAAAAGTAGTTCCGAAGAGGCTTCGGGGTCTATCGGGTGAAGATCCCGAGCCCCCTTCAGGTTCTATAGATCGTAGTAAAGCACGAATTCATGCGGATGGGGCCTCTGCGTTACAGCGTCTGATTCCGCACGTTTGGTTCGTATCCAATGCTCAATCTCGCCTTCAGAGAACACATTCCCGCGCCGCAGATAATCATAATCGTCTGCAAGGCTGTCAAGTGCTTCAGGCAAGCTGCGCGGGGCGGCTTCCCCGTAGTTCTTCTCATACAGATCAGACTCATATGGTCCTAGCTTCAGTTTTGAGGCATTCATTCCCTGTTGGATTCCATCGATACCGGCCATGAGGATGGCGGCAAAGGCGAGATAGGGATTGCAGGTTGCATCCATCGTCCGAAGCTCAATGCGACGCTTATCTCCGCGGGCATAGGCAGGTACGCGAACTGCCGCAGTTCTATTGGCAGATCCGAATACCAGATGCACGGGCGCTTCGAATCCGGGAACCAATCTGCGGAAGGAATTCGTCGACGGGTTGGTCCATGCCATCAGACTGCGTCCGTGCTTGAGCAATCCCCCCACATAGCACAACGCTAGATCTGTCAATCCTTCTTCTCCGCTAAACAGATTCACACCGTCTTTGACCATGTATTGATGAAGATGCATGCCGTTGCCTGCTTGCCCATGAATTGGCTTCGGCAAGAATGTTGCCGTGAGTCCGCGCTCAACAGCCGTGTTATGAACAAGCGACTTAACAATGAATGCTGCGTCTGCCATCTGAAGGAGCGAAGCAAACCCCAACTCGATCTCATGCTGTCCGAACCCACCAACTTCGTGATGATGATATTTGACGGGGATACCCGCTTGCTCGATCTGTCGAACCACGTCGCATCTGAATTCGAAGAAAGGATCTGTGTGTAGCGGGGCATGATAGGCTGACTGCGCTGTGACGCCAATACTGGCACGATGATCGAGTCCTTCGGCAGGCCGGATGTCGGCAACGCTTTGGCCGTTCTCCGTGTCATAGAACACGTCCTCAAACAAGTAGAACTCAAACTCAGGGCTGACCAACAAATCGTCGGCGATTCCAAGCTCCTGCGCATAGGCCACTGCCGCTCGCGCAATGCCACGCGGATCTATCGCCGCAGCTCCGCGCGTTTCCGCATCGCGAATATCTGCGATTATGGCCAGCACCTTTTTCCCTTGCCGCTCCTCGACGTAAGCCGACGACAGGTCGGGTATGAGCACCATGTCGCTACCGGCAACAGTGCGATACCCGAAATTGGATCCATCGAACCCCAATCCTTCGGCAATCAATGCTGGAGTGAAACGGGCGGACGGGATGGTCAGATGTCGGAAGCGTCCAACGAAATCCGCAACTCGAAAATCGATGAATTCAATTCCCAGCTCGTCAATCTGATGTTTGAGCGACGCGTAGTCAGTCATGTGCACCTCTTGGAGAGAAAATGGGCCCCAAGCATACCGACCGCAAACAGCTTCGGCAAGCTTGGGACTCGTTGTTCGACCCTCCGTCTATCGTATCCAGGTCTATCGATGCAAGTTCTTGGCAGCGATGAATGTCAATCCCTTCTTAGTCAGTTCAACTGCCGTGAAGTTCAGCGCATCATGCTTGTCCAAGTAGTTCTGCTGCATGGCGGACATGATCCCGCCCGCCTCAACATCTGCCTTTGGAGCAAAATAGTCGAGAATGTCTGAAGGCCGCTCACGCGCGCCGTCTATCTCGGGCTTTCCGCCTTCATGCTTAGCTGAAATATTGGCTACATGATCGGCCAGTTGAACCAATTCATCCGTGCGATCATAGGGCTGGATGACGATTGATTTGTAGGTTTCGGTGATGTGATGCTCGAATCGAACAACGTCTTCAAATCCCATGGCCCGGCGCACTGTCGCGCCCTTCTCGATCGTTTCGTTGTTGACTGAGTTGGACCAGTTGAATCCAATCAACGATGTCGTTCCATCTTCTCGAGCGAACAGCTTGGCGCCAAGCAAGGTCCAAAGTGCAGCATAGGGATTGTCATTGCCCATGAATACGGAGATCTTGAACTCGATATCAATACCGAGCTTGTGGAGAACGTAGCCGAGGAAGACGGTTCCTGGATTAATGTTCAACACTTGGCGCACACCATACTCTGTGTAGTAGCCAAGAAACTCGTCGACCCACTTCAATGCATGCCGATTGGGTTGGCCCACACCGCCAAAATAGCCCGTTATGGTTGCAGGGCCCCCGAGATGAATGTTAGACCCATCCGTTCCCTTGGTATCGAGGGTTTCCACATAGCTTGCGCCGACGATCTGCATAGCAGCGGCAACCGCCAATATATCCCCTTGATCAGCCACCTGCTCGACCATATTGCGCACTCGAATATAGCGACCTGGCATCAGTTGACGTTGAGCAATCGACTGCTTGGCCTGCTCGATGAGCCAGGGAAAATACTGCAGGGCGCTGATTTCAAGCGTCACTGCATGAGTCGCATCAAAGGCTGTTGTGGCTGCAGCATCACCCAATACATCCTGTCGGTATCCGTCAATGGACACGAATGCCCCTGCATCGCGCTGAGCAATAAGCCACTCAAGATCTGCCAGATACGGAGATCCAGACTCTTTGAGTCTGCCCATGAGGCTGGGGAGATCGCGTGCAGCCGCTGCTTTGCGATTAATCTCTTCAGGACCTCCGTGCTTCTCAACAATATCAAGAATATCATTAATGACTTCGGAGTTTGGGTCGGTCAGGAACTGGTTAATCTGTTCAAGACTATCCTGGGAGATCGCTAGACGCTGTCTCAAGTTGCTCATTGTGCCTCCTGAATGTTGTTCGCTTCGATACTGCTCTCAAACGGGGACCTATTCGAATTCCTTCATCAAAGCAGGGAAGTCTCCGACTTCGGCCTTTAGCATGTGATAGCAATGCTCATCTGCCGGGAAGGTGCCACCGCGCACTTCGGAGACGTACTCCTTCAGCGCATCAGTGATCACCTGCGCTACATTGGCGTATTTCTTCACGAATTTCGGCGTGAACGCCTGGAATTGCCCAATGATGTCTGAGACGATGATTAGCTGCCCGTCTGTCTCGGGTCCGGCGCCGATTCCGAACACGGGAATGGATAGCTTCTTAACAATGAATCCGGCAACCTCTGGTGGGACAGCTTCGAGCAGAAGCATTTGTGCGCCAGCTTCTTCGATAGCGATTGCATCCTCAATCAGTGCACGTGCGGATAGAATTGTACGTCCCTGCGCTTTGTGTCCGCCAAGCTGCCCTGAGCTTTGTGGCGTCAAGCCAATATGGCCGCAGACAACAATGCCTGCATCGAGAATGGCCTTGATTCGAGACGTAATGCGTTTGCCCCCTTCGAGCTTGATGGCGTCGACACCAGCTTCCTTCAAGAATCGCCCCGCATTGCGAGCGGCTTCTTCATCGCTGACTTGGTAGCTCATGAACGGCATGTCTCCCATGACGAACGTGTTCGGGGCTGCACGGCGAACAGCTTCGCAGTGCACGATGCACTGATCCATGGTCACAGGCACAGTTCCTTCGTACCCATACACGCACATGCCCAGCGAGTCGCCGACCAGCAACATATCTAGATCGGCTGCTTCGGCAAACTCTGCGGTGGGATAATCATAGGCAGTAATCCAGGCGATTTTCTCACCATTGGCCTTCATCTTCTGGATGGTATGAATGCTGTGCTTCTTCTTGTCAGACATTGTTCCTCCTTTGATGACCGTCAATTCCCTGAATAAGAGAAGGGCTACAACATCACTCCAACGTCCCGCAATAGACGGCTCAGTTCACAAAGCGGCAATCCCATCACGTTGGTATATTCACCAACGATATTCTCGATGAAAACAGCCGCTCTTCCTTGAATTGCATACGCACCCGCTTTGTCGGAATACTCGCCACTGTCGAGATACCATTCGATTTCCTGCTCAGAGATCACTCTGAATCGAACAGCTGTTTCAGCACAGAGCTCCCGTTCAATACCTCGTATGTTGTTCCATAGGTGTAGTCCAGTAAGCACAGCGTGCGTGTTCCCAGACAGGGAGCGCAGCATGCTGCCCGCTTCGTCGCGAGAACGTGGCTTTCCCATTACAACGTCCCCCAAGACAACGATTGTGTCAGCGCCTAGGATGATCCCTGAATGGTCTTGTCCAACAGCATGAGCCTTGGACCGAGCCGAGGTCAGGACTTGCTCACGCGGCGTTCCAGACGTCGACTCTTCGGCGTGGCTAGGAATCACAACGAAATCATCTGTGATACGAGCCAGCAGTGCCTGCCGACGAGGCGATTTAGAGGCGAGGATTATGGACATGATTTCACGGGGCAAATCGTCCGGTGTAGAGGGGCAAATGTCAACTATCTGAGGAGAACCTAGGGATAGTCCACTCCCGAGGTTCCATAGAATACGGAGAACGCTGCGGCTGAATCGACACTGCGTGGTAGTCGAATCACGCCTGCTGCCATGTCGCCGGCCTCCACATACTCAACTCGCAGGAAATTGTCAGTCAGCTCAACAAAGGATGCCGTGCTGAAGAAGACGTAGTTTGTGTTGTTCTGGCGAATGTAAAAATTCCACGGCGCAAAACTGGCGCCTGTTGGGGACACGGCCCAGACCATGATGGCACCTGTGCCAATGACCTCATCAACGGCGGTTATCAGCTCGGGACCAAGCAAACTCGTGCGAACAGACGCCTCAAGTCGAACAAAGAACAAGCGCAGTTCACTACCTCGAAGAGACAGAACCATGGTTCGAACCAAATTGGGATCCAATTCGAAGAGGGCGGCCATCGCCTCAGCTGAGAAATCCTCATGAAGAAGCAGTTCCTCCAGGGTTCCCAACGTTTCCAACGGTGCGACTTCAATCGGATCGTGCGATTGAGTGGCTGAAGTCGGCGAACCCGTCGTTTGTGTTGCAGTCGGTACAGCACCAATCTCAAATGCAGCTCGCTGTCCTGCATACGTCACTTCGAAGGGCAACAGCGCATCGATCGATTCGCCTAGAAGCAAAACGCCTTCACTTCCAGAACCCTGAGCGGGCCCACTGGGATTGACTTCGAACTGACCTGCGAGAAAGCCGGGGGTGATTTCAATCCAGGAATCAAGAGAGGGCATGTGAATCGCACCGCTCTGCTCGATCGAGATCAGATCAGCGGTAAAACCGAACACATCGACAACCGTATCAATACTCGGATTGACGTAGATTGCATTCTGCCCAATGTAGGATTGAAGCGTCCAAGACAACTCCGCAGAAATCTTGCTCTGGAAGGTGCGCTCGTTGATATACACGAATGTTACAGTGAGCTCGATCCCTCCAACGTCAATCTGTACGAGGTTGACCAAATCGCGGTCCAAGCCTGTTTCGGCAGCGAAGTCGTCGCGCGGATCGGAAATAGCAAAGAGTGACACGGCCCACAAGACTAGGAGAGTCCAACACGCCACTCTCCACACCCTTGTGATCCGTGTCACGTTCAATCACCCGTTTTCGTTCCAACTGTCGCTTCTTGTACTAGCAGCGACCGCCACACCAGAAGCCGGCGAATGCGAAGATCCAGAATGCCCAAAAGAAGGCAAGAAGCATTCCAGATGTGATCGTTATCGTAATTGGCATATGTATCTCCTCCTCTCTATCACGATAGCACGGGGTTGAAGGATTGACAAGATCCCAATCGTGGAGACATCGTCCCGGACATCTGGCAATCGCGATCCGCTGCATTTGAACGCCACAGACCCATTTACGGAGAATTGCCGTTTGTACTCTCAGAGCCCGATTCGCTTCGACCTCGTACCTACGCGGCACTTCCCGAAATGTCAGGCAGTCAGGACTGATACAGACTGTGTTGTGCCCATTACGGACAGCTGTCTAGGAGACATCACCGGATAGCGTCCCAACAACTCGCTAGCTGACAACAATGAGCAAGTCGATTACCATCTGCCTGCACAGTAATGGAGCCAACATGACAAAAACTTCCAACAAACTTGAGAGCCTCATGCAGAAGCATACTGGTCTTGTCGACCGCCTAATCGCCCAATATGGACTCCCACTTCATGTTGTGTTCCTGGAGCAGTTCGAAGAAAACGCTGCAGGATTCAAGAACGTGCTCCAAGATTCCTACCCCAACGGGTTTGTTGCCTTGGCAGTCAAGTCCAATCCGTGTCGAGGCGCCGTACGCGCAGCCAGTCATCACGGGCTAGGAGTAGACGCCGCTTCTGAGAACGAAATGCGCATGGCATTGGAAGAGGGAATCCCCGCCAATCGGGTGATTTGCAATGGCAATGCGAAATCGACGACCTATCTCACACAGGCATTGGACGCAGGTTGTCACATTGCCGTCGACAACCACGACGAGATTGCTGAGATTGGACAACTTACGGCTGATGGTTCACGCCAGGCCAATATCCTTCTTCGGTTTCGAGGCATGCCGCTGGCTGGACTAACGTCGGATGATCAGACAACGGCTGCAGATTGGACGAAGTTTGGCTTCCATATTGACGAGGCATCTGATTTATTCTCACAGTTTGTCAATCATCCATCGATTCGCTGTCGCGGTGTGTCAGCGCACATTGGAACACAAATCGCCGAGCCAATCGGATACGAGCGGCTGCTCGACCATCTCCTTGTATTGACTGAACAGGCACGAGGCCTTGGACTGACTCCTGATGTCATTGACATTGGCGGCGGGTTCCCAATGGCCTTCCTTTCCGAGCAAGAGTGGCGGACCTTCCAGGGACAGCTACTGAGTCGACTACGAGGCGAATCAACGCCTTCAGTAACATGGAACGACCTTCCCATGGGATACGCAAAAGATACGTCTCCAGAAGCAACCTGGGTGGGCAAGGCCTATTGGTCAGCGGTCCCCCAATCTGCCATGTTGACTCACTTGCTCAATCACACCTTCAACGATGGACGCACGTGTATTGAACGACTGAATTCGCTGGGGGAACCCACGCTGATCGTTGAACCTGGCCGAGCACTGATGGCATCAACAGGGATCACATTGTCACAGGTTGCCGGCACAAAGACAGTCCTCGATCACACCGTTGTGTCTCTGGAGATGGGGATCAACAATCATGGAACAAACCTTATCTCGCCCGACATGTTCCCTGCAGCTGTGCTCCCATCTCGGGAAGACGACGAGTCGATCGACGCATTCTTGGCTGGCAGATTGTGTTTTTCTGGAGACATGATCAGCAAGACCAAGGTGCGGCTGAATCGACTTCCCACTCGGGGCGAGCGATGTGTGTTGTTCCATACCGGAGCGTATGGGGCTGATCATTTTGCTTCGAATAGCTGTGGATTCCTGCGTCCTGGGAAAGTGGCGATCCGACCAGATGGGCAAGCAGAAGTGTGGCGCAGGCCAGAGGAGTTTGCTGACATCTTCGGACGTCCAGAAGACTCTCTGTTGTCTAGCGAATCCTCGACTTCTTAGTACGTGGCTGAAACGACACCAAATTCCCTATCCACAATCTCATCGTCGCCCAAACTGTGTACAACGCAAACTTGAATTCTATGCCTGCCGGCCATGACACGGCTGCCATTCCTGGCAGTTCATCGGCTCGCTCTGGCTGATAGGCCACGCCCCGTACAACGACGATCGGTGTCTTCTCAATGGTTTGTCCCATAACCAGCCCAGCCATGCCGGCAATGGAATCAATGATCAAATCAATGCCACCTGCTCTTGGCACTCCAAACAAGTCGGGATTAAAGGTTTCACGGGTCACGGGATCAATTCCTGAATACCCAATAGCCATATCCTGAGACCCTAACCGTCCGACACTCGAGACAGTATCCGTAAGGATCACAGCTACGTTTGCACCAGAGTGTTGGCGTATACCCTCGCGAATTTCTTCTGCCAAGCGACATGGATCTTCAGGCAGTAGGCAAACATACTCCTCGGGGGAATTTGTATGGTCAATGCCAGCTTCATCTAGATACGCCGCGTATTTCTTGACAACGAATGTATAGGCGTTATTGACTTCGTAGCCCTTGACCATGGTTTCCGGGTTGCCCGTGCGGCGCTCCATCATTTTCTGAAGCGCGGGTATGCGGATGATCTTCTTCATGGGAACGACAAGAAGAATCTGACCTTGCTCAAGGACAAGCTGGACTTTTCTGGGATCTCGACCAAACAGGCGTCCGAGAATTCTAGCCTTGCGCGTTGGCAAGACGCTATCCAAGCGGACCAAACCACCATCAAGAAATGCGGCGACCTTGGAACTGACGGCAATAACATCTTGATCCTGAACAGCTACACCAGCAGTTTCCAGAAGCTGAGCGATATAGGCCCCGCTCTGGACATCTTCCACATCTTCCGGACGAATCGCTTCGGCAACGGCCACAGGTAGGAATCGAATCTCGCTTTGAATTGCCGCCATATTGTGTTACCCCTCTCTTTGCTTCTTGAAACGCATTGTACTCACTGTGTACGGGCGGATGCTATCAGCTTATGGGAAGCGCTGCACTTGAATCATCTGCCTTTCCGGTTCTAATGAGCTGTGTCAGAATGAGCGATATCACTGCAACACCTACACCAACGAGGAACGGAGCCTTCGACCCGAACATCACCCAAATCGCGCTCCCCGTAACGGGAAGAATGACTGCAGCAATGTGATTGATGGCCTCTTGCACTGCCAGGTTCGCTGTCAGCTCTTCTGGTGTTACAGAGATCTTTTGCAGGTAGGTTTGCATAGATAAGTTAAACCCGAACAGGACATTATCCACCACATAGAGACCTAGCAACACGCCCAAGACATTGACATAGGCATATCCAAGAAAGATAGGGATCAGAGCAGCAAATGCGAACGTCAATACAACACGTTCGCCGAGCTTGGCGACAAGTTTTCCGATCTGTTGCAGGACATAGACGTTGAGCAGGTTGTTTGCCATCACCAGAAGAGCCATCATTCTCAAGTCAACGCCATACGTATAGACCAACAGGAACGGCGCAAACGTGGTGAAGATGTGTCTACGGCTCCCCATGAAGAATGTAAGCGTGTAGAACAACCAATAGCGTTTCCGCAATCGAACTTTGCGCCGAGCTGGCAAACCGTGCCCACTCTTGCCGACAAAGAATAGAACGACTCCTCCAACAGCAACCAGAATTCCAACCAGGCTGAACATGGCCTCGTAACTCAACCTCTCAGCAAAGAGAAAGACGCCCCCTGCCCCCAGTACAGCGGCGATCGCTCCGACACTCTTGAGTTGCCCCATGACTTTCGGAGCATCCTCAGACTTGATACTCATGAGGATGAGAGCGTTGTTGCCCGGGTTGAAGTAATGAAATCCCAAGCTCATCACGAAAGTCGAAACGAACAAAGTAGTGACGGTTGCGGATTGCCCCGTAAGGATAATCCCGATTCCCAGGATGACCAGGCTAACGGCCATAATGCGCATTTCCTTGAAGATCAACGCTAGGAAGGCAACGCCAATTGCCAGCAATCCAGGTACTTCGCGAACCGACTGAATCCAACCGATCATATTGGGACCTACGCCCACGCTCTCTACGGCGAAATTATTGAACAGGGATCGCCAAACGTTGTGTCCGAACGTATGCAGCAAGGTGGCGACCAATAGAAAGAAAAGCAAATGCTTGTTCTGACGGTACAACGCCTTCATGTATCCCCCTCGAACCCGAGCAGCAGTTTATCCCGTAGCTACGTAGCATTCGAGGAGATCGAGTAGAGGTGGCACTGAATTCAAGCGGATCTTGCGCTTCGTTGTATACAGGCTTGAAGCCCGGACAGGCTAGCTTCGATCCTCTGCTGAAGCCGAAAGTGGCATTGAGCTCTTAGCAGATTGTCTAGCGCCGCGGCTGTTCTGAAGTAAATGTCTCCTGACAGGTAATCGCAGAGGAATCGAGTCCCCAACTCAAGCGTAATCGAGCTGACAGCAGAGACGATGTTCTCAGATTCGAGCTCCGTCAGCAATTGGGATTGACCAGACACAAACCCGTTCACAAGCGCCTCAAAGATATGGAGGTCGTGCTCCGAAAGATTGGTAGGTTGCTCGCCTATTCCAACCAGTGCTTCGCTGACACAATCGCCGATATCGTGCAAGAGCAGGCCTGGCATAACGGTATCCAAGTCTATTGCGCAAACGCCGGCGCCTGACTCGATGTCAAGCAGCACATTGTTCAGTTTCGTGTCTCCGTGGATCACACGAAGGGGTAGTCGACCGCTTCGTTGCAGGTTCTGAAGCCGCATCGTCTGCTTCACTCTGTCTTCGACAAAGGCAATGTCTTCGCGAGCATCTTTCGCCCGGTTGCAGGAATCCTTAGACACAGCTTGCCACAGAGCAGCTAGATAGCTCTCAGTATCGCCGTATCCAGGGAGCGCATTTTGCAGCGAACAAGGGGCGAAATCGGCAAGATCATCCAGAAACTGTCCGAAGGTCAGCCCAATCTGATGCGCCTGTTCGGCGCTTGGAGCGCCAGCAATCGTTGTTGTGCCCTCAACGTACTGTAGCATGCGCCAGGATTCGCAGTCAGCCCTGTGCAGAAGGCAGTCCGTCTTCGTTCGGATGAGGCTGGGAGTAGCTCTTTCCGGATTGCGTCCGGTTCGGGAGGCCTTCTGTTGTACGTGCATGACAACACGCTCGATATTCTCCATGAGAGCCACAGGCTTCGCAAAGACACGTTTGTTGATGTGCTGCAGGATGAATCGCTTGGGGCCATCCGGACCTGATGTTTGAACGACGAAGGTATCATGAATCAGACCATCGCCGTGTCTCTCTATGTGGACAACTTCGCCCGGCAACTGAAACGCCTTAGCTGCCTTGCCTACATCAGCTGGGATCACTGCACGCCATCTTTCCACAGGTTCATTGGATAGGTTCCGTCCGC
>Ga0233431_1004602_pt1 | contig 14559 bp, 16 predicted proteins | sample SI_118_April2016_FD_179867 | JGI IMG/M metagenome (GOLD analysis project Ga0233431, IMG submission 179867) | Seawater microbial communities from Saanich Inlet, British Columbia, Canada - SI_118_April2016_200_MG | ecosystem: Environmental > Aquatic > Marine > Inlet | place: Canada: British...
CGGTACTCTGCGTAGATGACCTTCGGGCGGGCGATCATGACGGGGGCTTCCGGCGTCAGGGTGGAGCCGTCATCGTGCCCCAACGCACAGACCTGATGCTGCCACTTGGCGAAGTCGTCCCAACCCATGCAGACGCCCGTGAAGGTCTTGGTGTCCACAACGGGACGGATGAAGAACTGGCCGTCCTCCGTCCGGTTGGCGACCAACTCCTTCGTTACATCTCCGAAAGGGGCGATGTGGGCGTCGTTGTTGAGCATGTGGGGGGCCCACGGAGACTCTAGGTAGATCTCCATGTTGTAGTTAGCGTTGAAGTACGCCCCCGGCATCCACCCTCGCTCTTGGGCGATGCGGACCATCGTCGTGGCTCCCATCACCATCACCTTGGTCCCCTCGGGGATCACAGGTTCGGGGATCAGCCGTGACGTGAAGGGCACCACCTTGTGGACGCTGTACGGGATCTCCAGACGCTCAAGCGCCCGGAGGAGTCCGTAGAAGCCTTCCTCGTGGTACAGATTCTCTTGGATAATCCAATGCATCATCGATCCCAATCGAAGTCGTAGCCGTGAACGACGGCGTTCTCCGCCCGCTGTGCGGTCGTGCTGTACTCGTCCATGTCGGCGTCCTTCTCGGACGCCCTCTCGGCCTCATCCTGCTTGTGGAGCTTCCTGTTCTTGGCGAACTCCCGCTGGATGGCGGCCTCCAAGATGCTCAGGCCACGGGTCTCCTTGATGAGGGTCTTCATGTCCCGGTCGGAGTGTACGTTTGACCCCGCGATCCGCAGCGCCAGCACAAGGCGGTTCTGCGGCGTGTCCTTGTGGTCGACCCGCCACTTGTCAAAGGCGATCACGTCCTCCAGTTCCATACGAGGGGACATGAAGGAACTCAGCCAGAAGTGCATGTTGGCAGCGTTAAGGGCGTGCCACAGTTGGGTGTCCCACTGTCCGTAGATGGCCCGGAGCAACCGTTCCCCGACATAGGCTTTCCCGAAGGCGGTGTCCTTGTGCATCAGGTCAAAGCAGGCCCCGAGGATGTCGGAGATCAGCTTGTCCAGTTCCTGATACCCCCGCTTGAAATCGTCGTCGTACCGCCGGAGTCCGTAGGCCAAGAACTCGGCGGCGTTGTAAGTGTCCAGCAGACGTGCCCTGCGCTCACCCTCCGTATGGGGGCCTGACCGCATCACGAGGCCCCGTAGGCCAAGGTCGTGCTTGAAGGGGTCGTAACACACCTCGTCCAAGTCCCGCTTGCCCTTGGGGCCGTAGAACCGCTTGTCCTCCCGCCCTTGGCGCACCTCGTCGCACTGTGCGCTGACCATGACAGCCCACGGGCTGTTGGGGTCCTTCACGGCGTTAGACATAGCCCCGCCGAGAATCCAAAAGGCCCCGTGACGGGAACCCTCCAGCAAAGCGTGCCACGCCTTGTCCCCCAAGGAGAATAGGTGTTCCCACTTCTTCTCGTGCGGCCACAGGTCGTCCCCCGGCGTGGACGGGCGCAGCTTGCGGATGGTCGTGGCGATGTTGTGAACAGCCCAATACATCTTGGTCTGCCGTTCTTCGTTTGAAAGTCCCATCAGTTCACCGTCTCATCCTCATTTCCAGCACCGAAGATCCGCTCCCAACCGGCCCGAAACTGCTCAGAGTTCACCTTGGCGGGGCCGGGTGCGGGGAACGGGCTCTTGATGATCGTCTTGCACTTCTTCATCGGGCTATCCGGGATCGGGGATGTCTCCACGACCTCGGAGAAGATCGGCTCCCCTTCCCTCAAGGGCGTGGCGATCCCCACCTCCAACGTCCGCTGCCCCTCATCATTCACACGGGAGCGCAGAACGTGCTGCCCTTCGCCGTCCTCTGTGGGCGGCCCCGGAAGTAACACGTCGGAGGGCTCGGCCTCTGGCGTCGTGTCAGGCTTGTCCGTCATCTGCCCTACTGCCCGAAGAACACGGTGGCGTCCGTGTACTGGAATCCGCAACGGTGGGCGAAGGTTTCATCCTTCTTCATGTCCCCCACCATCATGCACTGCGACGGGTCGAGCAGGTAGCGCTCGATCAGCACGACGCCCATACCGGGCATCGGCTTGGGCCAGTACGAACGGGGCACGCCGCCACGGTCGGGGGCGTACACAACGTCGATGTCGGCGTCCAGCAACTCGCACGTCCTGTTGAAGCAGGCGATGACCACCGGCTCCGCCACCGCCGTCGGGTGTCCCGCAGGCTTGGCGATGCCGGACTGGTTGGATGCGCCCAACAGGATCCAGCCGTCGGCGAGCAGTTCGTGGATCTTCTCCTTGCGTCCCGGCATCAGGACGACGTCGGCAGGATCCCTCGGGTAGTGCTCACCCGACTTGCACACCCGCAGGGTGCTGTCGAAGTCGAAGATCATCGCCCGGTTCACGTACTCGGGGCCGAGATCGATGGTCACGGGGACGTGCTCGACGTCCGTGAACCCCTCCGACACGTCGGGAAGTTCCACCCGGTTCCAGTAGGCGAACTGCGCCGCAGGCGGGAAGTTGCCAGGATCCTTCTTGTACTTCGACGCCTTGTACTCCGCCACGGAGAGGAGCTTGCCGTGGTTGAGAATCTGACGGCGGGCGGCGAGGAACTGTGCCTGCTCACGGTTCGTGTCCATCCACAGGATGCGGATGGGGAGGCCCAGATCTCGAGCGACCTCAATCGCCACCGCCCGGTGTGCCGTGTTGGAGTAGACGTTGTCCAGCACGAAGGAACGGACGCCCTGCCCGTGGAGTTCCACGAGCTTCACGTAGAGGAGTTCTTTCTTGCTGGATAGCGCACCGCCGAGGGTGTCCCGGTTCAGCCGGGTGTAGCCCTGATCGACGTACTTTTTGACCGTGGTCGTCTTTCCCGATGCGGGAGGCCCCGCTACGAGGACGATCTCTTGTTTCATAATGGTCTCCTTCGTCCGGGCATCTTACCCGTCACGCTCTCTACCCGTGTGAATGAGGGGCTAAGCCGGGAGGATGGAAACTCCGGCCTCGTCCAGATAGGACAAGTCCAGAGTCCACGTTTGCTGGGAACGGTTCTCCCACTGGTCGAAGGCGTCCTTGATGTGGACCCCAACTTGGGACAACGACCAGCCGTTCAACCGGGCCAGTCTGTCCATAGCGGCCCGTGCGGCCTCTGGGCCGTCCACGCTGAAGGTACGCCCGTAGTGCTTGACCTTGTGACACAGAGGGCACAGGGAGATCAGGCGCTCTAGCCTCTGGATCTGGGTCCGGTCATCGTAGTCCCAGACCTCATGGCACTCAACGTGCCAGTCAAAGCCCTGGGTCTTGCCACTCTCCCCGCAGACTTCGCAGCGCCACCCGGCCCACCGGGCCTGCGCCTTGCGGAGCCGATCCCACTCCGCCTTCTTCATACGGGTGCGGAGGTTATCCCCCCAGCTAGTCCGGGGCACGAGTTCGATGTACAGGGGTTGAGTCTGGTGGGGTTGCTCTAGCTCTGTGTCGTCGTCGAAGCTGAAGTCCTTGAACCCACTCATCTGTCAGGTAATTCCCAACCGCCGTCGCCCGAACGCTTGGCGTCCGTGCCCCTGCGGTGCTTCTTGTAGTCACGTTCACGGGCCTTGATGAGAGCGGTAGGCTTCTCCGCCCACATCTCGTCGACCCGCCAGCCCTTCTGAAACTCGCCCGTACAGTTCAGTTGGAGTTCCAAGACGGCCCCGACCTTGAGCGCAGGCTTCTTGTTCACCCACCCGTAGGTTACACGCCCGTCAGGGTGGCTGAACTTGCACTGAACGTGGGTGTCCGTGCTCATCTTAGTAGCCTGGGGGCAACGGGTTCACGGAGAACACCTTGCGGCCTACCGCTGCGTAGTCCCGCCGTACCCGAAGGGGCTGCACCATCGAGGCGGCCAGCTTTGACCGGCCCTCTGCCGTCGATAGGTACTCGCTAATGATCCGCTGCTTGTCCTCGTTGGGCGGCTCGGGGCGGGATTCTGGGAGAGGCCCCAAGAGAGGGCGAACCTTTCCGTACAGCGCAAGTGCAGCCGCTCCGCCGAACAGGACCTTCAGGAACCCTCTGCGTGACGTGCTCATCGGGACTGCTCCAAGTACCCCAACACCCGTTCCTTCACAACGTCGGGGAGATCATCGTCGGCCCGCACGATGTCCTCGATGGATCTATCGGACTGGCCGAGAAGGACGTCCTTCAAGTTACCCACGAACGTCTCCATCGTGAGATCCCGACCCTCCTGTCGGGCACGGCCCTCGATGTCGAACACTTCCATGGCCGGGGCGACCTTGAGCTTGCGCTCCTCGATCACGACCCCAGACTTCTCAAACCGCATGACGACGCACTTCGGGGTGCGCTTCACGTCATCCTCGTTCAAGGCCCCACGGGACAGACTGCCGGGATTGATGAACCGAGTCTCCCCGATCTGCTGGACGCCTTGATCCTTGTGCCAGTGGCCGAAGCACCACACGTCCGGGGCAAGGTTGGCTAGTTCCCCGTACTGGAGGATGTCCTCCGTCCCGAACATCTCGCCGCCCCGCGGGCTGGCAAGGCAGTGGGCCACGGCTACGAGGTAGTCCTCGTCGCCTTTGACCAATGACGTAAGGCGGTTCCAGTCGTACTCAACGCCGTGGTAGGGGATGCCCACCACACGCACCACAGGACGCCCGTCGCCACCGAAGACGGCCTCGTGGGTGTCATACAACCTGTGGACAGCCTCAGAGGCGTACAGGACGCCCAGCGGGCTCTCCGGCAGGAACTCCATGTTGCCGTACTTCACGTCGTGGTTACCCACGCAACAGAAGGTCGGCGGCCCTTGTGCCAGCACGGCGGCCACACGTTCAACGAGGCGGTGACTGTTCCGGGTCGGGCTCTTGATGTGAAAGAGATCACCCCCGTCCAGAATCGCCTCCGCCCCCTCCGCACGGGCGATGTCATTCACCTGTGCGATCTTGTCGAGGATGGTTGCCGTCCAGTCGTCAACACGGGCCTGCGGGGCTGTGTCGGCGATGTGGGCGTCTGTCCTGAAAACGAGGGTGGTGTCCTTCACAGCGTAGCCCTCCGCATCCTATCGGCGATGCGCCAGACCTTCACCTCGTAGTCGCCCCCGTTGTACTTGCGAAGGCACATCCACCCCTTACACCAGCCGGGGAACTTGGCCAGATGCTCTGCCGTCCACCCGATGGCGAAGTAGGGGTCGAGGAGTTCCTTGCACTCAGGGCGGCCCCGGAAGGTCGTCATCACCTGTGTCATCCCGCAACTGCGGGGCTTGCCGTTCTTGTAGTCGCCGAACGTCCGCACCCGGAACTTAGACTCCTTCCACACGATGGCGGTGAGTACCAGCGGGTCAATGTCGTTGGACTCAGCGTGGTCCAAGATGATCCGGGCGATGTCCCTCGCCGTGTAGGACTGCTCCCAACCCTCGATCAGCTTGCCCAGGTCGTGCGGATAGGCCGTAGAGGCGATGGCCTCCATGGCCTTCACGATCTGGTCGATCTGTGCGTCCCGGTCAACGGAGAACAGGTCGCTCAACGTCGGACAGGACGGGCACTCCAAACAGGTCATCGCAACGTCCCCACAGTCGGGGAACGGTTGAATGTTCTCGTGCCTCTCCTCCAGTGCGAAGAGACCTGGAATGGTAGCCCCGGCCAGGAAGCCGATGCCCAGTAGTACCACCGCAACGATGCCGTACCTCATACTGCACCTCCGTGCTCATGTGCCAGCGTCGAGCCGCAGACCGGACATTCACCCAACCCACCCAGGGTTTCCGTAAACTCCTGGGTCACAGCGTCCAAGGCGGACTCAGCGTCCGCCAACTCCTGCTCCGTGTCCGTCACCTTCTTGGTCGCCTTGAGGTAGCGGGACTGCATGCCCCGCATCACGTCCAAGGCGGCCAACCGGCGTTCTGTCTGCGTGAAGTCGATGTCTACACCGACTTCCTCCACGCCACTCAACCTAGTAACTTCCGAGTCAAGGCGGGAATGCTTGGCGGCCAGCCCTTCCAGACCAGCCTTCTCCCCCAGCAGTACCCGGACGGCCTCAAAAGGCTCGTCACCCGGCAGATTCACGTCTTCGATCCCTGATAGGCGGCCTACCGCCTCCTTGGCTCCTGTGTGCCTGTCGTGCAGATCCGTCAAACCCGAAACGGCCCGCTCGATGGTCAGGGCCTTCCCTTGGGCCTGTTCAATCTGTACGAGCGTGGCCTCCACGTCCTCCAGACCCTTAAACCCGTCCAGCTTGGCCTCTAAGCCGCCGATGTCCGCTTTCCGCACCTTCAACTCGGACGAGGCGGCCCGCTTGTCGGACTCCGCCAACCGGAGAGCGCCGTTCAACTGGCCTACCCGCTCCACGTCCGCCACGGCTTCGGCGAGGACGCTACCGGGCTGGTCCAGCAGGAATACCTGACCCGTGAACTGCGGGGCAACCTGGGGCCACACCTCACGGCCACCAGCGGTGATCGGGACGATCCCCAGATCCCGCACCTCATCCGGGACGGACTGCCCCGGATGGATAGCGTCACCCCCATCGATATGGTAGGTGGGCTTGGCCCCTTTGGCCGTACCCTTCGACCATTCCAGCGTGTGCCCGTCGTCCATCTCCAGCTTGACCGTCGTGGTCTTGGACCCGTGCCGGATAAAGGACGTGCCCCGTGTGTTCTGGAGTGCCCCACGGATGGCCCGGATCAAGGCGGACTTGCCGGAGTTGTTCTGACCCGTCACGACGGTGAAGCCCTTGATGAGGAGCTTCACCGCCGCGATGGATTGGAAATTCTGTACGTTTACGGTGAGCATAGAGCCTCCCTCCGGTCACTCTACCCGAAGGAGACCGCTAGTTAGCCTCGTCGTCCGCCGCTTCCCGCACGCCGGTCAGGATGCTATCGACGTCCAGGTCCTCGTCCTCTGCGGCCACAATCGTGCCGGGACCAGCCACCGTGAGGGCGTCCATCACCTGCCGGGACAACTCGTCGACGGCCCCGTCAGCGGCCCGGAGAGCTTCCTTGAAGCGTTCCATGCCCTGGATCTTGAGGGTCTCACCGGAGCCCCGCTCCCAGGACAGCCAACTGGAACCCTTGATGATCCCGTGGGCCTTGGCGATCTCAATGACCGACTTCATGTCGTCGATGCCCTCGCCGAACCGGACGAAGAAGTCGGCCTCGTGGCCCTGTGACGCCGAGATCTTGCACTTGTCGATCTTGGCCCGGATGGTGGAGGCGATGACGGCATCGATCTTCTTGTGGGTGAGGGGATCGTAGATCTTCCCCTTCTCGTACTTGATGCGGCGGAGGCCGAACCGAAGGCTGCTGTAGAACTTCCACGCCTCTCCACCCTGCTGCGTGTTGGTCGGGCCGCCGTACCCCGTCGTGTTGATGGCCTTGCGAAGCTGGGAGATCCCGATGACGCAGGAGCCGGAACGGGAGATGGTGGACTGCAACTCCCGGAGGAAGTGCGACCAGATCTGTGCGATGAGGCCAACACGGCCCACGTTGCCCTTCTCGTCGAGGGTCTGGTTCAGGATGGCCTGGGGGACACCCGCACCGACCGAGTCGATGACGATCAGGTCGACCCCGGCCCGTGCCATCGCCGTGATGACGGTGAGGCCACGCTCCAAGGAGACCGGCTGCACCAGGTTGAACACGTCCTCGTTCTGGACGGGGATGCCGAGGGCACTGGCGTAGGACAGGTCGACGGCGTGCTCCCAGTCTACGAAGCCCACGTAGCCACCGTTCTCGATGGTCTTGTTGGCGACTTCCAGGGCCATCGTCGTCTTACCCGCCGCTTCCTGACCGTACAGGTTGACGATCTTCCCCCTGGGGAACCCAGGACAGGGCATGACGCCCCAGCGGTTCGCACGGCCTCCGATGAGCCAGTCGATCACGATGGAGCCGGAGGGGAGGTGCGGGAGGGACTCCTTGAGCTTGCTTTCGTCCACCTCCACGTAGGAGTCGTCATCCTTGAGGATGCCGCTGACAGCCCCACGGGCTGCACTCAAAGGGCTGCGCTTCCGCTTGGTGCCCACTTCAGTCTTCTTTCTAGTCGCCATCTTGTAGTCCCTCCTGTGACCATCGGAAGAAACGCTCGTCCTCCCGGTGGAGTATCCCTTTGAAAACGGTGTCCCCGGCCTTCTTGCCCCGTGTGAACGTGTGGATCTGCGTGAACTGCTTCCTCTCCACGGGGTTCAAGTCGTCCACCCCTATTACTCCGTCATGCAGCTTCCAGAACCTAGCAGCGGTCCAAGCAGCCCAATAACCGTCCGCCTCGTTGTGGTTCCACCGCCCCTTGCCCCCGCAGTCCGTCTTGGCGGCCTCCACCATGTCGGGCTTCATCATCTTCCAGCCCTTCGGGCGTTGCAGGGACTCTCGGGCGTGCGCCTTGATCTGCATCGGGGAGAAGAAGACCACGTCCACCTGTGCCAGCCGGAGGGCCTCACAGGTATACAGGAACAGACCGTACATCCCCTCGCTGTAGAGATCGTTGAACACCGGGTACTCAAGCCCTACACGAGTGACACCGTAGTCCACGCCGATCTGCTCAATGTGAGCACGCAGAGCGTCCCGCATGGCGATGTAGCGGTCAATGAAGAGTGTTTTTGCGGACGTTTGGAAGCGCCCACGGGCCAAACAACGGTGGGCACCCACGGCATCGCTGTCGTGGAGTGCCCACCCGTAGTTTGTCAGGGAAGGGTCGATACCGAGAACACGCATGCCACCCCCGGTGACGGGAGGTGTCTAGTCGAGCATGTCATCGACCATGGAGTCGATGTCCTCGGACGCTACCGCTGCGGCCTGTGCGACCGGGGCGCTTCCGCCACCGCCGCCGCCACCACCGGCCAGCTTCTCACGAACCTGCTCGATGGTCATCTCACGCCCGACCTCGCCCCGGATGCCCTCAACGATGCGGGCCACGTCGGCGAAGATGCTGTCGACCAGCCCCTTGGCCTTGTCGTTGCCCATCATCTTGGCGAGCAGGCTGTCCTTGCACGGGCTGAAGTCGATCTTCTGGAACTGGGTATCCGTGCAGGAGAGCGTCACGTCGTGCTGGCCGAACGGGAACTCCTTGTGGATGTGGTTCAGGCGCTTGTACTTGTCGCCGCTGAAGATCCACGGGATCACTTCCACGTCGCCAGCCGCCAGCCGGGTCTTGTCGATGGTGCCGTCCTTGAGGGTCGGCCACACGACCAGCACCGTGCCGATGCGGGTACGGGCGGGCTCTCCGGCGAGCTTGGTGAACTCGGGACCGCTGTTCACGATGTAGCCCGCGTTCGGGATGTAGTTCACCTGAGCACCCGTGAACTGGGGCGCTCCGTCCATGATGGCCAGACCGTTCTCGTCGGTCTTCTTCCACCACCCGAAGGACACCCTGTAGGTGTGACCCCCCTCGGCCTTGAAGCGCTTGGTCTTCTCGCCGATGCCGGAGTCATTCTCGCCGAAACTGAAGTCCTGGTAACCGCTCATGATACGCACCTCCTAAAGTAGTCTGGACAGGACGGGTCATCTACCGGACAGGTCCTTGTCGACTGGTTCTACTCCACGGGGGAAGGGTTGAAACCCCCCCTCAATCAATGTCCTCAAAAGAATCGAGGATGGAGTCCACGTCCAACAGATCGTCGGCGGTCTTGCCCGTGAGAGGATCCTTGAAGGAGGGGTCCGAAACGGCATCTTCGGGCATGGCGTCAAGGAAGGATTCGGCCAGGTCTGCGGGCGTGTTATCGGGCAACGCTTCCGCCGCCGAAGGGGCCTCCTCTGGCTCCACAAGCCCCCCAGATTCGTCCTCCGGCTCCACAGGGGCATCCTTGGGGGCTTCCTCTACTGTCGGCTCCACGGGCGGCGTGGGGGCCTCTGGCACAGGCTGCACCACCACCGGGGCTACAGGCTCAGGCTCCTCTGTGAGCCCACCTACCGTGGCGATCACGTCCGCCAGATCCTCTACGGCATCCTCGTCCTCTACCGGGACAGGCACCTCAACCTCCGCCCCCTCGGCATCCTCGTCATCGGATCCCAACACACGGAGCGGGATCTCGCCTTCCATATCCCCCAACATGCCGTCGATGTCGGCCAACTCCGCCGTGGCGTCCACGGGCTTGAAGTCCGGGGCCGACACCTTCTTAGATCCCCACTGTGCCCCCAACCCGATCTCCTCGTTGCAGAGGCGGATCTGATCCTTGAGCATCGAAACGGTGGACTTCAGGTCGGCCCGCTTGGCTTTCACCACAGCCATCGTCTGCGCCAGACTGATCTCGGTCAGTTCCAGTTCGTCGAAAGCCAGGATCTCGTCCCGGAGCTTCATCGAGGCTTCGGCATCACGGTCGGCCACGCTGCGACCGGCCCGGACATGAGGGTCCTCCGCCAGAAGCTGCATTTTGGCCAGTTCGATGTCCAGTTCCGCCCGCCGCTTGGCACGGGTAACCCCGTGCAGCTTCTTGGACACCCGGAGGAAGATCCGCTCCACCCGGTGCATCACCCCACGGCACTCGGCCATCTTGTTATTCAGCCGCTTCGGCCCGTAGGCCAACGGATCTGCGTCCAGGTCGACGTGCAGTTCCTTGAGTTCCCCAAAGACTTCCTCGGCGTCCTCAACCGTGAACGTCAGGAAGTCGGACGCCGCCGTAGTCATCAGTTGCCTCCGTTACCGTTCGACAACGCCTCGCTCATCAGCGAAGCGTAGTTGTGCTTGATGGCCTTCTGTGCGCCCAGACGCTGCTCCGACGTGATCGTCGATCCCGCCATGGCGTTGTCCGTTGCGGCCAGGTCCGCCTGAAGCCCCAGTACGAGGGCCGCCATCCGGGACTCCTTGAGGGTCATCCCGCTGGCACGGTTGGCCTCTGCCACGTCACCGTCCTGTGCGGACACGAGATCCGCCCCGCCCCCGGCATCGTCCTGGATCGTGTCCCAGGCCGCCGAAAAGCCCACGTAGGCATCTCCGTACCGTCCCTTGATGGAACGGGTACAGACCACCTTCGTGACCCGGAGGCCCTTCTTGATGCGGGCCAGTTCAGCCCTGAGTTCCGCTCGTGCCTTGTCTTTCGTTTCGTCAGCCATGTTGTCCTCCCTTTCGAGGGTCGTGTTCTGTTCACACCCCATCTACTCGGGGGGAACCCGGAACGTACCCACTAGGAAGCGAGAGCTTGGAGTCGCTGCTTGAAAAGCGTGTTGCGGAGGTCTTCCTTGTCGTTGAACACGGCAGAGGCCAGTGCTGTGTGCGTGCCCACTAGCACGACCCGCTTCTTGGCCCTCGTGACCGCCGTATACAAGAGGTTCCGCTGTAGCTGGTGCCTGAACCCGTCGATGAGCGGCATCACGATGACGTCGTACTCCAGGCCCTGTGCCTTGTGTACGGTACAGGCATAGGCCAGACGGATGAGGCGGGGGAGATCCTTGAACGCCACCTTCACGAACACCGGAGGCTGGCCGAAGATCTTGAGTTCCACCTCTTTGTCCTTGCGGTTAATGCGGGACACCTTGCCCACGTCACCGTTGAACACGCCCTTCTCGTAGTCGTTCTTGACGACCATGATCCGGTCGCCCTCCCGGATCACGTCACCGCCCAGACGAACCTCCTGCAACCCGATCCCCTGTGGGTTGAGGATCATCCGAATCCTGTCATTCAGATTCGTGACCCCCACGGTCCCCCCGTGACGGGGTGACAGAACCTGGAAGTTACGGCGCTGATCGTACAGCTTGGAGGCCATCTTCAGGATCGCCTCCAGCACCATCTCCTCTGACTTGAGGATCAACAGCGAGAACTCCGACCCCTGAGTGTAGGAGGGCACCTCGCCCTTGTAGATGTCGTGGGCGGCGAACACGATGTCGCTGGTCTCCTCCTGACGGAAGATCTCGACCAGGTGAACAACGGGGTACACGTCACTGGACACCAGATCCCGCAACACGTTGCCCGGTCCCACAGAGGGAAGCTGTGCGGGGTCGCCCACGAACACCAGACGGCACTGCGGGGACGTACAGGTGAGCAGCCGGTACATAAGGTGCTGGTCCACCATCGAGGACTCGTCCACGAACACAACCTCCGCCGGGTGCGGGCGCTCTACGCTGAACCCCCACTGCGAACCCTGCCCCATGTCCCCCTTCTCACCGTCCGCCTCACCCACGATGCCCGTGTACGTGGACTCCCGCTTGTCGTCAGACTTCCCTCGGGCGGAGAACGCCCGGTGGATCGTGTGGGCGGGTGCCCCGGACAGGGCGGAAAGGTTCTTGGCTGCGATCCCAGTAGGAGCGCACAGGAGGAAGGGCACGTCGGAATCCTGAAGGATGCGAACGGCGGCCCGCAGGCTGGTCGTCTTACCTGTTCCGGGCAGCCCGGTCAGGACGGACACGGGCTCTGTAAGGGCGTTGAAGATGCCCTTCTTCTGTGTGTCTGAGAGGACCATCTTGGAGGACAGGCCCCACTCCTCGATGGCGGTCTTGATGACCGTCGCCAGCCTGGGGCGCTTCATCTCAGCCTTGGCCTTCGTGTCCGGCCCCACACCCCGGAGCCGCTTGAAGTAGGTCTTCAACTCCAGCCCGCCCTTCCCGTAGGCGGCGGTCTTCCGTCGGCTGTGCAACAGCTTGGCGGACTCAGACTCCATCTCCCAGGACCAAGGCTCGTAGACCGCGACGGCCCCCGGCAGGGTTTCCCTGTCCACCACGAGATCCTTGTTGAGATGGCACTCCTTGAGGGCCGACGCTACCTGCCTGGTCGTGACACCGGGGATCAGGGCTTGGACAGTCCCCATGACTTGCCCCGTTCGCATGTAGAGGTGACCCATGCCCCGCTGTGTGCGGGCACAGTACAGGACGGCCCCGTACACCCGGTTCTCCCCGTCCATGGGAAGGCCCAGACGGATGGCGATCTCGTCGGCGGCGCTGAACTCAAAGCCCTCCAGACGCACCAGCGCCCACGGGTTCTTCGCCAGCACCTCCTCTGCCTCACCACCGAACTTGGCCCACACCTCCCGCACCTTGCTGTTGGGGACGCCGAGATCATTGAGGAAAGTGAGGGTCTTGAAGTACGCCTGCGTCGACGTCCACCGCTGGGAGATGTGCAGGGCAGTGAACTCGTCGATGCCCGGAACGACCTCCAACTGCTTGGGGTCGGACAAGGCGGCAACGAAATCCTCGCCCAAGTACTGCCGTGCAAGCAGGAGAAGGCGTGGGCCGACCCCGTTGGCGGAGAGCATCTTCTCAGCGGTGTCCGCGTCCCACCCGTTCTTCAGGATGGGGGCCTTCGTGATCGCCAGTTGCTTCCCGTGCGTCTTGTGGGTCTTCCAGTTGCCCTCAAACCCGAACCACGTCCCCACCTTGATGGGGATACCGGGGACGTGCCCCTTGACCGTGGCCTGCACGCCCTTGACGATCCCGATCTGCCCTTCCGGGGTTTCGGGAGCGTCCAGACTCATCTTCAGAATGTAGAAAGCCTGGGCCGGGTCATCGTAGATGACGGAGTGGACCCGGCCTGAAAAGTACAAAGGCAACGCTACTTCTCCTTGGTGGCGTCCTGGATCTGGCGGAGGATGTCCTGAAGGCTCTGCGCCTGTGTCCCCAGGGCCTCAACTTGGCCGAGTCCCTCCTTGGACAGCAACTCCTGCATCCGTTCGGCGTCGAACTTCGTGGCGCAGGCGATCCGGGCGTCATGCCCGGGCAGGTACATCAAAGGCAGCCGCAGTTCCGTTCCGTCGAACTGCTTGAGCCACCACGTCGCTTCCTGTGTCCAGTCGCCCTCCTTGTAGATGAGGGTCCCATCACCGTGGACGTTCAACAGGCGTTCAGGGTGCTCGTGGTGACCTGCGGGACATTCCATGCCCTCGGGCCAGTAACAGCACCCGCCGCCCCGTTTCGTAGGGTCTGGGGGCATTGGGGGGACCATGTGAACGGCTACGTGAACGAGGATGCCCTCAAACGGACGCAAGGCGTCGTCAACGTCATGGACGTTGCCCTGCTCCGTCATCCAGAGCGTGTCATCCTTCGCATAGAACTTGCCCTCTAACAGAATCGCATTGAACCCGTCCATGAGTCCCTCCTTGTCATGGAGAATACCCGAGAGCGCTGTGTTGTGGGGCTACTTGGGGGGGAGAATGGTGCAGGCTTCACCCGTGCAGAACTTGTCTTCCGAATCCTTGTCGTGGGTGTCGGCCCCGCCGAAGTCGATGGCCTTTGTGCGGGCTACCATCGAGGCGTACTGCTCCTCATCGATCTCCTGGTACGGAGCGAACTGGTAACCGTGATCCTCGTCCGCCAGGGGCAACATCGAGATACCCTTGAGCCGATCCTCAAAAGCCTCGAGTGCGGGCTTGAGATCCCGCACCTCGTCCTTCGTGAAGGTGATCGTGACGGAGACCTGGTTGTCGGCCCAGTGCTTCTGCAAGTCCTCGGCGTTCAGGTACTGCTCCCAGACCGTCACCTCCGCCTTGCCCTTCGTGAAGTGGTTCTCCCGGACGGGGAACGCCACCACGGACGTGTCGTCGGCGTAGGGGTCGGGGTGGACGTCGAATCCTGCGTCCCGTGCGGCCTGGACCAGCGGGGACGTGTTCTGCACCCGAATGTGCCGGATGTAGAACTCCGAGTGGGGGTAGTGGATACCGGGTGTCGCCCCACACAAGAGGCTGACGGTG
>Ga0233431_1004603_pt1 | contig 14557 bp, 12 predicted proteins | sample SI_118_April2016_FD_179867 | JGI IMG/M metagenome (GOLD analysis project Ga0233431, IMG submission 179867) | Seawater microbial communities from Saanich Inlet, British Columbia, Canada - SI_118_April2016_200_MG | ecosystem: Environmental > Aquatic > Marine > Inlet | place: Canada: British...
AATTAGAAAAAACTAATAAATTTCCAAGTATAAGTTCTCTTGTCAGAGAAGCTATTAAACTACATAATATTCAAAGTCAAATATCGACCTGTTAATTAGACTACCACCACTTTTTGAGGACTTACGTAAAAAGATTGAAAATTTAAATAATGAACGCTGCGTTATATTTTATCATGGTTTGAGTGCTTCAAAAGATATTCAATTAGCTGAGTTAGAAAGTTTAGCTTCCAATGGTTTTTTAGCTGTGGGGATAGATAATGTTGGACACGGTGATAGACAATATACTGATTTTGATGCTAGATTTTCAGAAGACAATCAAAATCGTTTACAAAATATAATTAATGCAGTAAATGCTACTGCTGATGAAATAGGTCTTATTATAGATTATTTAGTATCCAATAAAATTGCCAACGAAAGCAGTATTGGAATTGCCGGCATATCAATGGGAGCTTTTATTGCATATAAAATACCTACCTTAGATCATAGAGTAAAAACAATATCAGCCATACTAGGATCTCCAGAGCACTCTTTTACTAATATGAATAACTATGTCAAACAATATGATTCAATATCTTTACTGTCGCAAAATGCCGCTAAAGATAATCTTGTTTCTCCATGTAAAGCTAGGAATTTACACCATAAGTTGAAAAAGTCTTTTAAAAACTACAATGAACGATTCAAATATATAGAATACCAAAATTCGGGACATTTCATGGAAGAAGCAGATTGGATTCAGTGCTGGGATCTAAATTTAGAATGGTTCAAAAAGATGTTACAATAAAAAAAGCTTTACCTAAATCTATTCAATTTAGGTAAAGCTTTGAAAGATCAAATAGTTTAATTGCTATTCAAATGACTTTTAGCTTTATCAATAATATCAGCCTTAACCGTTAGATAATTTTGACCACATACAATAATACCCCATTCAGTACCAGTAGCCTGCCTTATATTAACAAGTTCATATTTCCCTCTATCTGCTTTAGGAATACCTGCATTTTTCCATAAATTATCTAGTGCTTCATTATAACTTGGTGAACTGATTTTAAATGCTAGTAAGATTTTCCAGCCATAACTACTACCAGAAACAGCACTTTTGTAAACGCTAATATCTTTCCCAGAAAAAGATACAGGGTTCACTACAGGACCATATGCTACTCTAGCAAAAGCAGTTGTAGACATAAAACTTAGACTTACGATTAGGGAGAACAAGATGACTAAAATTGGTTTACTACAAACATTGTTACTTCTCATAATAAAAGCTCCTAATTTTTCAATTTATTTGCCTGATATTATAACATAGGATAAAAAAATATCTAGGTTAACAAAACCGATTTATACTCATTACATTAAATTTAAAGCATCAATATCAATATATATATTAACATCCTTACTTCTAAATTTTCTGAACAATAATGAAGTAATATCAGACTTTAATTTATACTTTAATAAACCTCTAATCATGACACAATATCTAAATTTATTTTTCATTTTTTCAATTGGAGACGGCACTACAGGAGAAACTCTAACATCTTTCGGCATCATCTTTGAAAGTTCTTCCATAAAATTATCAGCTATTTGCCTAACTTTTATTTCATCTACACCTATAAATCGAATTGTAGACAAGTGTGTTTCAGGAGGATAAAAAAGTTGTTTCCTCATTTCTATCTCTTCCTCATAAAAACTTAAAAAATCATGTTTTACTGCATACTGAACAGCAGAATGAAAAGGTGTAAAAGTTTGAATATATACTTCGCCTGGAATAACTCCACGCCCGGCTCTACCGGCGACTTGAGTCAATAATTGAAATGTTCTTTCAGAAGCCCTAAAATCTGGAATATGTAAACTCAAATCCGCATTAATCACACCAACTAATGTTACATTTGGAAAATCAAGACCTTTTGCAAGCATTTGAGTTCCTATTAAAATATCAATTTTTCCTTTTCTAAATGCACCCAACACTTTTTCATAAGACCCCTTATGCGTCATTGTATCCGAATCCATTCTTTTTATTTTGGCAAGTGGAAATAACTTCGATGCGATATTTTCAATTTTTTCAGTTCCAACGCCTGAATATTTAATATCAGGAGCATTACATTCAGGACAATGCTGAGGAGCTTCGATAACAGTTCCGCAAATATGACAGGACAGATAATTATTAGCTTTATGGTATGTAAAATCAATAGAGCAGTTATCACAGGAAGCAGTATATCCACAATGATTACATGTCAAATGAGTAGCAAACCCTCTTCTATTTAAAAAGATTATAACCTGTTCATTTTTACCAATTCGATCATATATAGCTGCTATTAACTCCTTCGAAAATATGCTGTTCCCTGTAGATACAATTTCGCCTCTCATATCAACTACTTTAACTTCTGGCATTAATCTATTATCTATTCTTTCAGTTAATTTAATAAGAGCATATTTATCTTTTTCTGTATTATAAAATGATTCCAATGATGGAGTTGCAGAACCTAAAATAACAGCTGCATTTTCTTTGTAAGCTCTCATAACAGCAACATCTCTGGCATGATATCTTGGAGCTTCATCCTGCTTGTAAGAATTTTCATGTTCTTCATCTACAACAATTAAACCCAAGTTTTTAAATGGAGCAAAAAGAGCACTCCTGGCCCCAACAACAATAGTAACTTTTCCTTCATATACTTTAGACCATTCATCAAAACGCTCTCCCTCACTCAATCCACTATGAAGAACACTTACAGAATCTCCGAACCTAGATCTAAATCTTTCAGTTGTCTGAGGAGTTAAAGATATTTCAGGGACAAGAACAATAGCCTCTTTTCCCAATTTAAGAATATATTCAATACTTCTAAGATATACTTCTGTTTTTCCACTTCCGGTTACGCCAAAAAGCAACGCTGTATGATGTTTAGATTTTCCATCTATGATATTTTTAATTTCAGCAACTGCAGTTGCCTGCTCTGCTGTTAATTCAGGAGGTATTGATGAAACTAAAACAGCATCACCAAAAGGATCGCGATTAACTTTCCTGCGTTCCTTTATTATAATTCCATTTTTCTCTAAGGTATTAATAACAGAGTCACTACAACCTGTTTTCCTTTTAAGTAATGACAAAGGTATATCAGGCTTCTGCAATAATAATTCTACAACTTTTTTCTGCGTCTTAGCTCTATTTTCAGAGAAGAGAAACTCACCGGCTTTTTTAGGATCAGGTAGATATATATAAATTAATTTTTTATGAGTTATTTTTCCACTTCTAACAGCACCAGGTAATAGAGTTCTGATAGCCTGTTCCTTAGAACAGCAGTAATATTTTGCAATCCATTCGCCTAACTCCAGTAATGATGATGGAATTACAGGCCTAATATTACATATGCTGGTAATTTCTTTTAGCTGTGATCCATATTCAGATTTTTCCAGAAATGCAACTACGCATCCCACAATATTCCTCTTACCAAACGGTATATTAATATGCATTCCTAATTTTATAGAATCGGATAATTCAGTAGGTACTTTGTAATCAAAATACTTATTAAGGCTTAAATTAACAGAAACTCTGACAATTTTATTCTTATTGTCCATTTAAATTCTCTTTTGATAGATACGAAATATAAGTTTATATCATTTCATTTATAAAAGCTTCTTCTAAATATTTTTACAAATAGGAGAAGAAAATTAAAGTACTTAATAACATCAACTTTAATCACCTTAAGACATTAATATGTTTCTGTTTATTTTCAGGTACCCACATAATTTCATCTGGTATTATAGGGTATTCATCAAATAAGTGAACATTTTTATATCGTTTATTTATGGCAACTAAAGAGTCACGGCAAAACAGAAAAGTATAAGGCTGTTCTTCATGAAGCAATTCATGAAATTGATGAGCCAGTTTTATTCTTTCTTTAAAATCAAAACATGTTCGCATTTTTTCTATTAACTCGTCAGCTTTTTTATTATTAAAACCAATATGATTACTGGAGCCTGCGACATCAGCCATGCTACTATGCCATATTTGAAATGGATCCGATTCAAACCCCATAGACCACCCTAAAGAAACTACATCAAAATCCTTTTTTTCTAACCGCTGAACATAAACAGACCATTCAACCTTATTTATATTCATCACGATACCTGCTTTTTTCATGTCTTCTTTTATTATAGGAAACATTTTTTCCTGAGTAACACTATTGGAAATGGTTAAAATAGTAAACTTGAACGGTCTGCCGTCTTTCTCCAAAATGCCATCTCCATCAATATCTTCCCAACCGGCATCCTTTAATAATTTTTTAGCTACCTGAACTGAAAAGCTATAAGGTTTTATTGATTTATCATAATATGGACTGTCAATAAAAAAGTTCCCAGATACGATTCGCCCCAAATCAGAAAAAACAACTTTAAGTATTTTTTCTCTATTAACAAGATGAGTCAATGCTTTTCTCACATTCTTATTTTTAAAAAGTGGATTTTTAAGATTATATCCAATATACGAATATGATTTTGAAGGATATTTATATTTGTTAAGAATATATTTATCACTATTTTGATTAAACTCAGGAATATTCGTTCTATTTACCCACTGATCAGCTGATAAATTCATTTTATCTATATCCTCAGACAAAAGTGACTGATACTGTGTATTTGGATGTTTAATTATTTCATATACAAGAGTATTTATCGGAGGTGCAATGCCATATTGTGTTCCGAAATATTTATCCCATTTCTTTAATATTATTCTCTGTCCGGCATCCCATCGATCAAACCTATAAGGTCCACACCCTACAATTATTTTATTTCTGGCATAATCATCATTGAATCTTATTCCATCAAAAGGACCATCATAACTATGATATAAATGTCTTGGCAGTGGTGATAATCCCAATGTACTCGATTCAGATAAAAAATATTTTTTCCCCCAATAAACCTTAAATTTATATTTTGATATAATTTCTAATTTTTCAAGATCTTTGTAGTAGGTTCTTATAGGTGCACAATCAATATCTTTGTTTTGGACAACTTCAAGAAAAAACTTAAAATCACGTGATGTAACTTCAACATCTTTCCACTTTTTACCTGTAACAGGATCTGTAAAATCCTGCCATAAAATACCTTTTCTTAATTCTATAGTATAAACAAATTTATCCTCTGAGATCTCCCATTTTTTCGCCAATAACGGTTTAAACTTCTCAGGATGTTCATAATCTCTGGCAGCTAAACTACTATTTACTTTTTCCCATAGTTTCCCAACAAACGCATCATTATTGATTATATAATTCATATTTTTAGCTGCACTAACAACAGGAGATACCAACCTTCCACCAAACGCTGCTTTCTGATCAAAATATTTTAAATTCGCAATATCATTATTTTTCAGCAAAGATTTTGTTTTTTTATAATTAAATTCTTTATTATTGATTAAGTGCTCTATTTTCTTTAGCACACTTCCCTGTTTATATAATTGTGCCGATAGTTTTTCCATCTGAAACCTAGAATGATCAATTGACTTTATAACCATAATTCCTATTACCGCAATTATTATTACACCAGTAATTAAGATAATGTTTGACAAAAAACTTCTATTATTTAATGACATATATATCCTTTATTTCATTATAGATAGCTGGCTATTTAATAAAAAATTAAAACATAGTAGTTGCAGAAAAACAATAATAATCAGGTTAGTTTAGACAATATTTCAATACTCATCAAATCATCTATAGATTAGACACCCTGCTTTGGCGTTAAAGTATTAATAATTTCATTAGCTTTTTTTTTATAAAGTACTAGTTTAGTAAAATAATTATCATTATAATTTCAACTGGTATTATAATGAGATACGAGATGCAACCTATTTACAGAGAACCATCCAATTTTATAACATTAAGGAATCAAGCGACAATGGCAGATCATAAAAAAAACACAAATAAAGCTGATGAAAAAAATTCAAAAGATAAAAATATTGAAATAGTCATAAGTCAAATTGAAAAAGAATATGGCAAAGGTTCTATAATGTTCCTAGGAGACAATTCATCACGTGTTAATATACCGACTATCAGTACAGGTGCACTATCACTGGATATAGCTCTTGGAATAGGCGGAGTTCCAAGAGGAAGAGTAATGGAAATATACGGTCCGGAATCTTCAGGTAAAACAACACTTTGCCAACACATAATAGCTAATGCACAAAAAGCAGGCGGCACTTGTGCAATAGTAGATGCTGAACACGCTTTAGACCCTCTTTACGCGAAAAAAATAGGTATTGATCTTGACAACCTGCTTATATCTCAACCTGACTGTGGTGAAGATGCTCTAAACATAGCTGAATCATTAATCAGAACGAACTCTATTGATGTACTGGTTATAGACTCTGTAGCAGCATTGGTACCAAGGGCTGAAATAGAAGGTCAAATGGGAGATTCTCATATGGGGCTTCAGGCTAGATTAATGTCACAGGCTCTAAGAAAAATAACAGGTGCCGTCCATAAAAGTAAAACCTGCGTTATTTTTACAAACCAAATAAGATTAAAAATTGGAGTAATGTTTGGAAATCCTGAAACAACTACAGGTGGTAATGCTCTTAAATTCTATAGTTCTGTTAGAATGGATATCAGAAGAATTGGTGCTATAAAAAATAGCAAAGGTGAAATTGTTGGTAATAGAACACGTGTAAAGGTAGTAAAAAATAAATTAGCACCTCCTTTTAGAGAAGCAGAATTTGACATTCAATATTCTGAAGGCATATCTAGAGCTGGATCAATACTGGACGTAGCTATAGATTTAGGTATAATTGATAGAAGAGGTGCCTGGTTTTCTATGAAAAGCGAACAATTGGGACAAGGAAGAGAACAAGCTAAAGATTTTATACAAAAAAACAGTGATCTTGAAGCTAAAATCCTACAGGAAATAAAAGAAAAACTTAATCCTGTAAAAGAAGAAGAAAAAGAAAAAGAAGATAGCATAAAAAAATAAGTTAAAATATAGGCTACTATTGTATGAATAAGAGTTCTACTATCTCTATTAGAAATACAAATATGTTAATAGCGTCAGCTATACTGTTTTTTTATCTAATTTTTATTTATTCATGGTCTCTGTCTGCACAAGAGGTAGGACCAATGAATTACCAAAAGAAATTATTAGGTAATGAGGCATTTAAAAGTGGTTTGTATGATGTTGCAATGGACTACTACAAACACTACTTAAAAAATTCAAATGGTAATTCTCCTGCAGAAAGAGATTCATATTTTAGTTTAATAGCAACCTGCCTCAGAACAAATAATATAAAACAGGCAAATATATTCTATAACGAATTATTTCATAAATATAAACAGTTCTTCACAAACAGCCCTGAAGAATATAGAAGATTAGAATATTGGAGAGCTGAAATACTATTAAGTGATGAAAAATTCCAGGATGCAAGTTCAGGCTTTTCCAAAATAATATCTGCCAATAAGACAAAAATACCTAGCAAAATAGTGATAGATTCTATCGCCGGGTTTGGTATATCTCAATTTAGGCAGGGGAAACTTGATAAAGCTTATGATACTTTTAGTAAATTAAAAGAACTTACAATGCAAAAATATAGTGATTTAAATAGCCTCGCTATAAATCAATTAATTTTAATCAATCTTCTTAATAATAATATTGATGGTGCAAATAAAATTATTAAAAATACAAAGAATAGTAATATTCAATTTGAGTTATTATCTATATTCACCTTAGTAAAAGAAAATAAATTAGAAGAAGCACAAAATAAATATGATATGCTTAAACATAAAATCACATATCCTGACTCTCTTTGTTTTTTAGTAACCTATACATTTGCCAATCGTTATTTAGATCAAAAGCAATATAATAAAGCACTTCTTCTATTAAATGATGCATATAAATTAACTCCGAGTTTATATGACAAAGGAAGAGTAACAATCTTAAAGATAAATACAGCTATAAATTTAAAAGATTATAGCAAAGCAATACAAACAGCCAATACATTCTTAATAAAATTTCCAGATTCTCCTAAAAAAAATGAAGTTTTAGTCACACTTGCAGAAGCATTAGTTAAAGTAAAAAAATATAATGAGATAAAGAATTTAGCATCAAAATATTTTAATTTGAAAACAAAAGCTGATGACACAAAGTTAAACTTTGCAAATATTATAGGAAGATCTTTCATCTGTCTAAAATCTTATGACAAGGCTAATCAATATTTTGATTATATAATCAATAATTCAAAAAATAAAAACAGCATTGGTGAAGCAAAATATTGGAAAACAGAAATTCTGTTCCTTAATAAAAAATATGATGATGCCTTAGCAGAACTTAATATGATGCAAAACAAATATCTGGCAAGTCTAGAAAAAATACTTTACAAAAAAGCTCAAATTTATTTAATTCAGAAAAAATACACAGAAGCATCAAAATCTCTCGAGGAATTATTAAGCAGAAATATAAACCCAGATATACAGCCATCTCCAATTCTTCTATACGCTATTTCTCTAAAAAAGACAGGTAAATTCAAAAATGCTGTAAGCCAGTTTATAAGCTTTGCCGAGAAAAATCCAAAATCTTCCAGAGCAGCTAAAGCTTATTACGAAGCAGGATCAGTATATCTTTTATTAGGAGAATACAGTAAAGCAATATCTTATTTCAAAAAAACAATAGCCGGCTGTAAAGATCAAACTGTTTTAGTTGAAACATATTATAAACTTGTTTATGCTAATTTACTAAATAATGATTTATCAAAAGTAGTGAAATATACAAAAATACTATCTAACAAATATCCAAATTCTGAATTCACCATGCAAGCCTTATTCTGGATTTCAAATTATTATAGAAGTATGAAACAATATGATAAAGCCATTAATCAATTATCCACTATTATAGAAACATATAACAAAAAAGATTCTGTCATAGCAGATGCCTATTATAATAAAGGATACATATTATATCTTGACAACAAAAACAGTAACGCAATAACTACACTTACTAATTTAGAATCTTTATATCCAAAATCTCAAATCATAGACAAATCATATTATCTAAAGGGAGATATTTTATCCTCAGAAGGTAATTATTCTGATGCGATTAGCAGTTACACTAAGGCTCTAGAAAATAGCAAAAATAAAGAAAACAACCTCTATATAGCTTCACTTGGCAGAATTGGTGACTGTTATTTTGCCATGCTTAATTTTACCAATGATAAAAAAGAAGTTCTTACCCAGGCTATAAATTATTATAAGACGATTATAAATATTAAAAATATTTCAGATTTCATTAAAATTCAAACTTTATATAAACTGGGTAAATGTTATGAATTATCTTATAATTATAAAAAAGCTATAGAAATGTATCATGAATCATTTTATAGCAATATCATGAATATAAACAAAGGTAAAAATATCATAAGCAAATGGTTCGTAAAAAGCGGGATTGCTTTAACCCGTTTATTACAAATTGAAGATACACATAATTCAGCAAAAACAGCAATTAGTGTACTTCAAGATCTAATAAAATACGGTGCACAGCCTTCACTGGATTTTCAATTAAGAATTAATGAAATTAAAAAACAATATAAGCTATAAGGAGTAAATTTAATGCTTTTTGTCGATATAGTTACATATGGCGGCCCTGTAATGTGGTTAATCGTTTTCTGTAGTTTTGTAGCACTAATAATCATACTAGAACGTTGGTTTCATCTGCATAGAGCTCAAATAAATGTTGGCGAGCTATTAAACGGCTTAATAAATGTAATTAAGCGTGGAAATCTGATGGAAGCTATCACATTATGCGAGGAAACTCCAGGTCCTGTTTCTCATGTTTTAAGATCTGTCATATTACGATACGCTCAAAACGAGAAAAATCTTAAACAAGCAGCAACAAATGCCTCACTTGACGAAGTACCAAGAATGGAGCGCAGGATGAATATAATTGCAACAATCGCATATATTGCTCCATTATTAGGTCTTCTTGGAACAGTTTTAGGAATGATAGATGCATTTCAGGTGATACAGGCAAAGGGTGCATTTGTAAATGCAGTTGGTTTATCTGAAGCCGTATGGCAGGCATTATTAACAACTGCAGCCGGTCTATGCGTAGCTATTCCATGTCATATTGCTTACAACTACCTTGTATCAAGGATTCAAACAATAGTGCTTGACATAGATAAAGCATCTTCAGAAATAATATATTTTTTTAGCACGCATGACATAAAATCTATTAGCAAAAATAGAGATAAACTCTAAATATAACTTTAGGATACAGTAAAGTGAAAATAACAACCAGACTAAAAATACTCAAAGGTGAATATAATTTTGTTCCTTTAATTGATGTTATATTTTTACTGCTCATTTTCTTTATGCTAAGCAGTTCTTTTGTGCAGGTTTCAGCAATAAATGTTCAACTACCATCAGTCAAAGGTGAACCTACAAGTGCTGAAAAACTAGTTATCACAATCGATAAATATAATAATTATTATTTCAATGATCAAGTAATGGATCTTAAAACATTGAAAGAACAGCTGGCCGCCCTATCTTCTAAATATCAAGTTGACAGTATAATAATAAGAGCTGATAAAGCCACGCCTCAAGAAGCAGTTGCAAAAGTTTTATCTATGGCAACAAGCCTAAACTTAAATGTATATTTTGCGGTAGGATCTGTAAAAAATAATGTACATCAAGTTCCATTTGAAACTGAATAAAATTTTAAAATCTAATTCGCCAAGCTGGAATTATGAAAATTATAAGCTTTGCCAATAACGGTTAAAGCATCAGACTTAAAAGCGAAATAAAATGAATAATTTTTCAAAAAACAATAATAAGCACTGCAAATTTAAACCATGGCTCTTTGCTATATCTGTGTGCATACTTGGAAACCTTATTCTTTTATCTCTTTTCTCTACGCCCAAAATAGAACACAACTCTGAGATGCATGATAAAAGTAAAATAATTATGCTTCCCTTGTATAACTATAAATTATCCAATAGCGAAAAAAGACTTATAGAATGGATGGAAGATGAAACTCCTTCGCTTATGATAAAACCAAATAGCAAATACGGTTACAGTAGAATACTGCGCTCCCCGATATCTTTAAAAAGCATACCGAAAAAAACAAAATTTAATAAATCTATACTATATCAATCAATATTTACAGATAATTTTAAAGTGACTCCAATAATACTAAAAAATGAAGCTTTAATTGATTTATTTACCAGGATAATGCCTTTTGAGACACCAACTATTCCTGATAGCTTACCAAAACAAACTGAACTTTTAAAATATCCATATGCATTAAATACTTATACTGGTGCAAAGTTTCCTATTAAATTTCATAATCTAGAAAAAATAAAACAATTAACTCAAAAATATAATCCTAAATTATCAACACAGCTGGAATTAATATATCCCGACTCAGATAAATTATTACCCTATGGTAGAATATTATCTTCGTGCGGTAATCAGGAACTTGATAAAGAAGCTTTAAACAATATAATGTTTTATGATTTTTCACCTAAAATAAAAAAAATATTATTAGGTCGAACAATTAAGATCAGTATTGAATGGCAAAATAATTACTCAAAGGTTAATAATAAATGATTCCTCTTAGTTATGGAAACGGTTTTTTTATTTATCTGTTAATTTGGATAGTTTATTTAACTATTCTATGGGGCAGAGAATCATGGAGAGCCAATATAAATGACTGGTCATTATCTGATGGCAAATTATGCCTCTGTGAAGACTGCAGTTATGTATTCATTGTTAAGCCTAGAGAACTATCTGCAAAATGTCCACGATGCGACAACCTTTGTTACATCAAAAAAATTAAAACTAAAAAAGATTTATAAATTATGGATTATAGAGAAAATATTATTATTTTAGATTTTGGTTCACAGTACAGCCAGCTTATTGCAAGAAGAGTTAGAGAATTAAATATCTACAGCCAAATTCTTCCATTTAATGTATCGGCAGAAGAAATTAAAAAAAATAAACCAATCGGTATAATCCTCAGCGGTGGTCCTTCAAGTGTATTAGGTGAAAATTCGCCACAATGTAACAATGAAATTTTTTCTTTAGGTATACCAGTTCTTGGGATATGTTACGGTCTTCAATTAATGGTACATAATAATGGAGGAAAAGTAGCTCCAAGCAATGCAAGAGAATATGGTCGAACTAAATTATATATAAAAGATAAAACATCTCTATTTAAAGATATACCACAAGATGAATTAACTATATGGATGAGTCATGGTGATAAAGTTGAAAAAATACCTGATTCTTTTACTACTATAGCTTCAACTTCAAATACTAAATTTGCAGCAATTTGTGATAGCAATAAAAATCTTTACGGAATACAATTCCATCCTGAAGTAGTCCATTCTGAACAGGGAACAAAAATACTATCAAATTTCTGTCTAAATATCTGTAATGCTGATGCATCATGGACAATGAGTTCATATATAGATATAGCAGTTAAAGAAATAAAAGAAAAAGTGGGAAATAATAAGGTAATCTTAGCCTTAAGTGGTGGAGTGGATTCTTCAGTTGCGGCTGCCCTTATCCATAAGGCTATAGGTACTCAATTAAACTGTATATTTGTAAATAACGGCCTTCTGCGCAAAAACGAAGCAGAACAGGTAATGGACCTATATGCCAGACATTTTAAGCTTAATCTTAAATGCATTGATGCGGAAGAAAGGTTTCTCACAAAACTTGCAGATATATCTGAGCCAGAAAAGAAAAGAAAAATCATCGGCAATGAATTTATTGAGGTTTTTGATGAAGCTGCTGCTAAAGTTGAAAATGCTAAATTTTTAGCACAGGGAACTACTTATCCTGATGTTATTGAAAGCGTATCTATTGCAGGTAATCCAAGTGCAATGATAAAAAGCCATCATAATGTCGGCGGACTTCCTGAAAGGATGAATCTAAAACTTTTAGAGCCATTGAGATACTTATTTAAAGATGAAGTTCGTAAATTGGGCAGTGAATTAGGACTGCCGAAAGAAGTAGTGATGCGTCAACCTTTTCCCGGCCCTGGACTTGGGGTAAGAATGCTTGGTGCTGTGGCAAAAAAAGAGTTAGATGTTTTGAGAGAAGCAGATGCCATTGTTGTTGAAGAAATGATTAATGCAGATCTGTATTACAAAACATGGCAGGCATTTGCTGTATTGCTCCCGGTTAAAACTGTGGGAGTAATGGGCGACGAAAGAACTTATGAAAATGTAGTCGCCTTAAGAATCGTTGATAGTAATGACGGTATGACTGCAGACTGGGTAAGACTTCCTCATGAACTACTGGAGAAAATGTCCAGCCGAATTATTAGCGAAGTAAGAGGTATCAATAGAGTCGTTCTTGATATTACCTCTAAACCGCCTGGTACAATTGAGTGGGAATAAAAACCACCGGCAAAGCCTGAGGTTATAAACTTTTAATTCCCTAAAGCAATTAAATCACTGTTGATGAACAACCACGTCTAAAAAGACGTGGATTTCTAATTGGATTAAAATTTAAAGCTACTTATTTACAGACAAAATTCACTTAAAAAGTCTTTTAATATTAGTACCTTATGGGAGCTCTAAAGGTTGTCTATTTGCTGTCCACCAAGTATCTGTTATTTTATCGTCTAAATCCAGTTTTAATATAACATTCCACCATGTTTTACTATTATCTTTGTGTTTTGTAATTATCTGAAAAGAAATTTTATCTTCTGATGTAATAATATGATCAAGTTTATAGTCTATAATATCAAAAGTGCTTCCTTTGCGATTAGGCATTAATTGCATTCCTTCAAGGTTATTTCTCACTTTATCGCAATTATGGTCGAGAGATGATTCAGTGTAGTATTTATAAAATTTATCTACATTGCAGTCTACATATATGTCTTTCACCAAATTTTCCAGCCTTTCTAAATTCATTTTATTCCTCTGCTTTTTTAAAGTTATTAATTCAGTTAATGTGATTAATAATAAAATCACTCCACAAAGATATATTTGATTTTTCCTTTAGCAATTGATTTTTATAGACAAAATAGTATGTTAATGGTAGTTTGTCGGACATTTATGTATTTACTTATACAAATGGTAGTTTGTCTGACATAAATTATATAAAGAAGTAGAACCATTATGAGATTTTATAATGATAAATTAAAATATTACAGAAAAATTAATAATTTTACTATAAATAAACTCGCAATGTATATAGACAAATCCAGAAAGACTATTTCAAGCTGGGAGCATGGCCGGACAAAACCGACAAAGTCAGATATTATAGCAATTTCATCAATATTAAATATCGATCCAAATGATATTTCAGATATTGATGAAATAAAGCATTCTCTTAATAATAAAATAGTGAATAGTAATGATGATTTAATTTCAGAGAATCAGAAGTTGAAATCACATTTAATTAGATCTTTAAAAGCCAGTAGTAGACTTGAAAGAAATAATGGTAGACTCAACATCGTACACCGACAATTATATTTACCCACTAACGACAATTATAGTAAAGTCATAAGTCATTTTTTCTTTTTTCTAAAAAACTTCATAAGTGTATTGATTGAAAGCCTTTTAGAAAAAAGAAAAGTA
>Ga0233431_1004606_pt1 | contig 14546 bp, 13 predicted proteins | sample SI_118_April2016_FD_179867 | JGI IMG/M metagenome (GOLD analysis project Ga0233431, IMG submission 179867) | Seawater microbial communities from Saanich Inlet, British Columbia, Canada - SI_118_April2016_200_MG | ecosystem: Environmental > Aquatic > Marine > Inlet | place: Canada: British...
ACAAGAAGCGGAACGAGGTGGAACGGCTTTTTAGGAGGCTGAAGGGCTATCGCAGAATCTTCTCTCGATTCGATAAGCTCGACGTAGTATTCATGTTCTTCATCTATTTCGCTCTGATCACCGATACCTGCTTAGTGTGAACAGGTCCTAGTTAGTGATCAATGATTTATTTCTGAGGATAGCTATCAATTAACTGCATTTAACAATCGATAAAAAGAACGGATTTACGAAAAATGAAGGCAACTTAGTTGTAAGTTGCCTTCATTTTTTAGGCTCCTTGTATTACCAAAAAACATTTCCTTTGTATCACGAGGAATCCTCTGTAGAAAAAAAGCATAACTCTAGCGAACGGTATGATGCATTCGAGTGACCACAGAACTAGCTACGGAGGGATGAATCGATTGACTGGCCCTTTTGGGTTATCGGTTTTCAGTAATGTAGCTATTGAGGGAAAACCACCACAGGAGGTTCAGTGGATTGGTCGGCTATGCGATAGCTGCCGTCTAAAATAGTAGGTCGTATCTGTGAAATGTTAAGAGTATCCCAGGCTTTGAAGTTCTCGATTCTTAATGGGCTTATCATTTCAATGGTTCCTACAACCTGAAATGCTATTGAAGCTAGCGAACCTTGACCATTTATACCTTCTGAATCCACCATTCCTATGATTACCCTACCCGGAATCTCCAGATTGCACTCGATCGTGGCATCTTCTGTAATAGTGCCATCGGTTACTCCGACGGCTCTCAGTATACTCGGATCGTAGGTGAGTTCAATGTGCATAGTGCCAACATCATCAGCGCTCATAGCAACAATGGGGACCTTTACATCGATGATCGATTTTTCATCACCATACATAACTGGGATGGATTGGTTAACACTGTCATTGACCGATGGGGAGGGGGAGATGAACAGCCCCAAAGCAATAATCCCCATAATAACTGATCCAATTATTGAGTGCTTGGTTTTCACGTTGGCTTCTCCTCGTGTTACACACTAGTTTTTTGTGACTGTCTGGCCGCAGCTTTTAGTGCCAGCAAATCATGCACTTTTCTGCATAATTCGGGCGACATGACCGGCTTGGTCAAATAGGCGTCAGCACCGACTTTAGTTGCCTCTGATTTATCTTTCTCATCCATTTTTCCGGAGAGTACCAGAATAGGAACATCGGCGGTGTTGGGTTCTTCTCGGAGTTGATGGCAAACCTCAAATCCGTCCACTCCAGGCAACATGAGGTCCAGGATAATCATATCCAGTTCTTCGCTTCTAGCGATCTTTAGCGCTTTTAATCCGTTGTTTGTGGTGATGACCTGATAGCCTTTACCTTGCAAAATATGCTCAATTAGTCTTGCCATGCTTGGATCATCATCAACAACTAGGACTTTTTCATTCATCAGGTTGTCCTCCTCAATCCACTGCTCTCCAAATTACAACTAGTTCGTATGGCTAAAACCACACTTCATTCCTTCATAACACTGTCATGATTTTGACGCCAGCAAGTCTTGTACCTGTTTATGCAATACCGGCGGCTTCACTGGTTTGGTCAGGTAAACATTCTCGCCTGCTTTCAGTGCTTCCTCGTTGTCTTTATCTTCATCTTTGCCTGAAAAAAGCAGTAATAGGTACGTCGGCAATATTGGGCTCCTCGCGCAATCGGTGGCAAACCTCAAAACCGTCTACACCAGGCAACATTAGGTCCAAAACGATGAGGTCCAGATTTCATCTACTTGCCCTTTTCAGTGCCTGGACTCCGTTAGTTGCGGTGATCACCTCGTAACCTTCACGTTTCAGAAAACGCTCCATAAGCCTGACTATGCCTGGGTCATCATCAACAACTAAGACCTTTTCGCTCATAAGGTTGCTCTCCTTTCATCCAACAAAAAAGGGAACACCGAAAAAGGCGTTCCCTTTACCCAATGTCTAAAGGGACAAATTGACGCAAAACAGACTCGTTGGCAGCCCGGCTATCGCGGCTTCCGTTGCCTTCGACCCGTGGCTTTGCGTCCCGGAGTTTCTCCCGGTTTGCCTTTCTCGGAGTAGCGGAGTCGCTGAATTGTATCTTGTCTTGCGCTCCGGTTTATTGCAAATGTACATAACCGAGGCCATATTTGCCCCACAGTTAATCATAGATTACCAATATCACGATTAAGCGAGAACAGGGCTATCCCTCATTCTGATGGGGACCAGCCCTCAAATAACTGAGAATGGTCACATTGATTGAGAGTCAAACTGTGCACCTCTACCTTCGTTGACATACCCTCTGAGTTCGCCTAAAATCAAGCGTGAGGATGTGCACTGAGAAATGAAAAGTAGTGATATAAGAAGCGCCTATTTGGACTTTTATAAGGAGAAGGGCCATACTGTTGTGCCGAGTTCGTCTCTGGTACCGCATGGCGACCCAACTCTGCTTTTGACTAGCGCCGGGATGGTGCAAATGAAGCCCTATTTTATAGGCGAAGCCACACCACCCAGTCCCCGGCTTGTTTCTTGCCAGAAATGTTTCCGAACTACCGATATCGATGTGGTCGGCGACGCTGGCCATCTTACTTATTTTGAGATGCTGGGGAATTTCAGTATAGGGGATTACTTCAAGAAAGAGGCCATAGCCTGGAGCTGGGAATTCGTCATTGAACGATTGAAATTGCCCCAAGAGAATCTCTGGATAACCGTTTTTCTGGATGATGACGAAGCGGAAAACTATTGGCTGGATTTGGGTGTGGCTAAAGACCGAATTTTGCGCTGTGACGAAAAAGACAACTTCTGGGGGCCTGCGGGTGAATCCGGGCCTTGTGGTCCGTGCAGTGAAATACACTATGATTTTGGTGAGGGTACCGGTTGTGGCAGCTCGGATTGTGGGCCATCATGCGATTGTGATCGCTTCTCTGAGATATGGAATCTGGTGTTTACTGAATTGGATCAGGATGCCGAAGGAAACCGTACACCGTTAAAGCAGAAGAACATTGACACTGGTATGGGGCTCGAACGCACCGCTGCCTTGATGCAGGGCAAGCGCAATGTCTATGAAACCGACCTGTTTACTCCCATGATGGATCGTATAGCTGATTTGACGGGGCGCAGGTATGGTGAAACCGATACTGTTACAAAAGCTATGCGAGTTGTGGCGGAGCATGGTCGAGCTATTACCTTCCTGATTGCCGATGGTGTGATCCCATCGAACGATGGGCGAGGATATGTGCTGCGGAGAATATTGCGGCGGGCTGCACTTTTTGGACGGAAGCTGGGATTGACGGAAGCGTTTCTAACTAAAATTGCGGAAATAGTCGTTGAGCAGATGGGGGACATCTATCCTGAGCTTACCAGTCAAAGAGATTATATACTCAAAGTGATTGACATTGAAGAAGAGAAGTTCGATCGGACAATAACGGATGGATTAGAGCGTTTGGAGGGTATGATTGAAATCAGGTCAATTATACCCAAAGAGTATGTGGCGGATACTGATACAATACGAAACAGAATACTTGAGTTGACCCAATGGGCTGATAACACTTTTTATGACTACGGGCCGAAACTAGAGGAAATGTCGGCATTGAAGCGAGAAGCATGGATTTTTGCTCATGGAATTCTCAATGATGCCTTGAGTAGTGCTCGCCAGATTCAAACTAGTGGTGATGGAAACGAGGCGGAGACTGTAGTCGAGAAGGAGCTTTCGATAATTGCCAAGATGCCGACTCATCTGTCAGGATTTGAGGTGTTCAGACTTTGGGATACCTTTGGTTTTCCCAAAGAAATCACCTCCGAAATTGCAGCAGAGAACGGACTTTCGATAGATTTGGAAGGTTTTGAAGAGGAAATGGAAGCCCAGAGGGAGAGGGCGAGAGGGGCTAAGAAATTTGGATTGGCCGATAAATCCGATCAAGCGTATTACGAAAGTCTGGATGTTCCGCCTACAGAGTTCGTTGGCTACGATGAGTTCTTCACCGATACTCTTGTTGTGGGTTTAATAGTCGATGGTGAGCCGGTTGAAACTGCTTTCAAGGGACAGGATGTTCAAGTAATACTGGGCGAAACTCCTTTTTACGGAGAGAACGGTGGCCAGGTAGGAGATATAGGAGAAATAAAATCGCAAAAAGGCACTATCATAGTTAGTGATAGCCAGAAACCGATAGATAGTATGGTAGTTCATTGGGGTAAGGTTAACGATGGTGTAATTTCAGTTAATGATCCAGTGGAAGCAATAATAAATTCGGAGCGCCGACTAGACATTGCCCGAAATCATACTGCAACGCACATTCTTCACGCTGCTCTGCGAGAGGTGTTAGGTGAGCAGGTAAGGCAGGGTGGTTCGTTGGTTGATCCGGATCATTTCAGATTTGACTTCACCCATCTTATCTCATTGAGTAAAGATGAGCTGGAAAAAGTTCAGCATAAAGTGAACCAAAACATTCGCCGCAATTTGGATGTATCGAGCCAAGTGATGCCTTATAGCCAGGCCATAGGCGAGGGGGCACTCGCGTTTTTCGGGGATAAGTATGGCGATGAGGTGCGGCTGGTAGAAATTAGGGGGACTAACTCTACGAAGACTGTCAGTGCCGAGCTTTGTGGCGGTACTCACATGAAAAACACCGGGGAGATCGGTTTCTTCCACATTACCAGCGAAAAAAGCATCGGGTCTGGGTTGAGGCGTATTGAAGCGGTGACGGGGAGAGGGGCCGAGGCCCTCGCTGATGAAAAATTCTCTGTTATCGAAAACATGGCGGCGCAGCTTGAAACTAATCCTGCCGAAGTTGTGGAAAGGCTTTCCTCACTCATTGCAGACTTCCATGCCGAGCGGAAACGAGCCAAAGAATTGGAAGGACGACTGCTGAGGAAGACCGCGGAGTCGCTACTTTCTGAGGTGAAACAAGTTGATGGGGTCAATGTGCTGGCTGGGAAAGTAGTCGCTTCTGACATGGAATTGCTGCGTCAGACGGGGGATTGGCTGAAAGATAAACTTGGAAGTGCGGTGATTGTTTTAGGGGTGGTTCTGGATGGCAATCCCAGGTTTCTGATAATGGTTACTCCCGATCTGGTAAGCAAGGGTATCCATGCCGGAAATATTATCAAACAGGTAGCTCAGGTGACTGGCGGTGGTGGCGGCGGCAAGCCGGATATGGCGCAGGCCGGCGGTAAGGACAAGAGCAAAATCGATGAGGCTCTAAGACTGGTTCCTGATTTGATCGGGAAGTTATGAATTATGCGTATGATAGGTCTTGATGTTGGTGACAAGCGAATCGGTGTAGCGCTCTGTGATCCGATGGAAATCCTTGCCAGCGCTTTTACCGTAGTCGAACGAGAGGATGCCGCCAAGGATATCGAGGCTATAGCTGGGTTAGTTAAAGAACACGATGTGGGCCGAATCATCGTAGGACTACCTCGACTGTTGGAGGGGGGCATCGGCACTCAGGCCCATAAAGCTATCGATTTTGCCGGTGAAATTGCTGAGGAGACTGGCGTACCCGTAGAAATGTATGATGAGAGATTCTCGTCTGCGATGGCCGAAGAGTTGCTTCGAAAGGCTGGGAAGAGTCATCAGGAAATCAAAGAAAAAATAGATGCCGCGGCCGCGGCTCTTATATTGCAATGGTACCTCGATGAAAACGCGCCGCTAATGAACAATGGTATGGAGAACGAGATATTATGAAACAGACAGTTGGTTTGATTGGGTATCCCCTAGGGCATTCTATTTCGCCTGTATTTCAACAGGCGGCATTCGATAAAATGGGTCTCGATATTCGCTATGAATTGTGGGAGACTCCACCGGAAAAACTGAGCGATGTGGTGAATGATATTCGCTCTTCCGATAAATCTGGGGCCAACGTCACGGTTCCCTACAAAGAAAACGTCATACCGATGCTCGATGAGCTGAATGAAGTAGCTGCCGGAATTGGCGCGGTAAATACCATCGTTAAAAAAGATGAGAAGCTTGTAGGCTACAACACCGATGCCGAAGGATTCATACGGGCGTTGGAAGTAGAAGGTAAATTTGATCCGGATGGCAAAACAGTGACAATGATCGGAGCCGGTGGGGTAGCACGAGCGATTGGTTTCGCTTTGATCCAATCCGGTATCAAATCACTGGAACTCTTTGATATCGATATGGCTCGGGCGGAGAAACTTGCGGCTGAACTTGGTGCTGCGGATGTGCGTGTACTCAGTTCTAACGAGGGCAGTCAGTTTGAATCGGCTGTCTCTGGCGCAGACTTGCTGATAAACTGCACCCCGATCGGGATGAAGCATAGCCCCAGCGAAAATGTATCTCCGGTAGCTCAGGAGCTGATATCCGTAAATTCCCTGGTTTACGATGTGGTGTATAATCCTGTTAAAACTCGATTGTTGCAACTGGCTGAAGAGAAAGGGGCCCGTACACTCGGGGGGCTTTCGATGCTGGTGTATCAGGGAGTGGCTTCATTTGAGCTCTGGACGGAAAAGATGGCTCCGGTTGACATAATGATGGACAAGGCGGTAAATGCCCTTTGATTTGGACAACAGGTGGTACAGCTTTGACACTAGGGAGTTGCCTGTATGGATGAATTAGATTGGGATTGGTTTAAGTCCGATGGTGTATGGATTCTGGTAACAGTAGTTGTAACTGCTGTACTGTTGTGGGCGATGCGGCATTGGATACCAAGGTGGATTACGTCATTTGTAATCAAAATCACACCGAAGGGACAAGACTGGAGCAGGGGGGCACGAGTAATAAGGCGCACGGTCTTTTGGATTGGTTCCATTATTATTCTTGCGGTTGCTGTATTGTTAGTTCTTGGATTTGCCGGCGTTGATATTGGAAGGATCACTGATGAACTGAAGGATGTGGGCGATGCCATAGTGGATTGGCTCAGAGGATCAGGAATCCGTGTGGCGATAATAATTGCAGTCGCTGTCTTACTGCAGCAGATAGTCAGGAGCCTAATACCTCATGCAGTACATGGTCAGGTAGTTAAGAAGGAAAAGAAGAAACGTTTCATTGAAGAAGCCGAACAGCGCGCGGAAACACTGAGTAGTTTTCTGGTTGGTGTTGCGGTTACAGTAATTTGGGTGGTAGTGATCTTTATGGTCCTGCCTGAGTTTAGAATCAACATTGGCCCATTGTTGGCTGGCGCTGGGGTAATGGGGCTTGCCATTGGATTTGGCGCTCAGGGTCTTATAAGGGATATCTTGAGTGGGCTCTTTATTATCCTCGAAGATCAGTATGCCAAGGGGGATTGGGTACAGCTGGGTTCTGTTGACGGTGAAGTGGAGTATCTTGGGTTGAGGCGGACGATACTCAGGGATTTCGATGGGGTGCATCACACTGTTCCCAATGGTGAAATCAAGATTGCCAGCAATTACAGTAAAGATTGGGCTTGTATAAATATGGATATATCGGTAGGCTATGGCGAAGATTTGGATCGAGTGGCAGAGGTTATTAACCAGGTTTGTGAAGAAATGTCTGCGGAATCGCAGTGGAAGAAATCGATAATACAGGTGCCTCGTGTGTTGCGGGTTCAGAATTTTGGTGATTCTGGTATTGATATGAAGGTATGGGGTACTACAAAACCGATGATGCAGTGGGGTGCAACGGGTGAGATACGGAGGCGACTTAAACGGAGATTTGATGAGGAAGGAATTGAGATTCCTTGGCCGCATATGAAGTTGTATTTTGGCGAGGCATCTGATGAGAGATCGTCTGTCAAACCGGAAAAGCCGCATTTTCCTAAAAAACAAAAACGAAAATCCGATGATGTGGACCCAATGGATGTCAAAGGCTCAGGTGCAATCGATGGAGGTGGTGGTGGAGATGGTGGGATTTAAGAACGTATAGAGAGTGAGAGTGAGCGAATGTTAAGATTTCTTACTGCAGGCGAGTCTCATGGAAAAGGTCTGGTAGCAATTTTGGAGGGGATTCCGGCGGGCCTTTCAATAAGTGAAGATTACATTGCTGAACAATTGAAACGTCGTCAAGGCGGTTATGGCCGTGGTGGTCGGATGCAGATTGAGCAGGACCATGCCGAGATCATTTCAGGTGTTCGCCACGGGATGACTATCGGGAGCCCGATTTCGATGCTTATACAAAATCGTGATTGGGAAAACTGGCAGGAATTGATGAGTGTGGCTCCGGTGGATAAAGAGATAGAGCCGGTAACTAAATTGCGCCCGGGACATGCAGACCTTGCCGGTGTTGCAAAATATAATGTCGATGATATTCGTCCAATTTTGGAAAGGGCAAGCGCCCGAGAGACGACCGCCAGGGTGGGAGTTGGAGCAATAGCAAGAAGATTCCTGGAGGGATTCGGGATCGATATCCATAGCCATGTTACTTGCATCGGTGGAGTGTATGCCTATGCGTCGGATCCTATCGACTGGGAAAAAGTCGAAGCATTCCCTGTACGTTGCGCCGATCCCGAGATGGAAAAAGAGATGATGACCGCCATCGATAAGGCAAAGGAAGCCGGTGACAGTCTTGGCGGGATATTCGAGGTTATTGTTACAGGTGTGCCGATTGGCCTCGGTAGCCATATCCAGTGGGATCGAAGATTGAACGGGAAGATTGCTCAATCGGTAATGAGTATACAAGCTGTTAAAGGTGTGGAAATCGGCGCCGGATTTGCGGTAGCTGACCTGTTGGGTTCGCAGGCTCATGACGAGATAAAACCTGGTGCAGAACGCCCCACAAACTGGGCAGGCGGGCTGGAAGGCGGGATGACCAATGGGCAGCCCATCATTGTACAGGGAGCGATCAAACCCATTGCCACAATCCCGAGCCCCCTCAATTCAATCGATTTGCGAACGGGCAAGGCTGTGAAAGCCCACTTCGAACGAGCTGACACCTGTGTGGTTCCGGCTGCTGGTGTGATTGGTGAAGCTATGCTCGCTCTGGTGTTGGCAGAGGCCATTCTAGAGAAGTTTGGCGGTGATCATGTGGAGGAAACCCTCCGCAATCATAAGGCATATGTGGATCAGGTTAGGGCTAGGTTTTAGCAAGCTATTGCTGCCTCAGTGGATTGTATGCATGGAAACACGAACGCCCTGAGCTATTCGAAGGGCGTTTCTTCTTAGGTAAGCTTCAAATATGAATGTGAATAGACTGAATCGGATTTGTAAATTATGGGACAGTATGCCAGAACCGGAGTAGCAAATCTTCCCCTTCATGGAGGTAAAGCTCCAAAGTGGCTCTTTGAGCGAATGACCAAATTGGCGCGGGAGATTTGCATCGTTGTGGTCGAAGATTTTGGGCCCGAGGAAATGCTTCGCAAGATGTCCGATCCCTATTGGTTTCAGGCTTTCGGGTGTGTGCTGGGTTTCGATTGGCATTCGAGCGGATTGACCACCACTGCATGCGGGGCACTGAAAGAAGGTATTCGTGAAATAGAAAACGATCTGGGATTATTCATTGCCGGTGGCAAAGGGGGGACATCAAGAAAAACACCGAAACAGATTGAAGACCGTGGACATCTGATTTCGGTTGATCCGGCAGAACTTGTGTATGACAGCAAGATGGTGGCCAAGGTTGACAGTGCTGCCTTGCAGGATGGTTACCAGCTTTATCACCATGTGTTCCTTTTCACTCGAAGTGGATCATGGGCGGTAGTGCAGCAAGGTATGAACGATCGAACCAAATATGCGCGTCGGTATCATTGGCTTGGCGATTCGGTAACGGATTTTGTGTGTGAACCTCATGCGGCGATATGTACGCAAAGTAGAGGAGAGACATTGAATCTGGTAGCTCAAGAGAGCACTCCGGCGCGGGACGCGATCAACCAGATTGCGTCTGAAAGCAAGCCGGAAAAAACCGTTGCCGACCTCAAAAAGATTCAGACGTTGAATTTACCGCCCAGACATTACATGATTGCCCAGGATATTCACCCCGATAGGATGAGTAAAATATTTCTCTCTACTTATGAGAGAAGCCCGAGAAATTTTGAAGAGTTGCTGGGGCTTCAGGGTGTGGGTCCCAAAACCATCCGGGCACTTTCATTACTGGCGGAATTGATCTATGGTGCGCAACCCAGTTTATCCGATCCGGCCCGATTCGGTTTTGCTCACGGAGGCAAAGACGGGATACCATACCCGGTTGATCGGCAAACTTATGATCAGAGTATTCAGCTATTGAGAAAAGCGGTCACACGAGCTAAAATTGAAGGTGGTGAGAAACGTCGGGCGATTAATCGTCTTGACGATTGGCACCACAATAGGTAGAATTGCGTTTGGACCACTAAATCCTCTCATGGTGGGTGTAGCTCAGTAGGTTAGAGCGTCAGGTTGTGGCCCTGAAGGCCGAGGGTTCGAGTCCCTTCACTCACCCCATTGTATTAGTAAAGAGCATTCGTAGTTGTGACACGAATATTGATCATTAATCCCCTTCATTCTAGTAATTGATGCGTATTAGCTGTTTCGTTGCCGGTGTTGCAGAATCCAAAAAAGAATATTATAGTTCATAGTCAGCAGTTTACGGAATTGTTGCGTATTGATCCGATTGGGAATGTGAACTTGAGTTGAAAAGGGAGTATTTGAATGAAAATCTCGCTTGAACAAAAGAAAATGCCGGATAAATGGTGCAACATCCTGCCGGATCTCGGTTTTGCGGTGCCTCCCCCGTTGACCGGAACCGGTCACCATATGAGCGGTATACACCTCGCAGATATTGCTACTAATGACATCATCGAGCAAGAGCTAGAGGAAAACAAACGAGATATTCCTATACCGGGCAAAATTCGCGAACTATATTCCGAATGGAGACCGACGCCCCTGTTTCGGGCCGAAAGATGGGAAAAGAGCCTTGGAACACCAGCTCGCGTTTTCTACAAATACGAAGGTGGCAATTCGGCAGGAACCTACGAAGCCAACACTGCCATTCCTCAAGCATACTATGCATCCGAACAAGGTGTGAAGTGTCTGGTCACGGCTACCTCGACTGGCGAAATGGGAATTTCGCTAGCTATGGCGTGCAACTACTTCCATCTGCAATGTAAAGTCTACATGGTGCGGTCAGCGTATGAAGAAAAGGCGTACGGTCGATATATCATGGAGCTGCTGGGAGCCGAGGTGGTTCCGAGTCCCAGTTCAGAAACAGACATAGGCAAGAAGTCCCTGGCTGAAGATCCTGCGTCATCCGGAAGCCTTGGGGTGGCTTTAAGTGAGGCTTTTGAATATACCAATACTCGTGATGATGCCAAGTTCTGTTGGGGCACAGTAATGAACCATGTTCTTTTGCATCAAACCATTATCGGGCTAGAGGCTCAGCTTCAGATGCGTGAGGTCAAAGCATATCCGGATTCAATTATCGGAGCGGTAGGAGGTGGCAGTGCATTTGGTGGGCTGGCGTTCCCTTTCTATCGTGATGGCAAACGTGATACTCGACTGATCGCAGTTGAGACGGCGGCCGCCCCCAGTCTCTCTAAGGGAACGTATCGCTATGACTATGCCGATGCCGCAGGTATGACGGCGCTTTATAAGATGTACACTCTGGGCCGAAGTTTCGTGCCCGCCGGAATCCGGGCTGGCGGTATGCGTTATCATGGTATTTCCCCGATAGTTAGCGCCCTTTATCGTGAAGACGAAATTCAAACGAAGACCCACACGCAAACACAGGCCTTTCAATCAGCTGTTGATTTTGCCCGTGCCGAAGGGGTCATACCCTCTCCCGAAGCATCATATACTCTTAAAGCAGTAGCAGATGAAGCGCTGGAATGCAAAGAATCCGGAAAACGTAAGGATATATTGTTTGTGCTTACTGGTAACGGTAACCTGGATGTCGCTACCTTCAATGACTTTCTTGCAGGATCAGTTGAAGACCAACCGTTCTTCGAAGACCAAATTGATGCAGCCTTGGGTGAATTGGCTGAAGAATAGTGGGCGTTTGAACTATTCTAATCTTTATTAAGTAACTGCGTCGTGTAAATGTAACATCATGCTGGATTTGCACAATAGACACTTCCAATTCCTTTTTACGAAACGAGTGTAGCCTCAGTACTAAAGTACGCCTCGCGAATGGGTGCAAACCACGTTGTGTATTAAGTTGGAAAAGCCCTACCATAAAGCAACGGCAGGCAAACATAGTCGTTAGATACGAGTGTGATGTCTTCAAATGGTGACTATGATAGGAAAAGGTTTACAGAGCATCGTCTGAGGAAGGGAAACGATCAATGAATAATGTTAGTATCCACATCCTTTCCGGTCTGGCAATAGCCGTACCTGTCGCCTCAATCGTAATCATCATCGCGTCGAGTACGCAACATGCAAGGCAAAAGGGGAGAAATTACGATCTGTGTCGCTTGATGGGTATAGCGTTGCTTTTGGCGGGACTGGCTGCCCAAAACTACGCGGTATCAATACTTGGATCTATTTTCTTGATAAGCGGGTTTGCAAACAGAATAATGTCGCTTATGAAGAAACACCCCTGATATCCAACAACTCAATTCCTCGATCAAAATTGTCCCCTGCCAGTTCATTTGCAATAGAGATATCTTCGCATATTCGTGAGGCAGGCTATAGCTAGGTCAGGTGCTGGCTAAATGCCGGCAAAAAAGGACTTTCAAAGTAAAACCCGGTATAACCTTGTAGCTAAGCGCCTGTAGATCAGTGGATAGAGCATCGGTCTTCGGATTTTAGAGAACTAGTGCATTGCCTCAATTTTGTATTTAGTAAACTCAAAACCACGGCTAGTTCGAGCAGAGTCGAACTAGCCGTGAAACAACTGCCGATATTAGTAATGGCATCCTGGTTGCAAGTGAACCAACTCACTCGCCATGTACTGATTTCCATGCCCTGATATCGATCCACTCCAAGACGATGCCTATCAGACTTTCCTATCGGTTGTCATGTATTCCCCGTACTCCTATTGAATCTATTTCGTCTCATTCCACATGGACCAATTATGTGGCAGGCCTTTTGAGGTCCGGCGCCTAGTCTTCACCACCACACAGGTTTTTTAATGTAGAGGGTACACAGGGGCATACCCCAGGCTAAAACGGCAGGTCCTCCATTTCGCCAAGCATTTCAGCGTCTGGCGATCCACCAGACCTGCGGTCCAGAAAGATTACGCTATTTGCGTGAATCTCATTTCGGTAACGTTTTTGGCCGTCATTACCATCCCATGACCGCAACCGGAGACGGCCCTCGACATAAACGGACTGGCCTTTTTTCAAAAACTGGTTACAGCTTTCGGCCTGGCGATCCCACGCAACCACCGTGAACCATTCGGTTTCTTTTGCTTGTTCTCCGTCCTTACTTCTATAAGTCCGATTAGTGGCTACGTTAAAATTCGTGACAGGCTTCCCGCCTGGCGTGAACCTCATTTCGGGGTCCCCGCCAAGATTCCCGATGATTCGCATTTCGTTCAGACTCGCCATGTAAATTACGCTCCTTAAGTTTTGTTTCCAACTGTTAGTCAGCCAATGTACAGTTTAACTGGAAACACTACAGGGAAACCACCCCACCCCCCAGTATATCCATGCTCACGGCTGCAGATGGCTGCCCTCCTCAGCTTCCACGTGTCCGCTCAGCTCCAAGAACTTCTTAACTGCCTCAAGTGTAAACGTAAACCCCCTATTAGTATGACAGCATCCAGGTCCGGGCCATTGTTTCCACCTTTCGTTCTGTGGTATACCTTTCTTAGTGCCACATACGACCGCGTTTACCAACCTTTTCAAAGGGGTTGTTCGACAGTTTCGTTAGGTGGTACCCGGACCAAATCCGAGGTGAAGGTGAGGGTCTCTATTTGCTGCACATTTTTGTAGACGCTGATGCGTGCCCGGTCAAACAAGAGGTGTACCACGTTGCAGGCAGATATGGCCTTGAAGTCACATTGGTGGCCAACTCTTGGATGCGAGTCCCGAATGAACGATGGATTGCCCTCAAAGTTGTGGATGACGGATTCGACGCGGCCGATGATTGGATTGTCGAGCACGTGCAACCTCACGACATCGTGGTCACCGCTGACATTTTGCTTGCGAGCCGCTGCGTAAAGGCGAGCGCACGTGTAATTGGTCCAACCGGAAAGCCGTTTACGGAAAACAACATCGGTCAGAGCGTCGCGACTCGGAACCTGATGTCGTACCTTCGTGGCGCTGGAGAGATAACGGGCGGGCCTCCACCGTTGCAAAAGCGTGACCGATCACGTTTCCTTCATCAGCTCGATGAAGTGATTCAGACAATCCGTCGCAAGCATTTGGACGAGGCCTAAAATTGTTAACGTCAGGAAGAGCCCATATAATTAAGACTTCCCCCTTTGTTTTTGTGACTTATTTGTATCGCATCTTTCAATTAACAAAACCTAGAGAACAAGGGTTCCTTATCAACTTCATATTTGCGGCAAGAGTGCAATAACAGGTATAGCATGCATTCCGTAACATCTGCTATAATTCACGCAATTGCCGGGGATGCCGCAAAAGTTCGTCCCGCATATTCCTCGGCGTCCGGTTGTACCGGACGTTAGGCACTAAGGTTGGCTTTGTTGCACTATTCAGCCAAATAGAGCCAAAGAATGTAATAGTCTTTCTTCTCCCTTTGGATTTATGCTACAGGGCATGTTTTGGGCATACCTAGCCCAGTCATAAGGTTCATCGCTTTAC
>Ga0233431_1004609_pt1 | contig 14534 bp, 16 predicted proteins | sample SI_118_April2016_FD_179867 | JGI IMG/M metagenome (GOLD analysis project Ga0233431, IMG submission 179867) | Seawater microbial communities from Saanich Inlet, British Columbia, Canada - SI_118_April2016_200_MG | ecosystem: Environmental > Aquatic > Marine > Inlet | place: Canada: British...
TGTAATTTCTCTAAAAAAATAAAAAAAGGGGCGCTCCCCCGATATCACGAAAGAGCGCCCCTGATAATCAAAAAAAATAGTTCAGGCTATGAGCTATGCTACCTTAACATTTGCAGCAGCGGGACCTTTCTGTCCCTGCTCAATATCAAAGGTGACCTGATCTCCCTCGTTAAGGGACTTAAACCCTTCCATGACGATTGCCGAATGATGAACAAACACATCCGGACCATCTTCCTGCTCGATAAAACCAAACCCTTTTTGATCGCTGAACCACTTTACAGTTCCATTAGCCATAGTGACATCTCCTTTTCCTTCTGAATAAATCCACACTACCATACTTGCGGCTGCCACTTTGAAAATGGAATTTCGTTCGATAACGAAGCCAGACACGAGCTAGGGGCGGAAAATTAATAGTGGGTGGAACTTAGCATGATTTATGAAAAAATCAAGCTTTATTTAACCAATTTATAACTTTAATTGCATTTTTCGTGAATATTCTTTCATACTTTACCCCACAGCCCACATAATCGCACAATCACTTCTGCCGCCTTTTCAAGCGCAACCTCTGGAATCCATTCAGTTTTTGAGTGAACCATCATGGCGCCCGTAAATATATTGGGGGTCGGAACGCCCATAAAACAAAGCCGCGCGCCGTCCGTCCCCCCTCTAATGGGATTCTCCCGGACGTCAATACCCGACGCCTTGGTGGCTGTTTTGGCCTTATCCGCCACCTCCGGATACCGACGTAGAACCTCCTTCATGTTCTGGTATTGATCTCTGGCCCTGACATTGATTTCCAGCCCAACGTAACGCAGCTCAAATATCCGTGCCAATTGATTCAGGTAGTCCATTCGGCGATTATTTTCAGCTCGATCAAAATCCCGAATGATCAATTTGACCGTTGCAGAATTCTCATCGCCCGTTATTTGGGTCACATGATAGAATCCTTCACGATCCTCCGTATGTTCGGGGCTTTCCCATTCAGGCAGTGCCGCAATGAAACGGGCTGCCAAGGCCGCCGCATTGATCATTTTGTTTTTGGCATACCCGGGATGAATATTGTGTCCATTGAACACCAGGTCCAGGCCCCTTGCGTCAAAGCATTCCTGTTCAATTTCCCCCATCATGCCACCATCCATGGTGTAGGCAAATTCCCCCATCCGTTTCATTTGGATGAAATCCGTACCCGCACCAATCTCTTCATCGGGGGTGAAAACGATTCGCAGTTCCGGATGGGGCAGTTTGGGAAAGGCCTTAAAAGCACAGAGGGCCGCCATAATCTCGGCGATACCCGCCTTGTCATCGGCGCCCAGAAGTGTCCGTCCGTCGCTCGTAATGAGGGTTTCACCAATGAACTGCAACAGCTCAGGCGATTCTACAGCCGTCAGCCTGATTTTACCTGATCCGGGAAACTGAATATCTCCTCCATCATAATCTTTGATTATCATCGGCTTTACATCAGCGCCTGACTCCGATGGGGAAGTATCGAGATGGGAACAAAATGTAATGGCGGGCCCGACAACACCTGTCGAAGCCGGCAGCGAAGCGTAACCATAGCAATGGGCATCGAGTTCAACATCCGTCAACCCCAGCTCAATGAGTTCTTCCTTCAGCAGCCGGCCCAAAACCCATTGCCCTTCCGAAGAGGGATGCATTTTGGATGCGGAATCGGATTGCGTGTTGATCCGCACGTATCTGAGAAAACGTTCCCTTGCCTGCTTCCTCAAGAAATTACTGATTTCTTCATTCATTTTCTATTATTGAGATAGGCAATGTTCTCAAGGTAACCATCAATGACTTTCCCAGAATCCAAGTTGAAAAGTTCCGCATAAGCCTTGAGAAAATTCTTTAGATAAAATGTCCGTGGCAGGGATGCCACATCATCGCTTTCTATGGCCGTCAATATTTTTAAGCTGATCCGGGTCACTTCAAAGATCTCATCAACCGCTATGCCCACATGTTTTCGAAGCCTTTCCAGGTCCTTACCGGAAATCAGGTTTTTTGATAAGATCTCCCGTGAAATCTCGGTAAAATCTTTTTTTTCGATTCGATTCTTGACCCTTGCAAATAACGACTTTTGGCCTCCCGTTTTCTTAAGGGAAAACAGTGGGATGGGACCCTTTGATTTAGGCTTTCCCTTTTCCGGTAACGACGCGTCGATAACACCGGCATCGGTCAGTTCTTTGTCGTAGACAACCCTTTGGCTTTTATCAATTAAAGTGGAAAAAGCCTCTTCTATCCTGTGCAGAATAGCGTTTCGTTCTTCATCGCTGAAAAAGGAATCGGAAATCATTGAATCTTCTTCGTAGATGGAAAGCGCATACCGATAGGCCTGCCTGATTTCGAAGGGCGAAGCATTGACAGGGATTTCCAACAGTTCGTAATAATTGAGATCCTCAAATCTCTCCATATTTCCCAATGGCGCTTGACTTTTTTCCGGGTTTTTGCAGCATCATCTCTGCCGTGTGTTTCAGGTCGGTTGAAGTCGGTGTATAGGGGTATTTATTCACAAATATGGTTTTGGCAAGCACAGAGTTATGCACCCGCTCATCATGGGTAACATTGCCTAAGAATTGGAAACCCGCATAGAAATGCCGGTTACAGACTTTTTCAATCTTATTGCCGAGGGTCTCATCAATATGTTTTCGATACTGGTTCAAAACGAGCTTAAAGACAAGCCTGTGCAATTCCTTTTCAAGCAATTTCCCCCGGTCAGGGTCTTTCACCATAACCCGGTCAACAATATCCAAGGGGGATCTGACCAGGCCGGCTTCGGATTCCCTGGCAAGTTCGTTGACAACATTACTGAAGGCATAATGTTTCAGGATCTGCTTCACCTTTCTCAGATAGATCGCTTTGATAAACTGAACGGTATTTTGTATTGAAGTGGGTTCCGGTGTGAAAACAAAAATACCTTCATGGGCTGATAGAAAAAAATCGAGCACGTTGTATGTGGAACCGGCGCCAAGATCTATTAATACGATGTCGAATGGCAATCTATGGATGGCATTAATGATTTTCACTTTTTGGGCATAGAAAAGGTTCCCGATCTCCAGGGAGCAATCCACTGAACTGATGAGATGAAGGTTGGGTATTTCAGTGGGAACAGCGACCGCTGAAAGGTCACTGACAGATTTGTTCAGATAGCTGTTAAGCCCTTTTTTTACCTGACGGAATCCCAGGAGAGAATGGAGGTTGGAACCCCCCAGATCCAGATCGACCAGGACCGTATTATGCCCTTGCCTGGCGAACAGGGCGCCAAGATTGGCCGTCAGAAAGCTCTTGCCGCTTCCACCTTTCCCCCCGCCGATAGCATAAATCTGAGTCATAATCGTCATTCGCACGGTCTTTTGTCAATCTAAAATCGTAAATGGGCTATGATTTCACGGAATTACCGCGCATGTCAAGTAAAAGATGGAAAAATAAGAACATCAATGGATAAAACCCGATTAATCTTTCATTTTAGACCCTTGCATAAAACCCAGGGTTTTCAGCTCATCATCGTAGTGCGGGATCATGTGTTCCCAGGAGAAACGTTTCATTTCAAAAGAAAGTTTTTCAATTTTTCTTTCCGAACCGGAAGTTCCGGAAAGCACACGGGCCAGTTTCTCAACCAATTCCTCCTGATTTTTGTAGAGAAAATCCTTGTGAGAGGATTCGGGAATAATCTCGGGATAGGATAGCCGTTGGGGCAGTAACGGGATACATCCGGCACTGATTGCTTCCACCATTGAAATACCGAAATTTTCCTGCCAGGCGGTACTGACAACCACTGCTCCTTCTTTCAACCACGCTTCATAGGCGAGTCTTGATGGCTCATAGCCATAGCGAACAATCCTTTTTCCATATCTTTTTCGGGCGGCAGTGAAGTCTTTCGGGCAGTTTTGAAAATTCTCTCCCAAGAGGGCCAATCGGAAATCGACGCCCCGCTTTATCATCTCGTCTAAAGCCAGAAAAAAGTCTTTGGGATTCTTGTCAAACTCCCAACGGTGATTCCAAATAATCAAAGGCGGCTTCGATCGAACCGGGACCACGCCATTGTTTGAGTTTTCGATACCACATCCGGGGTGAATCACTCCGGCCCGGGAACGGATTTCATCCACCACCCAGGTCGGCCTGAAATCGGGCATCATTTTCAAAAACCCAGGCAACTTTGAAAAAAAGGCATCAAAGTGGGTTTGCGAGTTAAACAGGACACGCTTCGCAGCAAGCGCCGTGGTCATGTCAGTGAATCCAAAATGGACATCCATGGCCTCCCCGGGCGCCAGGGGATAAGTAATCTGGCTTTCATGGAAATAGACCAGGGTCGGAGGGCAACTTGTTCCCGCAAGAGCTCGAAAATCAGAGAGGCTCAGGAGGTCGCTGGTAATCAGACCATCATAATCTTCCAGTGGGGGACTATTTTTCAGAAAATAGAGCGCCGCCCCCCGCATGCGCCACTTCCAGAAACGGGCGGGCAAAGTCACCAGATCAATCTGATAACGCGAATGTTGCGACAACCCTTCCGCAAAATACCGATGAGACCCGCCAAAAAAGGGCTCCAGAAAAAGAAATTTCACGTTATATCTTTCCTCCTGATAACGGTTGTGATAATTTCACCAACCGTTTCAAACAACGAAATTTTTCTAAAATTGATTATTGAAACCAATACAACAAGCCAAACCAATTCACAATGGAAACCTGGAGACTCCTTGATACGCCGCCCATGACGGCAGCCGAAAACATGGCGCTTGACGAAACCCTGCTGGAGCTGAAAGACCATGGGCATACCCCCAATACCATCCGCTTCCTTCAGTTTTCTCCCAGGAGTGTTCTGGTGGGGTATCATCAATCTGTGGCGGAGGAGATACGAAAAGGATACTGTCAGAAAGAGGGCATCGAGATTAACCGGAGAACCACGGGCGGCGGCGCCATTTTTTTTGATGAAAATCAGCTGGGCTGGGAAATCATCTGCGATAAATCGTTTTTTAACGTGAGCATTCCCACAACGCACCTGTTCAAAACCCTTTGTAAGCCTATATTAACAGCGCTCTTAATGTTTGGTATTGAAGCCGATTTCCGCCCTCGTAACGACATCGAAATTGATGGGCGTAAAATTTCCGGCACAGGGGGAACGGACTCAAAAAATGCTTTTCTTTTTCAAGGCACCATGCTGGTGGACTTTGACGTTGATACCATGCTGCGGGCCCTGCGCATTCCTGTGGAAAAACTCAAGGCCAAGGAGATTGATTCGGTCAAGGACCGCGTGACCTGTTTAAACTGGGAACTGGGGCATACCCCATCTCTTTCGGATATCAAGTCCGCCATAAAACATGGATTTGAAACGGGCCTGGACATACGTCTTTCGCCCGGAAACATGACCCCCGAAGAGCACCTTCTGTTCAAAGAAAAGCTACCCTACTATCAATCCAGCCAGTGGATAAATTCCGTCAACCCCAGGTTTCAAAAACGAGATTCGGTCAATTCGGCTTACAAGGCCGAAGCAGGCATGATTCGCTTTACCCTCGTGGTCAATTTACCCCAGAGAAGGCTTAAAGATATCTACATCACAGGGGATTTCTTATCGTTTCCATCCCGTGCCCTTTTTGACCTGGAAGCGGCACTGCGAGGTGCACCTTTGGATCGAAAACTACTGCGCGGTATTATCCGCTCGTTTTTTGACGAGAAAAAAATCGTGATTCCGGGTATGGATTTCCATGATTTTGTAGTTCCACTGGATCAGGCCCTTGAAAAAATAAAAATAACGAAGTTCGGCCTTAGCCTGAAACACTGCAACCAGATTTCCGTGGCCAACGGATCCTTTGAAGCGGTAATCCGCAAAAACCCATCCGTACTCCTGCTCCCCTACTGCGCCAAACTCACAAGCTGCGATCTCCGCTACCATAAGGCATGCAGGATCTGTGGAGAAGATGGCTGCACCATCGGTCCGGCCTGGACCATGGGCCTGAAGGATCGCATGAAGGTGGTGAGCATCATCAGCTTTGAAGACCTGTGGGCAGAACTGCAAGAAATGAAAAAAAACGGTGTGAAAGCCTATATCGGCTGCTGCTGCCAGCCTTTTTTTGCAAAACACGTGGACGATTTCAGGAAATCAGGGGTGCCCGGCATACTGCTTGATATCGACAACACCACCTGCTATGAGCTGGACCAGGCTAGGGAAGCCTACGCGGGGAAATTCGAAAGCCAGACCAGCGTGGATCTGGATCTCCTAGAAACGGTTCTGAAGGCAGCTTCCAGTTAAAGCGAAAAACAAAGATATGAAATCCATCTCCTGTGACATTCTGATCATCGGCGCCGGACCGGCCGGTTCCTCTGCCGCTGTTGCCGCTGCCACAAAGGGTATGGATGTGCTCGTGGTGGAACAGCGGGCCAAAATCGGGGTTCCGGTGCAGTGCGCCGAATACATACCGGCCCCCCTGGTGGGGCAACTCAATCTGGGAACCGGCTTTGTGGTCCAGAAAGTTTCTAAAATGCGGACCATTCTGCCCGATGGATCAACCTCGGATATGGCTGCCCCGGGGTTTATGATTCACCGGGACCGTTTTGACCAGACCATTGCCAGGCAAGCCCGGAAATTGGGCGCAAAATTCCTTCTTTCCGCCAAAGCTGTAAAGCGAACGGAAGAGGGGCATGTGGTGATAAAAAAAGGGGCCGGGGAAATGGCGCTCATAGTCCCTAAAATTATCATTGGTGCAGACGGCCCCCGGTCAAAAACCGCTTTATGGTGCGGCGCTCCAAATGGGGATCTTATGCCCGCAGCACAATATAAAATGCGATTGTGCTCCCCCATGAATCACACCGAAGTGTATCTTTCTCCCGATTTTTATGGCGGATATGGATGGCTTTTTCCAAAAGGGGAGACGGCCAACGTGGGCGTGGGCATGAAACGGATCAACGGAAATCCCAGCAACCTTCACGCCCTGTTGGGCCAATTCGTGGAAAAGCTCAGAAAGGAAGGTAAAATCAAAGGGGAGCCCCTGGGTTCCACCGCAGGCTGGATTCCCGGCACACCCCTTAAAAAAGCGGTTTACGGCAATGTCCTCCTGGCAGGGGATGCGGCGGGCCACACCCACCCCATCACAGGCTCGGGCGTATTCGCAGCTGTTTCTTGCGGCCGTATGGCCGGGCTCCGGGCTGCCGAGGCCATCATAAAAGGTAATCTCGGAATATTACCGGAATACGATCATGAATGGCAGGATCTGTTTGGCCACTCCCTCAACCGCGCCTTTGAAAAACGCCAGCTCATGGAACGGGAATGGGCGCGTTTTCACCAGATTATAAGGAACTGCTGGATCGGTTTTAGAGGATATTATAATGATCAATGAAACACAACTTGAAGAGGCCCGGCGCATTTCCTGGGAGGCCCTTGGTAAACACATTACCTTTTACATACCGGGGATGTTTCGCTGTAACGGCGTAAGGGGAAAATACCCCGGCATCAGTATTACCGGGAGTCAATGCAGCCTCTCATGTGACCATTGCGGGGCCATGATCCTTAAAACCATGATCCCCGCCGAAAATCCAGGCGAACTGCTGGAAAAGTGCATTCAACTTGAAGAGAGAGGAAATTATGGGGTTTTGCTAAGTGGCGGATGCTCAAAAGAGGGGAAACTTCCGTGGAAAAAATTTGTCCCGGCCATTGCTGAAATAAAACAGAAAACAAATCTCTTTGTTTCCATCCACAGCGGGTTAATTGATTACCAGGAGGCGCGGGCACTTAAAGCAGCTGGTGTGGACCAAGCGTTAATTGATGTCATCGGGAACGATGAAACCTATCAAAAAGTTTATCATGTTCCCTTTGGTGTGGTTGAAATTGAAAAAACACTGGCGGCACTTCAAGACGCAAGCCTTAACACGGTTCCCCACGTGGTTTGCGGGCTGGATTATGGACGGATCAACGGTGAAGAAAAGGCGTTGGAGATGGTTTCACGATTTTCGGTGGCGCAGGTGGTGATCGTGTCTCTCATGAACCTTACCGGCACAAAGATGGAAAAGGCCTTTCCCCCTGATGCGCGTGATGTGGCACACATTATTTCAAAAGCGCGCACGCTCATGCCCGAAACCTGCATCAGCCTGGGATGCGCCAGGCAACGGGGTAACACCTTGATGGAAACGCTGGCCATTGATGCGGGTATAAACCGGATGGCCCTCCCATCGGAAGAAGCCGTTGCAAAAGCAGAACACCATGGCCTTGAAATCCGCTACCAGAAAACCTGTTGCTCTGTTCCAGAAAATTTTTCCGGCAAGACCTGGCATTACAAATAGTAGGGGAAATCCCTTGTGGTTGCCCCATGAGAAAGACATAAGAGGGAAAAAATGCCCCAGACCGAACAAACAAAAACACTGGAAAGCCCTAGGTATCTGCGGATGAGCCTTGCTGCAGCCATGACCCTGGGCTTGAAACCGGGTCGATTCTATCGCAATGCCAGACTGTATTGTATCAACCTGCTGCTCACCTATCGTGCCGGTTGTGCCGGGAGATGCGCCTATTGCGGTCTTTCCAACAAACGTGAAGGGGACTACAACGAAAAAAGCTTCATCCGGGTCACTTGGCCCACCCATTCACTATCACAAATCATTGAACGAATTTCGGAACGTCCACACAAAGTCAAACGGATCTGCATCTCTCAAATCACCCATAAGCGATCTATCCAGGACACCAAGAACATTTGTGCCAAATTACGGTCCAGTTTTGACATCCCCGTCTCTCTGCTCATATCCCCCACCATTCTGTCAAAAGGAGATCTTCTGGACTTCAAGGATGCCGGGGCCGACAAAATCGGCGTGGCCATGGACCTGGCAACCCCCGAACTGTTTGACAAATACCGCGGCAAAGGGGTTGGCGGCCCCCATGACTGGGAAACCTACCGGCAGTGTTTGTCTGATGCCATTGCCATTTTCGGAAAACGCAATGCCGGAAGCCACTTCGTCACCGGAATGGGTGAAACCGAAAAAGAAATGGTGGAAGCCATCCAGAAGATCCAGGATTCCGGCGGATGGACCCATCTATTCTCCTTTTTTCCGGAAGCCGATTCACAGATGAAGGCGCACCCCATGCCGGAAATGGATCAATACCGCCGCATTCAACTGGCCCGATATCTGATGGATGAGGGCATCAGTCGGGCAGAAAAAATGGCATTTGACGCCTCGGGCCGCATCCTTGATTTTGGTCTGCCACCCGGGGAACTAGGCCACATCGTTAACACGGGCGAACCGTTTCGCACCAGCGGCTGCGAAGGTTACGACGGTCAGGTGGCGTGCAACCGCCCCTATGCCAATTCCAGACCCGGGCCCGACATCAGAAATTACCCCTTTCCACCAAATAAAGAAGATATCCATCGCATACGACAACAAATGGGAATGGCATAATTTTTTTGACGGGATGGGAATCGCAGCAATCGATCTCGTTGAACTCTCATGGCATATGTGATAGAGTCAAAGAAAAGGACGTCTTAAATATCAGGAGGAAAAAAAATGAAACGATTTCAAATCTGGATGGTAACGATTAGCTTCTCTGTTTTGCTGGTGGGAGGGATTTCGCCCGCGCCAGTTGGTGCCGGCACAATGGACTTGATCTCCAAGTTGGTAGATGCACTGGGAATTACTGAAAAGCAGGCGGAAGGCGGTGTCGGTGCTCTATTTAATAATGCCAAGGAAAACCTGAGTACCGAAGACTTCAACAAAGCAGCAGAGGCTGTCCCCGGTGTGGATAAGTATATGGCCGAGGTCCCTTCTACCGATTCTGGGGGTAGCGCCGGCGGGCTGCTCAAAAGCAGCGGACTCTCCTCGCTGGGTGGTAGTGCATCCAAAATCAGCAGCATGGCCGGTCTGGCGGATACCTTTTCAAATCTTGGAATGAACGCCGAAACCATGACCAAATTCGTACCCATTGTTACTGACTTCATGGAATCCGAGGCAGGATCCAGCGTGGCGGGACTTTTGAAGGGGCTGTGGCAGTAAGCGACCTGGCAAAAAGGTTGAAATTGCCCGCCTTGACTCTGACAGACGATTGATGATACCGTTTCCAGTCGTTTGTTGAATTTAGAAACCCTGAAAATCAAACTGATCTTCAGGGTTTATTAACGAAAATGAATTTGTGGTAAAATGATATTTTCGCAAATGGGTTTGTTATGGAAAATGTCCTGAGCATTACCGGTCGGATTGAAGACAAAAAACGGCAGAAACAGATCACAAACAATCGAGACAAGTTTGATGCCGTACAGCGTCTGCTTCAATGCGGTTCATGCCGTTTTAAATGCGCCATGTGCGGTCGTCATGCCGAAGAAACCAAACCTTCGTCACAGAAGAAACTTCATTCCGAGTTCAGTTTGTGTGAGAGCTGCGGCGCCGAATTTGAAGATTACATCAAAATTTCTGAAAAAAAGGGCCAACCCCACGATATTTTCTGGCACAACAGGGAGTGGCTTGAACTGTGGTCCTGCTGGGTGGCGTACCAGCGATCCCTCAATAAATTCAGGAAATCATTTAACATGAAGCAGTTGCCTGATAACGAATGCAAATAGTAATGGAGGTAACCCGATGTTTGGAATAGGCATGCCGGAATTGATTATCATTTTAATCATTATCCTGGTTATTTTCGGGGCTGGAAAATTGCCTGAAATCGGAAGTGGCATTGGCAAAGGGATCAAGAATTTCAAGAAAGCCACCCATGAAGCGAAAAATGAAATTGATGAGCCCAAAGAAGAGAATGGTGAAAAGCAAGGGGATAAATCCTAAACCCAATCAACCGGACCAGCCCCTACCGAATCCCCATGAACGGCAGGGGCATTTTTTCTAGAAAGGAATGTTGTCTTCAGGAAGGTTTGGTGGGGGTTCTTCGGGTAAATCACCTTGGGGCGGTCTGCTCTCCATCCTGTCACCTGAAGATCCGAGCATCTGCATTTTGTAGGCAACAACTTCCGTTGTATACCGTTTGTTCCCCTCCTTGTCTTCCCATTGCCTGGTTTGAAGGCTTCCCTCGATGTAAACCTGGCTCCCTTTTTTCAAATACTCACCGCAAATCTCTCCAAGCCGCCGCCAGGCAACAATCCCGTGCCATTCCGTTTTTTCCTTCTTTTCACCCGTATTCTTATCTTTCCACGTTTCCGATGTAGCAATACGGAAATTAGCCACCGCCACGCCGCTGGGCGTATATCGAACCTCCGGATCCGCTCCCAGATTCCCCAGCAGTATTACCTTATTGACACTCGCCATAATAACATTTCCTCCCCTCTTATCTGATTCACAGGACCAATATGGACTGTCTGAAGTTCCTCCAATACCACAAGCCATGGAAACAAGTCAAATAGTGTTGGGGACGCTCACTCTCAGTTGATGCAATCAAGGATGGGTGAGATGTCTATCTGGTTTTTCCAGATGCCCAGGATATTGGGATCAATGCCCATCGAGAGCCCCAGGAGCTGGGTGAAAAGTATGGTCGGCATGGGTTCGGTGATGCTTCCCTCGTCCAGGAGACGCTTTTGCACCCTGTCGAACTGCACATGACAATAGGAACAGGCGAGACAAAAATAGTCGGCGCCGGATGCTCTGGCATTTTCGATCTTTTTTCGGGTCAGTGCTGCTGAGAGATCGTCATCGATGCCCCACATAGGGGCACCGCAACACTCCGGCTGCAGATGCCAGGGAACAAGGTCCGCCCCGGTCATGGCTACCAGATCGTCAAAAACAGCGGCGGTTCCCGGCCCCGAAAACTGAACCAGGTCCCTGGGACGGAGGATGTGACATCCGTAGTGGATGGCAACTTTTAATCCCTTGAACTTTTTTACGATATGCTTCCTTATGCACTCAGGCCCCAGGTCGTTGTAAAACACTTCCATAAGGTGTCGGATCTCAACACCCCCTTCATATTTCAGTGCTTCCTTTTCAAGTTTGCCATTGATTTCAGCACTGAGGGTTCGATCCGCTCTGAGTCGTTGATTCACCTCCTTCAGGGTGCCATAGCAACAGTTGCAAAAGGTCATGATGTTCACCTTTCTCTTTTCCGCAATGGAAAGGTTCCTTGCCGAGGCAAGCACGTGGGCTTTGTAGTTGTAGTTTTTCAGGGGATAACCGCAGCAGTTGAGGGCCTTATCGGTCAGCTGCACCCCGAGCCGCCCAAGGATCGCATCGGTTGAGGTCTCATATTGTTTGAGGAAGATGGGAGTGGTACAACAACGTTGGAGTGCCAGTTTCATGATCTTTCTCCTGTCCGGCGGTTTTGGTTTTTCATGCGCGACACCGCAAGGTTTCTCAGTTCGGTCAGCACATCCGTCACCAGGACCGCTTGTGGACAGGCATCCTGGCACTGGTAGCAGCCAAGACAGTACCAGAGCATCCGGGACCTGAAAGCCAGATCGGGCACGCCAAGGGCTGTTGCGCGTATGATCTGATGTGGTGTCATCCCCAGGGCCTCGGAAGGGTTCTCGTAGCTCCGGACCACGGGACAGGCTGACGTGCAGGTGATACAGGTGAAACAATAGGAGAAGGTCGATCCATTGGCCGAAGAGAGCATTTTTTTCTTGAAATCCCTGTCCATTTGGGCGGGTTTGATGGGGTCATCCGGGTTGGACAAAGCGGAGCAAACCGCTTCAATACCGACCATGGGTTGTTTTTGGGCGTGGTGGTAATCGGCCTTCGCCAAAGTGGGGCTCAAAAGCCCCCTGTACATGGAAAACGGCGTGAGGACAAGTAATTCGGGATATCCCCGTTTCAGCACCGCCTCTCTCACATCGAACCACAGCTCCTGGAGGTTGATGCCCACAGGGCAGACCGGTGTGCAGCGATAACAATTGGTGCATAGATAGAGGCCTTCCTGAATGACAGTCATCTGGTGTTCACTCAGTGGTTTTCCCGAGGCAAGGGTCTTGAGGGAGGCGATCTTCTCTGACGGGAGGATGTTTGGGTTCGGGATTTCTTCAAAAATAACCGCCAGTGAGCATCGAGAGGTGCAGCTCCCGCAGTGGGTGCAAGCATCCAGGGCTATCATCTGCAGGGTGATCATATTTGCCGGGCGGGACTTCCCCTTTTCCATAACGCTGTTTGCAAGCAGGCTCAAGGGGCTTGCCAGAATGTGAAACATCCTGCTGAAAGGGAGATAGGCAAGGCCTATGAAACAGGCCAGGAAATGGATGGTCCACAATAGGGTGACAAGCCCCGACCGGTCCAGAGGAAGGGCTACGGGCCGAAGGACCGTAGCGGCGCCATAGCTTATGAAGGCCCACTGGGGGCGGGAGTGGCAGGCAGCACAATTCATTTCGTGCAATTCACGGCCTCGGGTGAGTAGCTCTTTGTCAAATGGAGTGGTGAGATTCGGGGAAACCACGCCAAAATCCTTGACCCACAAGGCCTCCAGGGCTTTTAAGTCCTCTTCCTCATCAAAATCCGCATAATCCGTCACCATCTGGGAGTATCGTTCAAAAGAACCGATTTTTGCAGCTTCAAGAAAGATACCCGATATCATGATTACGGCGAGGAGGATTAGGGCATATCGATCCATGGCATTGGTGGAAAAACGGGGGGCCTTTTGGATAAACCTGCGGTAAAAGGCAATCCCGACCCCCACAAATACCAGAAGCGCAAAGAAATTCCTCAGAAAAAGAAATGGGCTCAGCGTGGAGGCATAATCCGCAAACAGGTTTGAGGTGAACATCCCTTCCAGAGCATGCATCAACAACAGCAGCGTAAAACCCCAGAACAGGCACATGTGCATGACCCATCGAAGTCGGCTCTCCCGCATGATCCTTCGCTGACAGAAAACATCCAGCAAAAGACTCTTCAAGAGGATGAGCACCTTGCCGCTGAAAAGGGTCGCAGCAATACCGCCGGTGGCTGCAAAAAATCGTTCCGTTGCAGTAAACGGTTTGTTTGTTGACTCAAAGTTATAGCGAAACCAGGTGCTTATCTTGAAAATAAGACCCAGAGCAAAGATAATTAGTGAAAGATAGAGACTAATATTGAAGATCATGGTTGTTTTTCCCGCGCCCTCCTAACATTCCCGTTGGGAGGGGATAGGGGGCGTTCTCACCATTTAAACATTTAATTTAACATTTAACAAACGTGAAATATGGAAGGTAAGAGGGTAGACGCTGCTATCCCCATGGTACTTTTTTTGATGAAATCCCTCCTTGATACAGTTTTTTCTTTCGTTGCAAATCCCTCTTTGTTTTAATAGCCTTACTTTTTAACGATTTCTTTTAAGATAAAGGAGAATATGCAGAAAAAAATTCATATCGTCATTGACCTAAGTCAAGTTTTTGTTTGTTTTTGTGTAAATCATGACATGAAAAATGGGGACCCCCATCAATAAACACATAACGTCCCCCTAAACTAAACTTTCAGGAGATTTATTGAAAGGGGACCGAAAAAAAGAACAGTTCCTTATTGACGACAGAAGAAAAACCGTTTAAGGTATTGTTTATTCAAGCAATTACTTCAAAAGACACAATCATGGAATCAAAACGGGCCATTAGGCCACATCAATCGTTCGGGAACAGACAATGAGGATACACATATGCTGAAAATCATACCACTGGGGG
>Ga0233431_1004611_pt1 | contig 14531 bp, 16 predicted proteins | sample SI_118_April2016_FD_179867 | JGI IMG/M metagenome (GOLD analysis project Ga0233431, IMG submission 179867) | Seawater microbial communities from Saanich Inlet, British Columbia, Canada - SI_118_April2016_200_MG | ecosystem: Environmental > Aquatic > Marine > Inlet | place: Canada: British...
CGTCTTCGCTGTCTTTGATCATGACTTGCTTGAGGATGCGATGTTCTGGGTTCATTGTGGTTTCCCAGAGCTGTTCTGGGTTCATTTCTCCGAGACCCTTGTAACGTTGGATCGAGAATTTTTTGCCTGGGTTCTTTTTGAGTAGCTCTTCCTTCTCCTCTTCGGAGTAGACGTAGTTACTGTTTTTGCCAAAATCAATCTTGTATAGAGGTGGCATAGCAATGTAGAGGTAGCCCTGTTTGACGAGCTCTGGCATGTGACGGAAGAAGAAGGTCAAGCCAAGAGTCGTGATGTGTTCGCCGTCGACATCAGCATCGTTCATAAGAATGATGCGGTGATAGCGAAGCTTTTCTGGGTTAAAGGTCTCACCGACTCCAGTGCCCAGGGCAATAATCAGGTTTTTGAGTTCCTCAAAGGCGATGATCTTGTCTAATCTGGCGCGCTCGGTGTTGAGGATCTTACCTCTCAAAGGAAAAATTGCCTGGAAAGCACGGTCACGTCCCTGTTTGGCACTGCCTCCGGCGGAGTCTCCCTCGACGATGTAGATCTCGCATTTGGCGGGATCACGTTCTTGGCAGTCGGCGAGTTTGCCGGGTAATGTGGAGCCTTCGAGAGCTCCTTTTCTGACCACGGCATCACGGGCGGCACGAGCGGCCATGCGAGCTTTGGCGGCAAGCTGGGCTTTCTCTAGCATACGCTTGGCTTCTTTGGGGTTTTCTTCTAGGTAGTACTCGAGCTCCTTCTTGACCACTGCATAGACTGCACTCTGTGCCTCGGGGTTATTGAGTTTGGCCTTAGTTTGACTCTCAAACTGAATGTCATTACTCGGCATCTTGATAAACACTACCCCGGTTAATCCTTCTTTGAGATCTTCTCCGGTGATGGGGACTTTTTTGCCATTTGCGTCTTTGCTATTAAGGTAGTCTTTGATGACTTTGATGATGGCAGTGCGGAAACCCGTAAGGTGAGTACCACCGTCGTAGGTGTGGATGACGTTGGCAAATGAGAGAACGTTCTCGCTGAATGTGTCGGTGTACTGGAAAGCGACTTCGACGGCGATCTTGATATCGTCCTCGACGTGCTCACCTGAGACATGGACTACCTTGTGGAGAGGCTTTTTGTGGGCGTTGAGGTGTTGGACGAGTGACTTGATTCCACTCTCGAAGTAGAAGTTGCATTTGTCACCTGAGCGCTCGTCGTTGAGGTGGAGATACAACTTGGGAATGAGGTAGGCGCGTTCTCTAATACGGTCCTTGATATTCTTGTAGTTGAACTCGATGGTTTTTTTGAAGATGGTGGGATCTGGAATGAAGGTGGTGTAGGTACCTGACTCGGCTGTGAGGAGGCTGTGGTGACCGGGGAGGATGAGTTTTTTGACTTCGGCTTCTGAGATAGTTTTGACGGGACTCTTGGGTTGACCGATTTTGTATTCCTGGAAGAAATATTTGCCTTCGCGTTTGACGATGACCAAAAGATGAGTAGAAAGAGCGTTAACGGCAGAGGCTCCAACTCCGTGGAGTCCACCCGAGGCTTGGTAGGCGGTCTCCTCGAATTTGCCTCCTGCGTGCAACTTGGTCATGGCGATCTCGAGGGCTGAGACGCCGGAAGCGTGCATGCCAGTTGGGATACCACGACCGTTGTCACTGATTGCGGCGTAGCCATCCTTGGCTAGTGTTATGTAAACGTCACTACCAAATCCTGCGATTGCCTCGTCGACTGAGTTATCGATGATTTCTTTGAGAAGCTCTTGAATACCCCTCTCGTCAGTGGCACCGATGTACATACCGGGACGTTTACGAACGGGCTCTAGCCCCTCCAAAACTTTGATGTCTTTTGCTGAATAAGAAGTAGTCATATAACCGAAATACTATACCACGAATAAGTATACCAGAGTAGTATTCTAGAGAGTATTTAGTGGGTTTGAGGGAGTTTGAGAAAGAATGATTCAGTGGCTAAGGTAACGTTGGTGTTGGATTTGAGCTGAGAAAGAGTGTTGTGCGCAAGTTCACTAATGCGAGTGAGGAGAGTGAGGGAGCTGGGGCGATCGGTGTCCTGCATAACCTGATGAAGAGTGCGGATGATTGTGGTGAAGTAACTCACTGCAGGATCTCTTTTCTTGCCTACGGAGCTAGCAAGTTGTAATCGCTCTCCTGGAGTGGAGGTGAGGGCCTGCTTAACGAGTGCGAGCTCGGAGGCCTCAAGTTTGCTGGGAGCTGATTGGAGTGAGCGTAACGCGCAGCGAGAGCGAACTGTGGGGAGGAGAGAGTGAGAAGAATGTAGGGAGAGAGTGATTACGGTATTAACTGGTGGTTCTTCGAGGGTTTTGAGGAGTGCTTGCTGGGCCGGGAGAGTGAGATCACTCGCTTCTTCGATCCAGATGAGCCTGTTGCCCTGGTGCGTGACGGAGAGGCTTGAGATGAGGTCGCGGATCTGGCTGATCTTGATAGATGATTCTTCTGCGACAATCTGGGTGTGGGTATATTCAGGTGAAGGGAAGTCGCGTGTAATGGCATCTGCCCTACCCTCTTTCGTGCCTCCGTGATAGATGAATTGTTGCATGTAAATAGTGTACACTTAATTTATGAAAGATCTTGCCCTCATCCTCATCGAGGATGGTCTTCTGCGTGAAGAGGATTACGAACGACTGAAAAAAGATAGCTATACTTCTGGTGTTCCAGTGTCACAGGTGCTGGAGAAATCAGGTCTTGTGGAGGAGGAGGCGCTGGCTCAAGCCAAGGCCAAGTTCTATAACATTCCATACATTGATATTGGAGGAGTGGCGGCTAGCCCTGAGGCACTTGCGAGGTTGCCAGAAAGTGTGGCTACCCATTACCAAGCTATTCCGTTTGGTTATGATGTGAAGGGAAATGTTCTCTCTGTCGCGATGGTGAATCCATTGGACCTATCGGCGATCTCGTTTCTTGAGGCAAAGAGTGGCAGTAAGATCAAGCCACACCTAGGTCTAGCGAGTAGCTTATTAGAGGAAATCCCTGTTCGCTACGCTCAGAGCCTGTCAGCAGAAGTCTCTCAGGTACTCAAAGAAACCCAGGAGGAGTCACTAGGTAAGAGAGTACTTGACTCTAAGAAGATTGGAGAGGTTATTAAGGAAGCTCCGATTGCGAAGATTATTGCGACGGTCCTAGAGTTTGCTGTAAAGGCAAGGGCGAGTGATGTGCATATTGAGGCGCTGGAGGGACACACCCGAGTGCGTTATCGAATTGACGGAATCCTCAAAGAGAAATTAGTGCTGCCTAAGAAGGTGCATGATGCGCTAGTCTCACGTGTAAAGATCCTGTCTGACCTTAAGATTGACGAGAGAAGAGTCCCGCAAGATGGTCGATTTACCTTCCGGACTGATGATGCTGAAGTTGACTTGCGCGTTTCTACTCTGCCAACGGTGGACGGAGAAAAGGTTGTGATGAGGTTACTACGCAAATCCAGCAACGTCCCTACCCTATCTGACCTCGGAGTGAGAGCGGCAGCGCTTAAAAATCTCGAAGAATCAGTACGGGTCCCACATGGAATCATTCTAATTACTGGTCCTACTGGATCAGGTAAGACGACGACTCTGTACTCACTTCTCCATATCCTCAATACGCCAAAAGTGAATATCGTGACCCTAGAAGATCCAGTTGAGTACCAGATGGACGGGATTAATCAGGTCCAGATCAACGTGAAGGCAGGGTTAACATTTGCGACTGGGCTGAGATCATTCTTGCGCCAAGATCCTAATATCATCATGGTTGGTGAGGTACGTGACAATGAGACTGCGAACTTGGCGATCCAGGCATCACTTACTGGTCACTTGGTTTTTTCTACTCTGCATACAAATAGCGCCTCTGGCGCGTTACCCCGACTCTTGGACATGGAGGCGGAGCCATTCTTGCTAGCCTCGTCGATTACGTGTGTGGTGGCGCAGCGGGTGGTCAGGAAGATTTGCGAGAACTGTAGAGAAGAATATACTCCACCCCCAGAGGGAATTGAGGAGATCAAAAGAGTGCTGGGACCACTGTATGAGAGTTATCTAGCTAGCAAGGGAGTGACCGAGCTTAAGTTATTCCGAGGGAGAAAGTGTGATAAATGTTCTGACACTGGGTATTCTGGACGAGTGGGAGTGTTTGAGGTTCTTAAGGTGAACCAAAAAGTTAGTAAGCTGATTCTGGAGCGTTCACCAGCTTCGATAATTGAGAAGGCTGCTGTAGAGGATGGAATGCTCCTAATGCAACAGGATGGATACCTAAAAGTGCTTGATGGAATAACAACTCTTGAAGAAGTTGTGAGGGTAGCACATACTTAAATGAAAGGGAAAACAATATGGAGATAAAACAAATATTGGAGATGTGTTTGCAGTACGGGGCGAGTGATGTGCATATCATGGTTGGATCCCCTCCTACCCTACGGCTGCATGGTAATCTCGTGACGGTACCAGAGTCACAAGTTGTGACACCGGAAATCGCAAATAAGTTGATTTTGCCGATTTTGGGAGCTGAACAAAAGGAGCTGGTTGAAATTGATAAGGAGCTAGACTTTTCGTACTCACTGCCCTCGGGTGCGCGATTTCGTGTGAATGTGTATCACGAAAAAGGTAATATGGCAGTGGCGATGAGATATGTGCCTGAGAAGATTCTCTCGATTGCAGAACTTGGATTGCCAGAAATTCTTGCTGACCTGACTCAGCTTAAGCAAGGTCTCGTGTTAATCACCGGTCCAACAGGGCATGGTAAGTCAACTGCGCTTGCGGCAATGATTAATAAGATTAACTTGGAGCGTGCAGAGCATATCGTGACGATCGAGGATCCGATTGAGTTTGTGCATAAGCCAAGCAAATCAATCTTTTCACAACGCGAGTTAAATGCTGACACGCACAGTTGGGGGGTAGCGCTTAAGTCAGTTTTGCGCGAAGACCCGAATGTGGTATTGATAGGAGAGATGAGAGATTATGAGACGATCGAGGCTGCCCTGACCATCGCAGAAACTGGACATCTTGTGTTTGCGACGCTCCATACCAATAACGCCCCACAAACCATAGACAGAATAGTTGATGTGTTCCCACAAGATCAGCAAGGTCAAGTTAGATCGCAACTCGCGTCGGTGCTGGAAGGCGTGTTATCACTGCGACTCATTCCTTCGGTTGAGGAGAGGCGAGTGCCGGTTGTGGAGGTGCTTTTGGCAAGTAGCGCGGTGCGGTCTATAATTCGCGATGGGAAGACACATATGCTCACCAATACGATGCAGACTTCGGGTGAGGCTGGGATGCGGACGATCGAGATGGCACTGGCGGAGAGCTATAAGAAAAAGCAGATTACACTGGAAACTGCCAGGGAGTATGCAATGAATCTAGAGGAGCTTAATCGCCTAGTCGCAAGGGAAGGTTAAAGTAATGCAGAGATACCGATTTAAGGCAAAATCTAGAGAAGGAGTGTTGCGCAAAGGAATAGTGGAGGCCCAGACTGTTGAGTCAGCAGTTGAGGTGTTGCGTGGACAGAAACTGGTGATTATTGATCTGCATGAGGCTAGTCAAGGAAAAGGTGGAATATTTGCGATGTCGGATAAGGTTAAGTTTGATGATATTGTGAACTTTACCCGTCAACTCTCGACAATGATTTCGGCAGGACTGCCCCTAACTGATGCCCTCTCGATTTTGCAGGTCCAGGTCCCACCGGCGCTTGCCAAAAGAGTGATGGAGGTTTTGAGGGGGATCGAGGGTGGCTCTACTTTTGCGAGCGCGCTCAAGGATCATGAGGAGACTTTTTCCAAGGTATATGTGGCATTGGTTGAGGCAGGTGAGGCTGCGGGAGTACTGGATACGATCCTGGCACGACTCGCGGATAATCTGGAGAAGCAGAGGGAGTTTCGGGCAAAAACTAAGGGAGCGCTAATTTACCCGGTGATCGTGTTAATCGGGATGCTGGTGGTGGGAATGGTGATGATGGTGTTTGTGTTACCCAAACTCTCGGTGATGTATGAGGATTTTGATGCAGAACTGCCGATGATTACGCAGATTCTGATTGGGACGAGTACTTTTATGGCCAAGACATGGTATCTAATGGTCCTACTCGGGTTTGGGGCGATGTACGGGATTCGTGCGTGGCGAAAAACTAATAGTGGTGCACTGCGCTATGATCAATTGATGCAGAAGGTGCCAATCTTTGGGAAGATCAAGGCCATGACTCTGATGGCTGAGTTTTCGCGCACTCTGTCACTCTTGGCGAGTGCTGGGGTGAGTTTGGTAGAGGCCCTCTCGATTGTGCAGGGAGTGGTGGATAGTGAGGTGACAAGGAGAGCTCTGATCAAAGTCGGGAAGGACGTGGAGCGTGGGAACTCGTTAGCTGAGTCAATCGCAAAGCATGAGTCATTCCCGATGATTGTGCCGCAGATGATATCTGTTGGTGAGCAAACGGGGAAACTGGATGAAGTTCTTAGCCGTGTGGCAGGATACTTTGAGACAGAGAGTGAACACGCAACCAAAAACCTGACAACTGCAATGGAGCCTATCATTATGGTGGTGCTCGGGCTAGGAGTCGGGTTTATGATTGTGGCGATTATCGTGCCTATATACAACTTGACAAGTACGTTCTAATGCTCTTGAATGAATATAGAGATATTAAGTAGGAGGAAATAATGAAAACTAGAACAAACAAACTCGGATTTACGATGATTGAGCTGTTGGTCGTGATCGCTGTGATCGGAATCTTGGCAGTTGCGCTCCTTGCGACTCTTAATCCTCTTGAACAGATCAGAAAAGGACGAGATACAAGATCTAGGTCTGATGTTTCTCAGATGATAAGTGCAATAGAACGTTACAATGCTTCACTCGGATATTTTCCATGGCAGACTGCAGAGGGGGAAGATATTAATCCTAGTGCGGCTGATATTCCTTGGTTACCGATTAATGCCAGTGCTGCACTGGGTAGCGCATGTACGTTGACAACTTGTACGGTAGAAGCTGCTTTGGATCAATTGACTTCTACGAGTGAAGTGAAAACTAGTTTTGTTGATAGAATTACTGATGCATCTTACGCAGATGTTTATATTTATTATAATGATGCGGGAGCTGCTGGGTCAGTGTATTCTTGTTTTGCTCCGGAGTCTAACACATTCCAGCGTGAGGCTTTTGATAGATGTAAAGCAAATAGTTGGGGAACTGATTTTCCCATTACCACAGTTGTTTATGTGGCAGGTGGTCCATGTCCAGATGGAGAGTTGGGATATACGGGTGATTTTGATGCAGCTACCGCAGATGAGATGATCTGTTTGCCATAATTAGATCAGTAAATGCAGTATCGCAGTAGATTCAGTAAATTCAGTGAGGGAGGAGTGTGTTGAGTATATTCTGGTATGTTCTAATTTTTTTCTTGGGGGCATCTGTGGGGAGCTTTCTTAATGTCTTGGTGACCCGAACAGTGCGAGGAGAGGGATGGGTCAAGGGTAGATCTAGATGCGATCATTGCAAAAAGACTCTAGCTAGCTATGACATGATTCCGGTACTCTCATACTTACTGTACAGAGGAAAATCAAGATGCTGTCATAAGCCACTTAGTTATCAACATCTGGTAGTGGAGAGTCTGACTGGATTACTGTTTGTGTGGTGGGCAGCGCTCTCCTCGGCATTTTTCTTGCTTGTGACCCAGCCTGGCCAGACTGCGCAGCCAGTGTTTTGGCTAATAACTGGGATCCTATTTTTGGCAATTGCCGTGAGTGATCAGTATTACGGGGTGATTCCCCTCCCCTTTGTCTGGATTGGGGTAATCCTGACTCTCGGGTACCGATTAATTCTGATTATGACTGGTACTTATATGCCAATGGATCTCGTGTGGTCAGTTGTGGCGGCAGGAGTGCTGTCTGGATTTTATCTGCTACTACGGGTGATTACGAGAGGAGCTGGAATGGGTGAGGGAGACGTCTGGCTGGCGATCTATCTGGGACTTGTGATGGGGTGGACGAGGATCCTGACTGGGACTATGGTGGCTTTTGTGGGAGGGTCGATTGTGGGAATAGTTCTAATTATGTTTAAGCTTAAGACTCGAAAAGAGACGATACCGTTTGGGCCGTTTATGGTGCTGGGTGCGATAGCTAGTTTGATCTGGGGGTGATGGAGCTTCTGAAGTGAAGAGTGGGGCTTTCGCGTGACTCAGTGGATGCGGAGAGTGCGGCGTCGAAACTAAGTTGGATGAGAGTGGGATCTGAGTCAGATGGGAGGCAGTCTAGGGTGAAGTTCGTGATATTGGCAGTAGAGGGCGAGATATAGACTCCAGAGTTGGAGGAGATGCGGCCAATTTCGTTATCTAGCTCGAGGTTGATAAGGGTCTCACCACCATCGGGACTAGTGAGAGTGAGCGAGTTCTGAGTGGAGTCGCAGAGAGTGATGTCTCTGGCGCCTCTAATGAGCTGTTTGAGCTGATTGACGGAGTAGTCCCCTACACTGCGCAGGTGCGTGGTGTTTTTGGTTCTGGTAGCAGTGACGGCGTTAATCAGGACTGCCGAGGAAATACCGATGGCCAGAATCGAGACCAAGCCTACTACTACAACTAGTTCGATGAGGGTGTAGCCCTTCGGCGTGCTCAGGACAAGCCCATTTTTTATTGCCATTTTGTGAGTTTTATTTCTAGAATATTGGTGTGGGTAGTGTTGCCTTCCCAACTGGTTGTTATGATCCCTGTGATGTAGTCGGAAGCAAGATTAGATAGATCTAAGCTAATCTCACGAGAAAAAACTGAGTCAGTGATAGTGTCACCTGACGCGCACTCACCATAATCGAGTGCCTCGAAGTCTATCTCGGTAGTTGGGAGCGTGGAGTTGAGACAGTAGGTCGTGTCGTTGGCTAGTGAATCTTCGGATAGATAATATGCAAGAGTGTCAAAGCCCAGAATATTTCTCATGTCGCGTAACCAGTCGTTAGCCTCGTATGAGTAGTTGGTGGCGTGATTGTTGTCACGTGAGAAGTCGCTAGTCTTTTGGGAGCGAGTTGCTAAGGAAAGAATCGAGACTAACCCAATCACGATCAGTGCGGAGGCGATAATAATCTCGAGAATGCTATCTCCTCGTCTTAATGTTCTGCGCAACTTCATTCTATGATCCCTTCGTACTCATATGTGCCTGATTTGTCGATAATGATCTGGTGAGTCTGGCTATTGGTGTCGAGATATTCGAGATCAAGAGTCGTGGCACCACCTAGATCAACGCCACCAACAAGAGGTCGGTAAGAAAAACTCTGCGTGGCACTAAAGGCAATATTGTTAATGGTGTGGGTCGTAGTTGCTCCGTCGACGGTTTCGCATAGTGGAGTAGTAGTGATGATATTTGAGTCAGCAGTGAAGGCCAGTTGGTATCCCTGGAAGGGACCAAGACAGTCTGATGGTCTGGTGCCAACGAGCGCAAGTTTGTGAGTGGAGTCGAGGATGGAGGTGATCTCTGTGGTAGCTGACTTGATTGCTTGTCTGCGTTGTGCACTGGAGTAGGCGTTAAAACCAAAAGTGGCAAGAGTGGTGGTGATCGTGATCGTGATCAGAAGCTCGATGAGGGTGAAACCCTGGGCAGATTTCATGTTTATGGGTGCTGAGTTTGGTAGTTGCAGGTGATCGTGCCACAACTGATGGCAGCGCAAGTATCAGGGATAGCTGGAGTGATTTCTAGGCCCGCACAGAGTGTGTAGGTGGTCGCAGTGTCTAGGGAGTATGCATATAGGTAAGTAGCTCCAGATGGGTCAGTGGGAAGGGAGTTGATGTAGTCAGGTGAGAGTAAGGCGGTATCAGCGGGATAGGTGCCGTTCTCGGAGCGGTAAGTCTCCAGACCTTGTCTGATTTGTTCAAGATCAGCTTGCCTCCTACTATCTCGAGTTTGTTTTTGAGCTGTGAGAAAGCTCGAGGTAAGAATAGAGATGAGGATGCCGATAATCGAGATGACGACTAGTAGTTCGATAAGAGTAAACCCTAGTTTCTTGTTCATAAGATTAGTATCTCAAGTTGCGGTTGACTAGTCAAGCCAGATTTGCTTAGATTGAGGTATGAATAAATACCCTAAAGGTCAAGTTGGATTGTTACTTCTTGTAGTGTTGGGACTGGTGATCTCGGTTGTGCTCTCTATTGCAGCACGAAGCCTGTCTGATGTAGTCTTGTCTCGACAGGAAAAAGAGAATAATGCTGCTTTTGCAGTGGCTGAACAGGGAGTGGAGGCGGCGCTTCTTGCGATTACGGAGGAAAATGTGCCGGCGGGATCTGTGTCTATTTCGGATGTGGCGGGATTGGTTGGAGGAGAGTACGCGGTAACTGGAGTTGAGAGCTTTGATCTATATGTAAAAGCGGGTGACCAGGCAGAGATAGATCTAGCAGGATCTTCTGGAAGCGTGAGTGTGAGCTGGACAAAAGCCAATGATCCAACGGAGGACGTGAGTTGCGTGGGTGAAGGTGATGGGAATGCGCCCGCAGCTCTTGAGATAATTGCGATTAAGTCTGATCTAAGTGTAGAGCGCGAGTATTACAATGGGTCGGGATGTGTGATATCCAATGGGTTTGACGCTAGTAGTCCGCATGGAGGAGAGTTTTTGAGTATGGTTAATTATGTTGTGCCAGCAGGTGGAACTAAGTTAAGGCTGAGACCGTTTTATTCTGGAGCTACTATTCAAGTTGAAGGATCTGGTCTCTCAACCCAGATGTATTTGGTGCAGTCTGAGGCAGAGGGAGGAGATTCTCAGAAAGAGATTGAGGTAAAGAGAACGCTAGATTCTGCGGGATCGGTATTTGATTATGCATTATTTTCGGGAGCAAGTATTGTTAAATAGTAGTATAGTTAATTAAAGGAGTAATCTGCCCATGAGTATGTATTTTGGATTGGATTTCGGTAACTCGAGTCTAAAAGCCGTGAGTGTGACGGGAGTGAATACGAATTCTTTTGTGCTATCTGGAGTTGGTTTGGTTCAGAACCCGGCAGGTTCGGTGGATTTTTTGGATGCAGAGGTTGTTAAGAAGCTAGCACCTGCTGTAAAAAATCTAATATCTCAATCCGGAATTCATGATAAGCGGGCAGTAATCTCGATCCCAGAGTCAAAGGTATATAGCAAGATTGTGAGCATGCCAACAATGAGTGATGCGGAGCTTTCGTCTGCTGTAAAGTGGGAGGCGGAGCAGTTTGTTCCGGTCCCAGTCTCAGAAGTAGAGATTGATTATCAGGTTGTTAAAGAAGCTCGCGACTCCACTCAGGGGCAATCCCTGGTCTATCTGGTTGCGGCACCGAAAAAATTATTACAGGCGATGGTGGATTTTGTGATCTCGATTGGGATCGAGCCAATTGCAATCGAGAGTGAGATGGTGGCGGTGTCCAGGTCAATGATGCATGGAGTTGAGAGTAAGGGATCAACACTCCTTATGCATATTGGTGCCCTCTCGACCGTGATGGGGATAGTCGACTCCGAGAGTTTGAGCTTTTCTCATTATATGAATACGGGTGGAGTGGCAATGACGCGTGGAGTATCACAGTTACTTAGTTTGCCGATTGCACAGGCTGAGGAGTACAAACGCACCTATGGACTAGATTCTGGACAGCTGGAGGGTAAGGTGAGGGAGAGTTTGATGATTGTGATGGAGTCAATTGTGGGGGAGGTTCGCAAGGCGATTGAGTATCATGCAACGAGTAATAAGGGGCAGGTAAATAAGATTGTGTTTTCGGGAGGAGGTGCTTATTTACCTGAGTTGAGCTCGTTTTTTGGTGAGAGATTCGAGGGAATTGAGATAATGATCGGCGACCCTTTTGCGTACGCTAAGATTGGACGTGATGTGCAGGTCCCACAGGAGAAATCAGCATATGCAGTGGCAGCAGGCCTGGCTCTAAGGATATTCTAGAGATGAAAAAACAAATCGGGATTAATCTACTCAAAAATAGGCGAGTTTTATCAGAGAAGGATTTTTTGCGTGAGAGGGAGATCTTGAAGTATGCAGTTACTGCTTTTGTGGCTACTTTGGTGGTCGTGATTGCTGTTGTTTCTTACCAATTAGTGTTAGCTCAGAAGCTAAAAAGAATTGAGAGCTCGATTACGAGTGTGACACGTCAGGTATCGGAGCATGTTGAGGCATCGGCTCAACAGATTTATCTTAAGAGTAGGCTTAAGTTAATTGCGTCATTTTTGGATGCTCGATCAGTGGCGAGAGAGGCTATTCAGGAAATATTTTCGATCACGATTCCGGGAGTAGTGGTGAGTGGGGTGAGTTTTCTAAGTGATAATGAGATGAGTGTTCAGCTGAGTGCGAGTGATGTCTTGAGTTTGGAGGCGGCTTTGCAATACTTAGAAGAAGGTGGTGGAGTGTTTACTCAGGTAGTGAGCGAGGGTGTGGTGAGGACTGCAGTCGGTGGGTATCAATTGCAGGCACGGCTAATGATGCCGATAGAGGGGAGAGAAATCTAATGGCAAAGGATGGAGTAAAAGGCTGGGTTCTGAGACATGATAGTTTGGCAAAGGCTGTGGGATTTGGGGTGGCAATAGTTTTGTTACTCTTAATTGCGTTATTACCTAGTATTCAGAGTGTGGGAGAACTGCAGAGTAAGATCAAAGTCAGAGAGCGCGAGGAGGAAAAATTGACAAGTAAAATGAGAGTTTTGAGTGGAATGGATAAGGATGCGCTTGCGGAGAGATTGGAAATCTTGGACTCTGCCCTGCCCCCTCGTAAGGATGTAGTGCTTTATTTGGCCACAGTGGATGGACTGTCGCGAGAGCTAGGTCTATCGTTTACGGGAATCTCGCTTGCGCCTGGGGACGTGACCGAGGCGAGCGCGAGCTCAAAGACTAGAAAACAAGATATCGTCAAGGGAGTGCATGTGCTTGAGACGGAGATCAAGATTAATGGAACGAGGGAGAAGATATATGAGTTTTTGCGAGTACTTGAGTTGACTAGTCCTCTGATGCAGATAACGAAAGTTGAGGTTGCGTCTCTAGGACTGCAAGAGGATAGCTATGTACTTTCTTTGAGACTTGGAATGTTGTGGGCAAGCAAAGATATCACGACTTCGAGTGGAGTAGTGGAGTTATTTACAGATAAAGAAGAGCTGTATTTTCAGGATCTAGCAGATTTGCGACAATTCGAGAGCAGTAGTATCACTGAACAGTCTGAAGGTATTGAGGGAACTGGGAAGTATGACTTGTTTGCGCCTATACTTCTACAGTCAGGGAATCCTCTTCCGCAGGAATCTGAACCTCTGGAGTCTCAGGAGCTGGTTCAGGAGTAATTTCTACAACTGGTGCAGCTTCTTCGACGATGACTGGTTGTTCGTTCTGATCTGAGAGAACAGAGACTCTGACTCGTAAGTCTTTCTGGATAGCAATGACGCGCATGATAGTGCGGATAGCTTTGATGACTTTTCCCTCTTTACCAATGACTCGACCTACATCATCAGAGTGAACTGAGATTGTGAAGTTGATAACACCATCTTCGTCGTGAGACTCGACTTTGACGTCATCTGGAGTAGTGGTGATATTCTTGAGGATAAATTCTAGTACTTCTTGCATGGGACTCCTTTTTTATTTTTTGGTAGATTTTTTTGGCGTTTTTTTGGCAGTGGGAGCTTTCTTGGTGAATTTGGCGACTAGCTGCCTGACTGTGTCGGTGGGCTGGGCGCCTTTTTTGAGCCATTCTTGATATTTTGGAAGATCGATCGTGAAAGCGGGAGGTTTGGCCAGTGGATTATAGTGACCTATGTGGTCCGTGAAGGCCCCATCTCGCTTACTTTTGGCTTCATTTATGATGATGCGATATTGTGGCTGATTTTTCTTGCCGATTCTGGTTAATTTTACTTTTAGCATAACGAGTGGAATTATATCAAACTGTGCCAATCATCTCAAGGGTCTTTTTTGCTGCGCTCTCCTGGGCAGCTTGCTTGCTCTTACCCTCCCCTATTCCGTACTCTTTGCCATCAATGATAGCAAGCATTTGGAAGGTTTTGTCGTGGTCGGGGCCTGCGTCACTAATGAGCTTGTAGGTGGGGGTAGTCTTAAATTTGGACTGAGCTATTTCTTGCATGAGGGATTTGTAGTCACGGTATGACTCTGACTCGATGATCTCGTCGATTTTGGGAAAGAGATTTTCCTGACAAAACTTGTCGCATGCCTCGTATCCCTGATCTAGATAGAGTGCGCCAAGGAATGCCTCGAAGGTGTTGGCAAGGAGTGAGGTGTTATTTCTGCCACCGGTGGCTTCTTCTCCACGAGACATGAGAATGAGCTCTGAGAAGTTGAGGATGCTGGCAGATTCGGCGAGACTCTCGGTTCTGACGAGGGAAGCGCGAAGGTTGGTGAGCATACCTTCTTGATACTGGGGGTACTTAGAGTACAAGAACTTACTGGTAGCGAGCTCAAGAACTGCGTCACCTAGATACTCAAGTCTTTCGTTGGACTCAGAAAATTCAGTGGACTCGTTGAGATATGAGCGGTGGACGAAGGATGAACGAAATAGGTTCTGGTCGGTAAAGAGTTTGGAGAGATCGAGAGGATTAGTTGTAGTCATGATTATTTGATTGTAGCAAGAATGGTACCTAGTACGCCATTGACA
>Ga0233431_1004613_pt1 | contig 14523 bp, 12 predicted proteins | sample SI_118_April2016_FD_179867 | JGI IMG/M metagenome (GOLD analysis project Ga0233431, IMG submission 179867) | Seawater microbial communities from Saanich Inlet, British Columbia, Canada - SI_118_April2016_200_MG | ecosystem: Environmental > Aquatic > Marine > Inlet | place: Canada: British...
TAGCGGTTTCCTGTGTCATAAAACTAGTCACATATTCCTAATATGCAAAAAGTTTCATTCCTTGAACACCACTACGATATATTGTAAAAATCGTTTAATTTATTTATGTACACTTCCTTAGTGAATATCATGTCGATGGGTTTAGATTTGATCTGATGGGAATTTTTCCTGTAAATGTAGTTAAACAATGGGGTGTAGAAATAAATAAAGACTTTCCTAATCGACATATACTCCTTTATGGAGAACCATGGGTTGGTAAAAATGGTTATCCATCTGACGGAACAACACAGGGTAATATTTCTACGACTGAATTAGGCCCTGGTAAAGTTGGAGCCGGAGTTTTTAATTCTGATTTTAGACAAACATTGAGAGGTACAGATAATAATGGTGGTAGTAAAGGAGGCTATATCTTTAATCAAAAACAACAGGGAAGCAGCGACATCTATTGGGGGATGATGGCGGTTGCACAAGGTGCAAGAGGTGCAATTAGATATGTTTATCAAGATTATCCCGAAGCTATGTCTGTAGATTTTGACCCTATGTATGCAAATGAACCTGCAGAGGCAGTTAACTATGCAGGATGTCATGATAATTTAACCCTATGGGCGAGAATATTAGCCTGGGATTATACTAATCAGGATCGTCATGCATCACTTGACTACCTAAAACAAGTTGACAAATTTGCCTACGGAATAATATTGACTTCTCAGGGCATTCCTTTTATGCAAAGTGGTGCTGAACTGCTGAAATCTAAGCTTGACACACAGGCACATGACCCTGATTATATCACTAAAAATTATAAATACTGTGCAAAAGGTTATAATCCTAAAACAGGTAACTTTGACGGCACATATAATTCAAATAGTTATGTCGCTCCTGATTTTGTAAATGAAATAAACTGGGCTTTAAAAGCTGAAAATAATGGTATCTTTAATTATTATAAGGATATGATCGCATTAAGAAATGCTCATCCTGCATTTAGAATGCCGACATGGCAGGACATAAATAATTATGAGAGTGTTCTTTATCCTGATAATGGAAAGAACTCAACATACGGGGCAAATATACCTGGTTGGATGGAAAGTTTAAACACTCTTCAGGATGGTGTCATGATAGCTGATCTTAACGGCAATGGTTCTAATCTTAAAACTAAAGATACCTGGTCAGATATAATTGTAATTTATAATTCTGGTGGAAATTATAATTTTAATCTTCCTATTGGTAATAATGGAACTGACACTTGGGATATAGCTGTTCAGAATGGAAGCGGATACGATTCGAATTCGACTACTGTCATTAAACAAACAGGAGGTACACTCAAAGCAGAGGGTACTTCTGTAACAGTACTCTATCAAAAAAATAGCTGAAATATATTAATAAGTTAAAATATAATTAAGGGAGATTTCAAATGAAATTTTTTCAAACGGCAACAGTCATACTGACAGCTTTGTTTATCAGTGTTTCAGTATTCGCATCAAAGACAAATGTTTTTACTAAAGAAAATATTAAAAAAGTTACCAACTATCTTGAAAGTAATATTGCAACAAAAACTAACGTTTTTAATTATAAAGGTAAAGATTATATCTGTAAATCAATTCCGGGAGCTATGATTGCCGCACCTGTTGACAAAACCAGTCCGAAGCTGGACAACGAATATAAATATACATGGGCAAGAGATACCGCGATTTCAATGCACACGATAGCTTCTCTATATGAACAGGCAATAACATCAAACAATAAGAAAGATATTCAAAAATACGGACACTATCTTTATAACTATATTACTAACTGGCTTCCTAAAACAGTATTTCAGAATCCTGCCGATATAAGTATGTTCTATGTAGATTCAAAACAGGCTCCAAGAACTTTTCAGGCAGATGGACCGCCGGCAAGGGTAAGAGCTTTAACTTATATGTCTGAGATATTTATAAAAAATCCTCAAACAATAAAACTTGCAGATAAGACAATTGAACTGAATAAAGAGTTTGTAGTTAAAAACATATTTAATCCTAAAACACCTAAAACTGATTTAATCGGGTATGAGTTAAAATATATTAGCAAAAACTGGAATACGAAAACTGTAGGTCTTTGGGAAATGACTCACGGGCATCACTATTATACTCAAATGCTTGACCTTAATGCTTTGGTTAAAGGTGCAGTACTGGCTAAACAGCTTGGTTATAAAAACTGGACTTCCAAATGTTTGAAGCAGGCATATAATATTGCTGTAAACTTAAAATCTTTTTATCAGGAATGGAAATATTACGGAGAAAAGCATAACTTGGCTGAACCTCAAATCACAATAAAAATTATAACTGAACTTCAGAATGCAGAAGAAAAACCTATTAAGGTTACAGATAAATGGTATGAAGAGTATCAAAGAGCCGGAGGACTTAATACCTCTGTAATACTTGGATCTCTTTACGGTAATATATTTGATAACCTTCAGAAAAATTCAGAAACTTATAAGCTTTTATACAGATATAAATATTATAAAAAACTAAGAGCAAATATAAATGAATTTAATTTTCTGCCATATAGTAATGAAATGATTCAAACTGCTTACTATATCAGAAATGCCAATGTTGCAAAAAATATTGAGCCACCATATTCACAGGGAATTGATGTTTATAAAATTAATACAAAAGAAAATTTAAAAAATGGGTTTGGACCATATATAGGTCGTTATCCATCTGATCATTACAACGGTATGAGCTGGTCGGATATAAATGCCGAAGGAAATCCATGGTTTATTACTAATGCTGGCCTTGCCCGTTATTATTATAATCTTGCTTACGAATACAGAGTGCTTGGCGAAGTAAATATCCCTGATGCTAAATCCAATACACCTGAAGTAATAAACTTTTTCCGTCAGGCATCAGGTATAAAAGATCTTAAACCTGGTATTTATAAAAAAGGTTCAGATATCTTTAATAAGATAATTTCAGGTTTGAGTGACAGTGGCAATGCTCTGATGAAATCTATTAACAAAGCAGCAGAAAAATATGATATGCATATGTCTGAACAAATTGATAGAAATACAGGAAAAGAAGCAAGTTTTCAAAATTTGAGTTGGAGCTACAGTTCTTTTCTGGATACTTATATGAAAATAAATAGAGCAGATAGACAATAAACAAAATTTTAGTGGCTTAGTTAGCAGTTATTTTACGATGTTCTATAACTGGATATGAGTTTAAAAATTATAAAAATAAATAGATAAAATATAAAAGCAAAATCAACAATCGATATATAGATTATATGTTAAAAACAAAGGAAATAAAAATGACTTATACAGGGTACTCTAATTTAAATGAACAAGAAAAGAAACTCTTTTGGAATCTACCAGCTGATAAACTCAAAGTAATCTATCAATCAAAAGAAAAAGCATTAAGTGAAACAACATTTAGATTTGGACAAAAAAGCGGACATAACAATTCAGTTGATGCTTTCAGGCATTGCTACTGGTCTGCTTTACTTGCTAGAGATGTGGGATATGAATTAGCTTTAGAAATTACCACCACACATGAAGATTTTTCCCAAAACCCACTAGATGAAAAAGTGATGGATTTACATAATAATGCTGTAGGCTTAAAAATAGGAGTAGGTCAATATAAAACTGATCCAGTCATAGCTGAGGAATGTAAAAATGTATTGCTTAGAGGACAATTAAAAACTTTGAGGTTTTAACATGAAAAAATATGGTTTGCTATTATTTTTACCTGTAATTATTCTGGCGTTTGCATCATGCCATAAACTTCAAATAGCAGGTATAAAGAAAATGGGAACTGAGAATTTCACAGTAGAGAAGTGGAAGATTGCCTCACAGGAAAAAAGGGGGGAAATGATATATTCATTTTTAAATAAATATCAAGTAAGAGGAATGACTCCAGAAGAAATCAAAAAGTTGCTTGGACCCTCAACAGCGTATTATAATTATGACATAGATCCAGCTTATTGGGTAGGACCAAAGAGGATAATGCATACTAGAAGTGATAAATCTTCTTCTATATTAGCATTTCCAACAAATAAAAAAACTGGAAAAATAAATAGCTTTGTTATTGACCCAATGCCTTAAATTAAAACCAAAAAAAAACTAAAATTACAGCAGATGAATTTGAAGTATTGGGACAATAACAATACTAATCGATATTTATATTTTTTAGTATTTCGGTATTAGTGCTGTTAATTCATGTTTTAGTTTGTTGTTGTTAAACCAGCGGTCTGAATATACTCTTTGTGATTTAATGATAATATATTTATCTTTTGGTAGTGTAGGTTCAAGATATTTAAAATACATTTGCTGCACAATAAGAATATCATTTTTATCTTTTTCTAAATTAGCCGGAAAGCTTTTTAAATAAGCTTTTTTAGTTATCGGACCTTTTGGTTCCAGTTTAATACTCGTCGGAAGATATGGACTTCCTAAATAAAACATAACATCTCTTGGTGAATCTGTTTCTCTAGTACTGAGGAATACGATTTTCCAATCTTTCCACGGTTGTATTTTTACGGCAGCAGCTCTTGTCTGACTTGAAAACATTGCATTTCCTCCATCCAAATCGCCAACGGCAAGCATAACATCTGCAATAATAACAGAAAGAAGCGCAAGGAGCATTAAACAGGCTAGAGAGTTTCTTAGATATTTTATTTTGTCCATGTAATTACTGACCCAGTCAGCTCCGATTAATATCGCATAAGGAACCAACGGTAGTACATAGTAGCTTCTTCTTGAGCTCGAACATGATAGAAAAACAATTCCTAGCACTAAAGCAATTATGTAGTATTTTGTACCCCATTCAATAGATTTCCACTTTTTAATTCCGTAGTATAATCCTGGTATTGTGCATAGTATCCACGGGGCTGAATATATAGGCAAATACATTATATATGTATAAATAGGACCTTTATGGTCGAATGCGTTAAAGTATCTAACTACATTTTCCCTGAAAACTTCATACAGGCCGCTTTGATCATAGTGAACAGATGAATCAGTTAGTCTAGATATAATAAACGGTAATACATATATTCCAATATTAATAATAAGGGCAATAAACATTGTCCACTTTAGATGTTTAATCCAATGATTTTTCGGTATTTCAAATGGGAATAAGAATATTGCAATCATGACAGGTGCTAAAAGACCTTTACATAGTGCGGATAGTGCACATATAAGAAAGAATACGAAATAAAAAATAAAGTTTCGGTTATCTCTTTTCTTTAGATACCATAAAACTGCCAGCATAATTCCTGCTACATTTAGAATATCTGCACTTGCCTGCCTGGACCAGAAAATAAAGAAGTATGTACTTACCATCATCCAGCCGGCAATTATACCTACTTTTCTTGATGATAAATGGTCTGCTATTTTATATGTTGCCCAAATTGTAAGAAGCCCTGAAAGAACTCCAGGAAATCTAAGTGCCCATCTGCCGAAAGAAAAAATATAGGAAAAACCTAAAATAAGCCAGTATGATAATAGTGGCTTGTCATAATAATTCACATTATCTAAATAAGGATGGAAATAATCGTGTCTGATAATCATTTGCTGGCAGATATTGGCCCAGCGGGATTCACCTGTCCATAACTCTTTTACTCCAAGCATTAGCAGCATTATTATTATTGAAGCAAATATTAAATACCATGGATTAAAGTTTTCTCCCCATAAATAACTTGATGCTTTTTTTAGAAATTTATTATCATCAAATTTTGACATATTATTTTACCTATCTTTTATTAATAAAAATTATTTTAGCTTTTAGAAGTATATGAACTACACACGAAAAAGTATATTCTTTCTAATATTTTAGTGGATTTTTGTAAATATATAAGAGAATTACTTTGGTTATTTAGAAAAAATATGAATTTGTATTTTAGCCTCAACTTGATTAATATCAAGAATGAAAAATTAAAAATTCCAACCTGTATCGAGTTTAAAAATACTACTATTGGATTATTTTAACAATGTAGCTTATTAAAGCATTATTTTGATAATGCAGGAATTTGCTTAAAATAGTTAATGTTTAAGGTTTTAAAACAACTTTTAACTTTCAACATGATAACTTTATAACCCGCACGAAGTGCGGCTAAAGCGAGGTTTGATTATGAGAATGAAAGATAGAGAAATTACCGACAAAGCAATAATAGAAAAAATAATTAAAGAGTCAGATATCTGCCGTTTAGGACTTTCTCATAACAATGAGGCTTATATCGTTCCTCTTAATTTTGGCTATGCAGATAATGTTATTTATGTGCATACTGGAAAAGTTGGCAAAAAGATCGACATGATCAAAGGCAATAACAGTGTCTGTTTTGAAATGGAAACCAATACTAAAATAGTGAAAGGTAATATCCCGTGTAAGTGGACTATGCACTTTCAAACTATAATCGGCAGAGGAAAAGCTTATTTAGTAGAGGATAAAGAAGAAAAAATCAAAGCTCTTGATATTATTATGAAACATTACGGTAACAATAATAATGAATTCCCTGATGCTGCCTTGAATGTAACAGCTGTTATAAAAATAGAAATAGAAGAAATGACAGGCAAACAGTCAGGCTTCCCTGAATTAAGTAAATAATAATTTCGATTTGATAGAAAAGAAATAATATCACAAAATGGCAGGCATGAAATAACTGCCATATCGAATCTTAGCTAATACAGTTAAAATCTCTATTTATATTTTATAATGTTAGTTATTTATTTTCGTAGGCAAAACACTGATTTTTAAGGTTTATCAACAGAAAAATAATTTTGTGGTAGGTACTGCTAATTTAGTTTTAATACTTTAACTGTTAGGTTGGTGGGTGAGATTGATCTTACATATAGAATAGTAATTTTGTTTTTTACGTTCAGTTTAATTTTTCTTGTTTTTGTATCAATATCTTCAGCTAGCAGTTTAATGTAGAGTATTCCATCTTTTGGCATTTCGAGTTGGGCTATTTGGAACTCTTCGGGCAGAGTTTCCCAACATCTTATATCTGCTTCGTTAAGTGCATATCTGCTAATTCCAATCAGTGCCGTATTGAAAATTCCGTATATATTACCTTTAACATACTCTTCTATGCTGTTTTCATAGTTTGTATTTTTTTCTTTAGTGACGGTTAAAACAGCTTTTTTAGTGATGTAAATGGGGAATTTTTTACTGAATTCGTATGCTATAATTGAGCTGTTATCTGCAATAGTTTCTGTTCGGAAATGTTGTTGATCTGATGTATAAACGTCTAATGAATTTACGCTGCATTTATAGAAATAGAGTTCAGGATATAAGAATCTTATGTAGCCTACACGAGGTAAAGCTAACTCTGTCTTTTTTGCTACTAAGGAAGGTGCAAATCCTTTGGCGAAAATTATAAAAACTATATTATTACTTAAGCTATATTTATAAGGTTTGGTATTCGATATTTCTTTATCTGGTGTGGTTCTTATTATTTTAGACAATGTAATAATGTCTTTATTGATATACATATTTTGATCATTCATCGAATATATTTTATTCAGCTCTGAATATGCACTTTTGAAATCATTTTTATAGAGATATCCGATGGTAGATAAGTAATTCAATAATGGATTAGAAAAATCATTGTAGATGATGTTTATGTTATTATATGAGTCATCATAGCTATTTTTGATATCTTTATTGCTGAGGAGGCTGTTAAAAGTTACGATAGCTTTATTATTTTTATTTTGTTTTGCTATACTAATATTTTCTACTTCCAAGGCATTCTTGAAGTTGCTTAAAGCTTTTGATTGAATATCGGAAGCCGACTGTATTTTATCAAATCCTTTATCAGTTTTATTCATTGCAAAATAGTCTAAAGCCTGATAAATATTCAGCATGATTCTGTCATTTATCGTGACATTATAAGGATAGATTTTTTTGTTTCTAATGTCGTAAGGTTTATAGTTTAAAATATTTTTTTGATGCTGTTCTATAATTTTTTCGACTTTATTTAATGATAAGAGACTTTTGTCGTAGTCGCCCAAATAAAAGTAAATGCTTCCTTTTTCAAAATTCCATATTAATTTTTCGTTGGGATTAATTTGTTTTCCTGTTTCCGTAGTGAAGTTCTTTTTAGCTTCATCTAGACTACCTTTTCTGAATGAATCTATAATATTCTGTCTATATGAACTTTTGTTTTTGACTGTAGAACATGAGGTAGAAAGTATTAAAAAAAACAGAAGTATGTATTTCAGATTACTAGAAACTGTTTTAACTCGTAAATTCATTTGATGATTTATGTGTTTATTTTAGATATCTCTTGATATACTTTTTTACTGATTTAAGTCGTGTTTGCAAGTCTATTTTTGAATTAGTTATCTTGTTTTTATGAAAAGTCAGTTTTTGCAAGTCGATAATGTAGCACAAGCTTCCAGCTTGTAAGCTATACTAAAGTTGAAAACTTGAGTTACATTGTACTTAAGATTAATTGGATTAGATAATATGATCGAAGAAAGTAAAAATAGAAATGCCAACAAGTTGGATGCTTGTTCTACATTAAAAAAAATCCTATACTTATTTTGGTGTGTTAGTTTTAGTTGAATAAGCTATAATTTAAAATGAATCTAATTTGACACTATTACCATTTTAAATAATAAGAAATTATGGCTCTTAGTAAAACAAAAAAAACTGTTTTTGTAATAATTATACTTGCGCTAATTGCATCAATGATTTTGATCTTTATGAAATCAGATGTCAAAAATGATATTATTGCTTATTTTAATGTAAATAAATTTAAAAAAATATCTATTGCCAATCCGATTAGTGAAACTTTAGCACCAGATCTCTCTTTTTTATCTTCAGATGAGATAAAGTGGCTAAAAAACCATCCTGTTGTTACTTTAGCACCAAGACCTTATAGCCCCCCAATAGAATTTATAAATAGAATTAAAGAATATAGCGGTATTGCGTCTGGCTATATAAGAATTTTAGAGAAGAAACTTGGAATCAAGTTTAAGGTTGTGAGTTATGAGAATCTAGATTTGGCTCTTAAGGCGATAAAAAATAAAAAAGTTGATGTTATGGGAGCAATATCTGCAACCCCTGAAAGATTTAAATATATCGACTTTTCAGATCCTTATTTAGAGCTAACACCTATTATTCTGACTAGAAAAAGTTATCCCGGTAAGCTAACTCTCAGTTCACTAGGTCGGATGAAGGTTGCCATAGTTCAAGGGTATTCAGTAGCTGATTATATAATACAGAATTATCCTACCATAGAATTAAACTATGTAGCAAATGTATATGACGGATTATCTGAATTATCTATGGGGCAGGTTGATGCAATGATTCTTGATATTTCTGAAGCAACATACTGCATTGAATCTGAAGAAATAACAAATATTAAAGTTGCCGGTAAAACGGAGTATTTAGATCGAATTTGTATTGGTGTGCGTAATGATTGGCCGATACTGATTTCTATTATAAATAAAACTTTAAAAAAGATTACTCCTGAAGAGAAATCTACAATTGTTGATAAATGGATATCGTTTGGATATTCTAAAAAAATGGAATATGGAAAAGAGTTCTGGCTTTCTGTTTTAGGTACTTCTATTGTAATTATTTTTATTTTTATAATAATTTTATCGTGGAGTATGGCTCTCAAAAAACAGGTAAAATTAAGAACTCTTGATTTACAGAAAGAGCTTACAGAAAGAGAAAAAGCGGAAGAGAAAATAAAAAAATATCGTGATCATCTAGAAGATTTGGTGAAAACACGAACAGTGAATTTAGAAGAGTCTAATAAGCGGCTTACTGTAGAAATAAATGAAAGAAAAAAAATTGATTTAGCTCTTAGGGAACAGGAACGGAATTATAAAGCTCTTTTTGAATATGCTAATGCCGCTATTTTCTTAATGAAAGAGGATAAATATTATGACTGCAATAATCATACATTGACTATATTCAAATGCAGACGAGATCAGATTATCGGTAAATCTATTAAAACATTTTCTCCTTATAAACAACCTGATGGTTCTATTTCAGAAGACGTAATTAAAGAAAAAATTAAGCTTGCCATAAAAGGTGAGCCACAAACTTTTGAGTGGAGGCACAACAAACTGGACGGAACTTTCTTTGATTCACAGGTAAGCATTAACAGGGTGAAACTTAGTAATTCTTACTTCCTTCAAACAATTGTTAATGATATTTCTGAATTAAAAAAGATTCAGAATGAATTAAGTAGTGCAAAAGAAGCTGCAGAAGCTGCCAGTAAATCAAAAAGTGTATTTTTAGCTAATATGTCGCATGAAATAAGAACTCCAATGAATGCTATTTTAGGGTTTACTCAGCTTATGTGCAGAGATTCCAGTATAGAAAAATCACATTTACAAAGCCTTGAGATAATTAACAGAAGCGGAGAACATCTGCTTTATCTAATTGACCAAATTCTTGAGATGTCTAAAATAGAGACAGGAAGTGTCAGTATGGCATTAAAAACATTTGACCTAGTTTCTATGCTGAATGATTTACATTCTCTATTTAAAACTAAAGCAGAAGAGAAAAATATACTACTTGAATTTAAACTGGCTAAAAATATCCATCAGTATATAAAAACAGATGAAGGCAAATTGAGGCAGATTTTGGTTAATCTTGTAGGCAACTCTATTAAATTTACTAAAGAAGGATTTGTTCGTTTAAAAGTTGAACAGGTGCCATTTTCTAAGAAGAATAAAATAAAATTGAAATTTTCTATCGTTGACTCAGGGCTTGGTATTTCTGCTTATGATAAAGATAAACTATTTACACTGTTTGGACAAACTGATGCAGGATTGAAATCAGGTATGGGCTCAGGTCTTGGACTTGTTATAAGTCAGAAATATGCAAATTTAATGGGAGGCGAAATTAAGGTAAAAAGTAAAGAAAAATACGGTACAGTATTTCATTTTGATATAATAGCAGAAGAGTCTGAACAGTCCGGAATTATTGAAAGTAAAAATACAAAACACATAACGACATTGAAGAAAGGAGAGCCGCGCTATAAGGTTCTGATAGTTGAAGATGAGAAATTAAATATTATACTGCTCCGCAGATTACTAACTGAAACAGGATTCAATGTTAAAGTTGCAGAAAATGGTCTGATCGGGGTTCAATTATGGCAGAAGTTTAAACCTGATATAATTCTTATGGATTTAAGAATGCCGGTTATGGATGGTTATGAAGCAACCAAACAGATAAGAAATTCCAAAAAAGAGAATAGTAATGTTCCGATTATTGCTATTACGGCAAGTGTATTTAAAGAAGAACAGGCTAAAGTTATTGCGGCAGGATGCAGCAGCTTTATTCGCAAACCATTTAATATTGATCGATTACTTGAAGTGATAAAAAAATACCTCGGAGTTAAATATGATTATACTGAGAGTGTTCAACTGGAAAAGAATATAGGAGAAGAAATTGATTATTCTGGAGTGCTAAAAAAATTACCGAATGATTTTCAGAAAAAGTTTAAAGATTCAGTAATTAATGCAGATATTGATATGATTGAAGAAATGATCGAAAAAGTGGCTATTTATGATAGAAGACTTTATGATGAATTAAAAAAGGGTGCAGAAAGTTTTGATTATGACTTACTTTTATCCCTGCTCAATATAGACAAGGATTTTTAGAATGGCTGATTATAATTTAGCAAAAATAGACCTTAAAGGGAAAAATATTTTAATTGTAGATGATACTCCTGAAAATTTAAGGCTGCTTGTTAATATATTGAGAAAAACAGATTATAAAGTTAGACCTGCTCCGAGCGGTAAAGCAGCATTGACTGCTATAAAAGCGTCTCCACCTGATTTAGTGCTGTTAGATATCAATATGCCTGAAATGGACGGTTATGAAGTCTGTAAAATATTAAAGTCAGATATTAAGACAAGAGAAATACCGGTTATCTTTATAAGTGCCATGCATGAGACTATTGATAAAATTAAGGCTTTTGAGTCAGGCGGTATCGATTATATATCTAAACCGTTCCATGTTGAAGAAGTGCTGGAAAGAGTAAAAACGCATTTGAAACTGTATCTTTTTCAGAAAAAGCTTGAAGATTCCAATGAACTGCTTGAGGAAATTGTTGAGGAGAGAACGGCTGAAGTTCTCAGACTCAATGCCCTTAAACAGACCATCGACATGGAACTTAAAATTTCTGAACACATTCAAACATCAATGCTTCCCCGTCAAGATAAATTTAAATATTTAATCCCCGGTATAAACTTTACAGCTTTTACAAATCCTGCTAAACGTCTTGGCGGTGATTTCTATGACTATTTTGTATTAGATGACAGTAGAATGTTTTTTTGTTTAGGAGATGTTTCAGGCAAAGGTATTCCTGCTGCAATGTTTATGTCAATAGTAATGACTCTGCTTAAAGTTGAGGCGAAAAGGAATTTATCGCCTCATGAAATAATAGAAAATGTAAATAGCTTCCTCCTTGAAGAAAATGATACATGTATGTTTGCTTCTGTAATATGTGGTAGTATAAATTTAGATACAGGTGTCGTGAAGTTCTGTAATGCAGGCCATACACCACCTCTCATTGTTAATAACGATAAAAGTAGATTTTTACCTCTAAAAAAGGAAACAATTATCGGGGTACTAAAGGCAGAAAAGGGAGATTATACTACAGATGAAATAACGCTTGCAAAAGATGAAAAACTTTATCTGTATTCAGACGGAGTAACTGAGGCTATTAATCCAGAAAAGGAACAATATACGAAAGATAGTATCATGAATTTTTTTAACAGCCTGCCTGGAAATTTAAGGGATAAAGAATTAGTAAATCTACTGAATGACGATTTATCTAAATTCACTAAATCAGAACCCCAGGCAGATGATATTACAATGATGCTTATCAGCTTTAATATATAAATAACAAAAGAATAAAAACTATTTGTTTACTGTAGCCTTTTTTGGATAAAATGATTTTATAAATATGATTATTCCTCTACCTATGAATACTCCTGAAAAAATCCCTGATACTATATCAATTAATATCATGATATGCGGTGTATGGAGCATTGTAGGTGAAGTTGCGGTCAAATATCCTATATAATAACTTTTTGCAAAAACACCTACCATCAGAATTAAAGGAATAATTGAGCCAGGCATAGTTATTTTTTTAGTATCTTTATTGAAGCTTATAATCATTTTTTGATAGATTAAATAGCCTATAACTAGTCCGCAAATAAAAAATATGGAAAAAAGATAAGGACTATTTATTTTATGTAGTGAAAGTATGAATAATACAACTGGTGCAATGAAGACTCTTTTTATGCTTATTGTATTCTCTTTACTTGCACTGATCCCTCTCTTTATAAGCAGAATGAATATTAGATAAACCCAGAATGGTGTTCCCTGTAATATTGATAACATTTTAATTTTCTCCTAATTATTTTATTGTCTGTTTATTTAATAACCATTTGTCATTAATAATTAACAATTAGTCTCTATTTCCTTATCCCATTCATTGTTTACAAATTCATTAATAGAATGGACATCATCGATAGGACCTGTTATTTTTAATAACGTATCTGATGATATTTTTTGCTGTTCTATAATTTCTTTTCCTGCTATTTCTGTTGCTCTCAGTACTTCTTTAAGTTTCTGCGCATATTGTTTTTCTACCATAGTTTCTGCTGCAGATCTATAAATTTCACCAATAAGATTCTTCTGATATGTTCTTTTGATATAATTTGAAAAAATATCAAATTCTGATATTTCAGGAAAACCGCATACTGATAACCAGACAACTTTTGGAGGCTGATGTCTTAATGGATGGCTAGTTTTATCTTCTTCTACCTGAAAAAATGGTAAAGCATTAGGAAGTTGTCTTTCCTGGAAAGTACTCATTACTGCATTCATATGGTGGTAAAATAGAGGTGTTGCATATATCACGATGTCTGCATTCTTCCATTTATCAAATAACTCATTAGTCATATCATCATTTAACGTACATTTACCGTTTGTTTTTACCCAACAGTTAAAGCAGCCGATACAGTTTTTAATCTTTTTATTTCTTAAGTTAATTATTTCTACATCTGCGCCTGCATTTGACATACCTTTTACTAAATGAGTTAACATTAAATATGTTTTACTGGTTTTGTCACATCTAGAACTGGAGTTGATTGCTAAAATTTTCATAGGACTTTCCTGTTATAAAAGTTTTTGTAAATTGTCGGAAACTTCATAGTAGTAAGCACTCCAATCACGACCAATACTGTTGTTATAGTTGAACTTAATGAAGGATTTTCAATAAGTACTATTCTTACTATGATTGATATAGTGAATATGATTGCCCATACAGTCGTCAGAATATAATTTATTCTTATAAATATTGGTGAATCCCATTTATCATCTGATACTTTCTGTTTGGCATATTGCATCGTGAAAGGTGCTTTTATGCCTATTGATATCCATGCCATTATTGCCAATGCAATATAGTTCGCCAGAAAAGTTTTGTCCCAAACTAATTTTGAGGTATAATTTCGACTATTTAGCTTTATAATATCGATTCGAAAATTATTCAAACTCTAACATGCAGGTTGAT
>Ga0233431_1004618_pt1 | contig 14511 bp, 20 predicted proteins | sample SI_118_April2016_FD_179867 | JGI IMG/M metagenome (GOLD analysis project Ga0233431, IMG submission 179867) | Seawater microbial communities from Saanich Inlet, British Columbia, Canada - SI_118_April2016_200_MG | ecosystem: Environmental > Aquatic > Marine > Inlet | place: Canada: British...
ATTCTGATGAATTGCCAAATTATGGAATTACTGAAGAAGAAGTTAAATTGATAAAAAAAGAATTAAAATGTTCTGAAAAGGATGCTTTTGTTTTAGTAGCCGCTTCTGAAGAGAAATGTAAGATTGCTTTGGATGCAGTATATGAAAGAGCATTAGAATTATTTGAAGGTGTTCCAAAAGAAGTTCGTAAAGATAATCCTGATGGAACAACAACTTTCATGAGACCAATGCCCGGCGCGGCGCGTATGTATCCAGAAACAGATGTTCCTTTAATTAAGCCCGATCCTTATTCAGTAGAAATTCCAGAATTAATTTCAGAAAAAGCTGAAAGATATCAAAAGAAGTTTGGATTAAGTTTTGACCTCGCGGAATATATTGCCAAATCCGATTATGTTGATCTGTTTGAGGAATTGGTTAAGAAATATTCAGAGTTTAAAGCTAACTTTATTGCAGATACTTTAATTTCTCTACCAAAAGAAATTAGTAAGAAATATCAGTTAGATCCTTCTAAATTAACTTCTGAGAATTATAGGAATTTGTTTAAGTATTTACATTCAGGAGAAATTCATAAAGACATTATAATTGATGTATTAATTGACATGGTCAAAGGAAAATTTGATTTGAAGAATTATGAAACCATTTCTGACTCCGACATTTCTGAAAAGGTAAAAGAAATTGTAGACAATAACAAAGGTGCTCCAATGGGTGCTTTAATGGGATTGTGCATGAAAGCTCTTGCAGGAAAAGCTTCTGGTAAAGTTATAAGTGATGAGTTGAAGAAGTTAACGAACTAATTCTTAGAAAGCATACTTATATAACCATTTAATGCAGGAGTGATTTCACATTCTACCCCACCCTTAACTTTTGAACAGTTTAGATTATCTCCATAAAGAGTTTTATCAAAATCAAGAATCATTTGTAAAGTAGAGGTTACGTGTTCTGAATAACTTTGTTTTTTATTCTTAGCTGCAGGAGGTAATTTTCCATTTTTCACAACATATTTGTGAACATGGCTATGACCTTTATTGTAACACTCCAACATATATCTTAATGGATCAATATTTTCAAATCCTCTCCTTACCTCTCCATTTTCATCATACAAATCTTTTGATGCAACATGTTGAAGATATGAAGCAAAGACTCTTGCAACCCCCACATTTAATTCAGTATTATCTTTTGATTTTTCCCAAACGGAACTAAAAGTGTTTAACGCTTCATTTGGAGAAAACTCTGTTTGTACCATGTCAGCAATGTTTGCAACAGTCAAATATCCCAAACTAGAATCTTGTTTTCTAACTAAGTTAATGGCAGTAGAATAATCTCTTGTACTTTCCTTAGATAATTCTTTTAGTCTTTTACGAATTGCACTTTTGGCATTTTTGTTTCTTCTTACTTCTTTCTTCGATTTACTTTTACGTATCTCTTTAGAATTAGGATTTTGTTCTAAAGCAAATACAGTTCCGGCAAAGTATTCATTTGCTGCACTTAAAAAACGGTTATATTTTCCAAGATTTCTTCTAATGGCTGAGAATTTATTATAATTCTCTGGATTAGATTGATTCTCAATAACCAGTTGATTATATTTGTCATAAAGTTCATTAGTTACCTTCTTTGCTTCAGAAATATCTTGATTTAATTGTGCAACCTTAGAAACATAACCTTCTGTATGTTGATCCAGCAAGTCAGTAAGATTACCAAGTAATTCAGAATTTTCTTCCCTGAATTGATTAAATTCTTTACCAGTTCCCCTAGAAGAATACTGGGTTAATATTCTCAGAACTTCAGTTACAGCCTTATCACCAATCTGCATTTCTCCACAATAATTCAAAACATTACATCTACCAAAACCATGAGACTCAACAGTCATAATTGCTTTCCTTAATAATGGATTTTTATCAATAGGATCAAAGAGAACAGATTTGTGTTTTTCTGTACAAAGATAATTTCGAGTTTCATCTGCAGAAAATTTCATTAAATCTGCAATTTGTTTAATAGTTGATTCTGGAAGAAATATCCTATTATGGACAACTTCATAACCAATATCATATTTATCTAAAAATTCTATTAATTTAGGTTGTTTTTCTTTACTTTGTCTTAAATCAAAATCCCAACGATATTTAGCTGCTTCAGGAGGATCCATTTCTACAGTAATAGGAATAACTTCCTCAACTGGCTCAAGATATTCTTCAGTGGAATTAGAAACAAAAGGCCCAGAAGGTTGAGAAGGAGTGCCCTCTACTCTAGATTCTAAAGCAGAAGGTCCTCCTCTCGGTTCTTCTATGGGCATAGAAGTGTGAGTATTTGAAGTGGCACCCCAAGCTAAGGCACCAAGTAATAGGGCTCCACCTAGCCAACGATAACCTGGTTTTCGAACTACACGAGAATTTCTAATTCTATCTAAAAGTGTTCCTTCTTTGCCCATATTAGCTTAAAAGGGAGCTTTGTTTATAAATGTTGCCCCTGCAGAGTAGTAATAGTAGAAACCTTTATAAATCAGTGGCTGTTGTAAAATGATATGGACCGAGAATTAGAGGCATTAGCAACACAAATTTACACTGAATATAACTTAGGAGTAGATTTAGAACAATTTGTTCCAAAAGCCACTGCACAATTGATCGACTGGTCAGGAAGCCAAGGACCAGATGTCTTTGCAATTAAAAGATTGCATCTTTTAAAGCCAGAGTTAGATGTTGTAGGTTATGCTTATCGGCAATCTAACCCCAGTGCTAAGGTTGCTCATGAGAATCCAAAAAGAACAGTTCCAGCAGTTAGATCTGGAAATGGCCGAATAACGATTTTCGACCCATTCTTACCTGATTTTGTTGATGGAGTTGAACAAAGAGTTTACTCTCCAAGAGAACATGACAAATACCCAGTACCTCTTTATAGTAAGCCCGAAATAGTAGATGTGCTTTTTGATAAGCAGTAATTTCTTTTTACCAATACCTTTATATAAATAATACAGATTTTAGAGTAAATTGGAGGAAATGAGAAACACAAGTGTTTCTAGTCCCTCCTCATAAACTCGGAGGATATATATAAAATGACAGACACAATTAAGAAAGGCGACAAAGTTAAAGTTGCATATACTGGAAAATTAGAAGATGGTAACGTTTTCGATAGTTCTGAAGGTAAGGAACCACTTTGCTTTGAAGTTGGTGCAAACCAAGTAATTCCTGGATTTGATAATGCAATTGAAGGAATGAAGAAAGATGAAGAAAAAACCTTCACACTTAGTGTAGAAGAAGCTTACGGCCCAGTTAAGGAAGACTTAGTTCAAGAATTTCCAAAGGATAAGCTACCAGCAGAACCAGAACCAAAAGAAGGTATGATGCTAATTATGCAAGCTCCTACAGGACAACAAATTCCTGCTAAAATCGTAGAAGTTAAAGGTGATATAGTTAAGATTGACATTAATCACCCATTAGCTGGAAAAGCTCTAACTTTTGAAATCAAAGTTGTTGGTGTTAACGAACCAGAAGATAAGAAAGAAGATAAAGAAGACAAAAAAGCAGAAAAGAAAGAAGACGATGAAGAAGGATGTGCTCCTTCAGACTGTGGTTCATGCTGCGGCTGTAATTAATTCTTTTTATTTTTACTTTTTTTTAATATGAAAGAAACAAATCTAGCAGAAAATGATTTAGAATTAACTCCGAAAGGAATTAATTTTATGAATATTGGCGATGTTATTGGCAGATTTACTGATAAGTATCAAATAAAAAGGTTTGACTGTTGCGATGATCTTGAAGGTAACCGAGTAATTCCAATGATGGGTATGTGGGACACAACACCAAGATACGCTTGTTTAGTTATTGATAGAACAGAAGAAAGACTTTACTTTCGACCAATGGCCCCTAATGGAGATGTTTCTCAAGAAGAAAGAATCAAACATAGGGACAACCTTACAGATGGTTTCATAGATTATTTGATTGAAAATGAAATGGATGTTAAATAGTTCTTAAGATATTATCAACCAAAAAATGAAAGTTTTTTATATCTCTTTTATTTACTTCTTTTTATGAAAATATCTAAATCATTACAAGTTTGGTTTAAATTACATTTTATCGTTGATGTTATATTTGCAATTCCGTTAATATTCTTCCCAGGCTGGTTCATGGGATTACTATCCTTACCAGTTGAAAACTTATTTTTGGCAAGAGTAATTGGAGCAGCCTTACTAGGAATTGGCGGGGCTTCAATATTCTGTAAGAAGAAAGAGCATTATGAGATTATGTTGATCTTGAAGATAATATGGAGTGTTTCTGCAATTTTAGTTTTAGTTTATTCAGCAATCGTTGAGAATTCTTTTGTGTTCTGGATTCTTGCATTAATATTCTTAATTTTCTCAGTAACTTGGATTTATTATAAGTTTAAGCGAAAAGTTTAAATATATGGTTTATAACCATAGCGCTATGGTTAAAAATGGTCAATGAACAATTTAACATTTTAAAATTATTGGTTGAGAATCAAGAAACTGAGTTTAGTATTCGGCAGATATCAAAAATTAGAAAGATTAATTACAAATCAGCATATAATGTTATCCAAAAGCTAACTGAACAAGGAGTTATTAATGTTAAAAAGCTTGGAAATAATAATTCTTGTTCCTTTAATCACAACTTTAATGAGTTGGTTTTTAATGTTGAATACGCTCGCAAAAATAAGTTAATCAAGAAAAACAAAGATTTCGCAATCATTTGTGAAGACTTGAGCAATATTAATAATCAATTTATTGCAATAATCTTTGGGTCATATGCAAAAGGAAAAGCAACAAAGAACTCTGATATTGATTTGTTAATAATTACTGACAATATCAAACCAATTCAGCAAAAGTTATCATTACTACCATTAAATATCCATGTTACAGACATAAATTATTCTGATTTTATGCAAATGTTAAAATCGAAAGAAAATACAGTTGTTAGCGAAGTTATTAAAAAAAACATAATCCTAAATGGAATTGAAGATTATTACAGATTAATTAAAAATGCTAAATGAAGAAAAGATTAAAGAAGCTAAAAGTAATGTTCGTTCATATCTAGAAGACAATCTTTTGAAAAAAGAAACATTCAATTCAATTGTATTTGAAGTTTTGAAAAAAAATGCAGAAGAAAGCTTAGAAACTTCTGAATACTTATCTTCAAGATCTAATCTTTGGACAATAATCACCGCATATTATTCAATGTTTTATATTGCCAACGCTACATTGTATAAACTGGGCTACAAAGTAGGAGATAAGATTGCCCATAAAGTAACCTCCGATGCATTAGTAGTATTTGTCAGAAACAAACTAAAAAAATCCTTTTTAGAAGAGTATGAGGAAATAAGATATCAAGCATTAGCAGGAACTAAAACTGATGAATTAGTACACTTTTTTGATCTAGAGAGACAAAAAAGAGGTAAGATCCAATATCAAACAACTGAAAATATTAAAAAACAAAAAGCAGAGTTATCCTTACAAAGAGCTAAAGAATTCAATTTAGCAATGAGAAAATTATTGAGAGATATAAAATGAAAAAAGATAAATTTATTTTGGTAGTTTTCTGTATATTCATAACTCTCTTACTTTTATTACTAAGTTACAAGATTGCTTTAGGAACCACTGAATTAACTGAAAATCAAGATGCAACGATTAAATTCCTTGTAGATAATCAGAATTTAGAATTGAATTATACTTCAAGTGAAAAATCACATTTAGAAGATGTTAAAAAAGTTATGAATGGAGTTGATTATTTATTTTACTTGTCATTATTAGTTGTTACCTTCATAATTACAATTCACAAAAAAAAGAAAGAGATTATTAAGAAGCTGTTTTATTATGGTGGTATTAGTTCTTTGATTTTTTTTGGAATAACTATGTTATTTTCATTAATAAGTTTTAATAGCATGTTTACATATTTCCACAAGATATTTTTTCCGCAAGGAAATTGGTTGTTTCCAATAGATTCATTATTGATACAAACATTCCCAATACAATTTTTTGTTAGTATTAGTTTAAAAATAATGGTGATATCTATAGTAATTGCAGCAGGGATGATTACAATTAGTAAAAGAATAAAAACTGAAACTTAAAAATAGGAGAGTGAAGAATGATATTTAGAATTAGAGGAATAAAAGCATGGATTAGCATTTTGGTATTTTTAGTTATAGCCATTACAATTGTTGCGTTGATATTTCAAATAGTTTTGTTCTTAATTCCAGTCGCAATAGTACTATTAATACTTAGTTACTTCTTTAGAATGCTCAACAAAGTTAAAAAAGGTCAACCAAAAGATTATATAGACATAGAATTTAAAGAAAAGAGATGACACACCTAATATTAATCAATTTCAAGACGTACAAAGAGGCAACTGCAGAGAAAGCATTAGAGATAGCTAAGAGCCTTGCTAAGATTAAGAGTAATAAATATACTATTGCTGTTGCTCCTTCATTATTAACAATAAAAGAAGTTGCTCAAAAAACAAGTTTAACGGTATTCTCACAACATACAGATAACATCGGCTTGGGTTCAAATACGGGAAGAATTCCCGCAGACGAGCTTAAAGGAATTGGTGTTAAAGGAACAATCCTTAATCATTCTGAAAGAAAGATTCCAAGTAAGTACTTAAAAGAAATAATCGAAATCTGTAAGTCTAAAAAATTAAAAACCGTTGTTTGCGCTTCTAGCATTTCTGAAATTAAAAAGATTCTACAATTTAATCCAGATTACTTAGCTTACGAGCCTAAAGAGTTCATAGGAGGAAATATTTCTGTAACTGAAGCCAAGCCGGAAGTAATTCTAAAAGCTGCTGAGATTATTAAAGAAATTAATCCTAGAACCAGGTTATTATGTGGAGCAGGAATTCATTCTAAAGAAGATTTGGGTCATGCATTATTACTTGGAGCTGATGGTGTACTGATTGGTCATGCAGTTAGTAAAGCAAAAGACCCTAAGAAGTTTCTTGAAGCTATGTTATTGTAGACAGACGTTCTCATTGTTATGAATGGTGTTATAGTTCTTTAGGAAGATATTGTTGAACTGTCTCTATTAAATGATGCATATTATAAGGCCTTGCAATAAAATGATCTATTCCAGGGGTGTCTCTATTGTCATGTTCACCACTTACCATAATTATTGGAAGATCTTTAAATCTATCATCTTCTCGAATCATTTGTACTAATTCAGAACCATTTCCATTAGGCATATCATGATCAGTAAAAACCAAATCAACTTTTCCATCCGGTGTTAAACCCTTTGAAGTTAAGTATTCCCATGCAGCGTTTCCACTGTCTGCAGTTACGATACCATAACCACACCTTCTACCTAGAATGGTATTAGCTAACTTGAGTAATGAAGGAGTATCATCTACAACTAATATCCTATAATCTGAATTTGGTTTGACCATGTACCCACTTACCAGTGAGGGCATTATAAACCTTTCGTTTGTTAGAAGTAATCAAATCACATTTACAATAAAATTCTGTTTGTTGCCATAAGGTTCATCATTAGCAGAGACCCTAGCACTAAAAACATATTGTCCTTTAGTTGCATCTTGTGGAACACTAACTGCAATCAGTTCTTTAATATGACCACCTTCTTGAATATGTATTGCTTCGTTGTTAAATTCAAACCATTCAGAAATTCCTGCCATACTTATTTCTCCACCCTCCTCATCGTATGCTTTAGATAACTCCACAGTAATGTAGAACTCTTCACCAACATCTCCAACGTTCATGATTCCAATACCAAAAATGTGTAGTTCTCCTCTTTCAACATCTGCAACATGCAAAGGCAGAGCAACCATCTTACCTTGATTAACTAATAATCGTTCCAATTCTTGAGCAGTTTTAGCGTCTAATTTTGTTTTGATATCATCAGCTCCACCGATAAAAGAATATAACATAGTTACACCCATACCCAAAACAACTAAAGAAATGATAATTACAACTAGAACATTCATTGATAACCCAATCGCACCTTTTTTTTGCATATCTTTACTATTAATGGAAGGATTTATAAAATTCTCTTACTATTGATGGGTTACATCAGATGACATTAGAAACTATTGTTGAAGAAATACCAGCAAGAACTCAACTAAAAAACCCATGGTGGAAAAAAACATTAGCTACTGGTGCTTTACTCGCAACAATGGCCATTTCCGCAGCTTGTGGAGTTGCAGATTTTGGAAAAAGTAATGAATGCAATTACGATTCTGATTGTAACCAAAGTTTCTCTTTACAATGTGATGATGGATTATGTCGTTATACAGATAGTGATGATATATTTTGTAAATTTGATTCTGATTGTCCTCCAACTATTAATTGTAATGATTATGTTTGTGGAAGCTCTGGAAATGTTCCACCAACACAAAATTTCATTGTTCTTTCTCCAAATACAAAAATATTAACAGATTCTGATATTAATGACTTACTTGCTGTTTCTTCTGGAACATTAACTTTTACAGGTGGTTCTAATTATGCTTCAGGACTCAGAACAGGAGATATAATTGTTACTGGAATCCACCAACAAACTCCACAAGGATTGTTAAGAAACGTTTCAACAGTTGAAAGTAATGGATCAAAGATTAAAGTTGGAACAACTTATGCTTCTTTAGAAGATGCAGTGAAAGAAGCAGACCTTACAATACCAATAAAATTCTCTAATGATAATGAAACAATATATGCACCCTTAACAGGAACTGAAACAGCACAATTCCCATTAACAGTTTATACCCTAAATGTTGATTTCGACAATACTAATATTTATCAGAACATGATTACCTTAGACGGAAGTTTACATGCAAACTTAGATTCTAATCTTTCAATAAGAATAAAAGGAAACAAAGTCCAAGATCTGCGTTATACAATTAGTGGAGAAGAGATATTAGAATTAAAAGTTAAAGGAGAAATTAATCAAACATTACATAAAGAACTTCCCCCATATGAACCAGTACACTTCTCTCCTTTTGTATTTGGCGTTCCAATAGGCCCAATCATATTTCCAGTTGTAGTAACTCCGAATACAAGCATTACATTTGGTGTAGAAACATATGGATTAATTAGTGCCGAAAGTACTGTAATACAAAACCTAGAGTTGGAATTTGGTTTAGAATTAAAAGATGGAATTTGGAAGAAAATTGCTAATATTGAAAATCATTCTGAGTGGGGCCTACCAAAACTTGGACAAACTGAAGGTGAATTTACAGTCTATGCCAAATCAGAATTTGGTTTAGACTTTTATGAGCTTGCTGGACCTTTTGGTGAAGTAAAAGGATATGCAAGAGCAGAAGCAGGATATTCACAAGATATGTGGTGGAAACTATTTGCAGGATTAGAAGTTGTTGCTGGTGTTCAAGTAGAAGCTTTTGGTAAGTCTTTAGCTAACTTTTCAGATGTTGTTTACCAATATGAAGAACTTCTTGCTTCCCATGATCCAGAATGTGAATCTCATACTAATACAGCTTGTCATAACGGAGATGTATATTGGAAGAATAGTTGTGGTAATTTTGAAGATATTGCTGAAAATTGTACTTCAACTGAGAATTGTGTTGGTGCCCAATGTAAACCAAAAACAACAACTTGTGATGATAAATGCGATTATGTAGGACAATTAACATGTGATGGAGATACTGTCATGGGCTGTGAAGAAGGCATTGATGGATGTTTAGACCAAACACTAGGAAATAATTGCAGTTCAATTCAAAGTTGTATTGATGGAGATTGTTTAGATGTTGGAAGTTATAGTGACCAAGGTGATGGAACCATTTTAAATACTGCAAATGGCGACATTTGGGAAAAAGGAATTGGAGAAGGAAATCTTTCATATGAAGATACTGTGATGTATTGTGATAACTTAGATTTGGCTGGCATCACAAATTGGAGATTACCTACACAAGATGAATTAATTAGACTTAAAGAATTTAAAGGTCAAGGATATGGTAGTTTACCTGATGGTTTTGAGGGTAATGGGCCTGTAGTTTATCAAAGTTCTACCCCTGGGTTTAATAATGTAGGGCACCTGGTTGTTTTTTATAACTCCTTTCCCCCAAAAACAGAATCTTGGTCTGATGATGCCAATTGGAAATCAGTTAGATGTATAGAAGAAGATTAAAATAAAAAAAGTAAAAAATAAAATAAAAAAATTATTTCAAAATTTCGTATTCTTTAACAATCATCACTAAGAACAATATTAGAAGTACTGCTCCAGCAATCATATACCAAATTCCAGCCATAATACTAACTTGACTAAGGGACTGATACATCCCCCAACCCATTACAATAAAACCGAGCCAAAGAAACTTATCTAAGACGAGTTTCATAACTTCAAACTCTTGATCCTCAGTCATTTGTCTTTTTCCGTTTGATTTTGATCTTTTTCTTGCCATTTTATATACCTCTAAGATGTTTGAATAAAGAATGTTCGTTCGTCAAACACATCAGTATTCACACCGCTTTGATCTACTTCCCAAATAACAACTTTGTACAAGTAAGTTCCTTGTTTGCCAGGAGCTGTAATGGTTACAGGAATAACTCGAGTTTGTCCAGGAGTCATATCTTGTTTTTCATCATTCCAAATTATTTTCGAAGTTGTTTCTATTTCACTAACAGTAGTAAAAGGGAAATCCTTTTCTGAAACAAATGCAGTAAATCCATCAACTGTTTTAACTTCAAAACCCATCTTTAATATCAAAGACGCATCTTTAGTATTCTTAATTCCAATTGACTGAACTGTATCTTCACCAGTTTCTAAAATTAATTTGTCTGTAGGAAAACTTAACTTTTGGTTTCCTCTTCTTAAGTCGTCTAACACTTGCTGTTCAATCTGGTCCTGAACTTGTGTTGAAGTATCACTTATACTTCCAAACTGACTTTTTACGAAACCTAATCCCAAACCAAGAACAACGAATGCAATAACTACGATAACTATCATCTGAATTGATAAATTCAGCGAGCCTTTTTTGTTCATCATAAATACACCTCTTTTTAAATATTAATTTATTATCCTCAATAAAGCTCATTCTTTATTGGGATACTAAAAATGTTATGCTATACATTTTTATTATATAGTCTAGAGAATATTTTTGAGTATAAAAAGGTTACTATTGTTTTAGTCTTGGGATTGCCAATCAAAAGGACTAGACCCATTAGAAAGTCTATCTGCTAAACCTCTTTCTCCCGCTTCAATTACAGTAACTGTAGTGTTATAACGAAAGAATGTGGCCTGAACAGTTCCATCTCCTAGAACATAAGTCACCCTCCGGTCACCACCCCTTTGAGGATCAATAGGCTTATACAAAGTAAGGAGATATTGTTCTAAATCTTTTCTAGAAACAGGGTTACCAGTTCCTTCATACATGACATTAAAATCTTCAAAAGACATCCACCAAGCAAAACAGAAGTAATTTAAAAGTATTTCTCTAATAGAAAAGCATATTTACCAAAGGTAGTACAAATTTACTTCCAAATATTGTAATTAAATAAGCAATTAAGAAACTAGGAACAAAAGGAACCCCTTCTTTAATCATTACTGGCTTTAGATTTTCATTCACTTCTAAATACTTTAATTTCCAAACATCATCTCGTTCAAGCGTTTTCGCTTCCATAACTACTTTGTTCTTTAGTTTAACATCTTTGGCTAACCAATCACCTTCAGTTAACTTAGAAGCAGAAAGCATCCTAATAAAACAACTTTTCTCAACCACATTAACAAAGAGAAACAAATGAAGAAATCCTAAAGGGAAAAATATTAATGGAATCAAGAAAGGTTGGATTAAAGACAAGATTATGAAAACTATAGTGAGGATTGCTAAGATGAAATGTAACTTTTTTCTTTTATTAATTGCAATCTTAAAATTCTTCCAGAAAATCTTTCTTCTGATTATAGCCAAAACAGACATCCAGATTAGTCCATAAATCGCTCCAAAGAAAAGTAATCCTAAGAAAAACCATAACAAAGTAAAACTTGCTGCTGAGAACGGAAAACTAATTCCAATAACTGCACCCATTCCCATTAATAGTTTTGAATCGCCACCACCCCATTGTCCAGTGTAATAGAAAAGGAACGCTAAGGCTAAACAAGCTAAGAATCCAAATATTCCAGAAGCAAGAACTTGCCACCCTTGTGAAAGTGAGAAAATGGTTCTAACACCAAAAGCTGCGAAGATTAATCCATAACTAAACCAATCGGGAACCTCTCTAACTCGAATATCATTAATTGAAGAAAGTATAAGTACTGTTAAGGTAATTATGATTAGTAAAACATCTAACATAACTCTTTGAAAGAATTTTAGGTTTATTAAGATGTTGGTTTAATCGTGTTTAAGATAATCTTTTCCTTTAGCAAAACAATAAGATGGTGCAACAACAGTCATTACCCCACCAACTAGTCCAAGCACAATGCCTGCACTGAGTCCAATTTTTTCTCCAAGATTTCGATTAGGTAAATTTTCAGTTTCTTCAACAGTCATTTCATCAAAACGATCAAGAACTTGCATATAAGAATGATATCCCCAAGTTGGAACCTTAGTTGCAAAACCATAAGCTGTTCCAAATGGATCTAAACCCATCACCATACCTTCTTGCATCGATTTCTTAAACCGAGATGGTTTAACAGAACTTTGAATAACTGTATCGTCAAGTGTAATATCCATAGGGGGCTTTGAAGAAAAAGACTATAAAAACATTTCGATACAATATAGAGGTAATCAGATAAATTAGCAAATGGTAGGGCACGGCACTTATTATGGGTCTAGTCTTCGACAAGCCCCATGTGCCTCCTTTGGCGCTACCATTTGTAATTTAACTTACCCTTAAAGAAACATTTATAAATAAAATTACATTATCATTCTCTTATATATTATAATAAAAAAAACAAGGTGGTATTAAATGGCAGAAGAAGATTATGAAATTCTCCCTCATCAGTTGTTGGCAGATCTAAAGTATGATGTTGAGGCTTTAAAGAAACAATTAAGCAATCCAAATAGCAAAATGCAAGAACTGATTCTTGAAATTGAAAGTATGAAAGACTCAACTCACGAGTTAAATACTGTGTTTCAAAGTGCATTAGAAGAAACAAAAGGGGAAGATCCACATAAAGAGATTAAGCTCCTTAAAGAAAAAATGGAAACTGTTTTAAGTCAAAACGAAACAATTGCAAGAGGAATGATTGCAATTTCTGATAAATTAGAAGAATTCATGGGAAAAAGCTCGCCATCACAAAAACCAAACGGACCAACAATTGTTCCTTCAAGGCCAATGAGTATGCCTTCCGGACCATCAGTTAGTTCTCCACCACCACAAATGCCAGTACAACACACCATGGGGCCACCTTCAAGTGGATCAAGAACGGCACCGCCACCAAGCATGCACGATGTACCACCTGGATTAGGCGAGCCAAGCATGGATTTTCCACCACCTCCACCAGGAGCGAAAAATAAAAGAGTAGGTCTATTTAGATAAGATGGGTTCTTTAAGATCTATGCAGTTGCTTTTAACAGTAGCAAAGCACCTTGAACAAGAAAGGCTAAGTTTTTCTAAACAAGAGATCATTAAGAGCATGAATGAAGTCAAGTATTTGTCTGCACAAAAAGATGTTCCAAAGTTAACTTTAAGAAAGAAAATAATCCATCTAGAAGATCGGTTAAAGGGCGTTTTTGAGTTTGAAAAGAAGTTACATCAAAAAGAAAAAGAAGAAAAGGGTAAGATGTCTTCATTAAAAAGACAGGTAACGATCCTACATAAAAAGTTAGATGCTTGCGAGGATCAAGATATTAACCAAAGGTTGGGGAAAGTATCTCATTTAATTGGTGAATTCTTAGCTAAACATGGAACTGAGATTGATGTGGAACTAAGCAGACAATTAGTTGCAGAATTAAAGATTAAAGAAAAGAAAGTTAAGGTTAAGAAATCTAAAGTAAAATCAAAAGAAATAACTAAACAACAAATTATTACACAACAACACAACTTAACTGCTGAGGAAAAAAATAGAATTGAACAAATTTATAGAAGATTACAAGGCTTAAAACAACAAATAAAAATTGATGAAGAGTTAGATGTTAAAGATGTTCAACAATTAGAAGTAATTGAACATAAAATAATGATTCTTGAAGAGAAACTAGAAGATTATTATGAAAAGTATCCGGAACTAGTTAAGGAACATAATAAAATTGCTGAAGTTGAAAATGTGGTAGTAGAATCTCCTCTTGAAGTTAAAGAAGAAGGTAAACATACCATTTTGTTAGGGAATAATGCATCTGCCACAACTAAAGATGATTTAATTATGGGAACAGGACCACAATATGATGTTAAAACAGATCAAGAGTTAGAAGAAGAATTGCCATTACCACCACCACCAAGAATGAGTTCTAAGTAGAAATATTTATATAAGAATTATAGAGATTCTAATGTTATGCTCCTGTGGCCTAGCGGTATGGCGTTGCATTGGTAAGAATCAAATTCCAAAGATGCAGAGATCCCGAGTTCAATTGAGTTCACTAGCGTTCCTAACTTTCTTCGCTAGGGCTCTGAAAGTCTCGG
>Ga0233431_1004619_pt1 | contig 14511 bp, 13 predicted proteins | sample SI_118_April2016_FD_179867 | JGI IMG/M metagenome (GOLD analysis project Ga0233431, IMG submission 179867) | Seawater microbial communities from Saanich Inlet, British Columbia, Canada - SI_118_April2016_200_MG | ecosystem: Environmental > Aquatic > Marine > Inlet | place: Canada: British...
GCTGTTCCCGGTATGGGCGGCATGACATTCGGTAATATGTTCGGCGGCCCGATGGCGCAAGGTGGACTCGGATATGAAGAAGTTACCGCGTATGCCGATCTTAAAGACGGTGTTACCGGAATGGGTATCGGCGCGAAGTTTGGTGCACAGTATGAATTATCCGACAAAATTACTGTCGGCGCGGCATATACAATGAAAACAACGCTTGATTTTTCGGGCGACGCCTCAATGGATATGAATTCACAGTTTGGCGATGCATACGGTCGGATGGTTCAGGGCGCGATGGCTGCAACTCCCGGAATCACTCAGGCTCAAGCAATGGAAGGTGTTAATGGTCAACTCGTTGATATGGGTATTGACCAGTCACTTGGAATGGCTGCTGATTATGATGTTGATATCGAATTTTCATGGCCGCGTCAGTTTGGATTCGGCGGAGCATACGAACACAGCAGCAATTTACGTTTTGCCGCAGATGTCTCATGGATCAACTGGTCAGATTCGATGGAAAGTTTTGTTATGAAACTAAAGGGCGGAAACAATGCCAACATAACACAAATGATGGGGGCTGACTCCATGACCATGGAAATGCCGCTCGACTGGGAAGACCAAGTCGCACTCGCTTTCGGTGTTGAGTATGGTGCAACGGACGAATTGACATTAAGAGGCGGATTCAACTATGCCAAGAATCCAGTACCGGGTGAAACTGTAATACCGATCTTCCCGGCTGTTGTTCAGAGTCACATCACGGTCGGCGCAGGCTACAAACTGACTGAGTCTTTCAGCATTGACGGTGCCTACGAGTATGTTCCTTCATATGCTCAGGATGCGGACACAAGCATTATCGCAAATGAATATAACGGACATACAAGCGAACTCGGTGAGAACATTGTACACATCACCGGAAGCTACCGTTTCTAATACCAATTAAAATATAATAATCAGATGTTATTTAAATATAAAGCAGGTGTGTAATGAAGAAACTAGTTATTCTCGGTGCCGGAACGGCAGGCACCATGATGCTCAATAAGCTCTCTCCCGTTTTGAGCCGCAATGAGTGGTCGATTACGATCGTTGACCAGAGCGAAAATCATTATTATCAACCGGGATTCCTTTTTATACCGTTTAATATTTATACGTGCAAGGATGTAATCAAACCGAAACGTGATTACTTTCCAAGCGGTGTTGAAGTTGTGATGTCGAAGATTGAACGTGTTGAACCCGGGAAAAACCGTGTTATCCTCGAAAATAATGTGGTTCTCGGATATGATTGGCTCATTATTGCGACCGGCGCAAAACTTGTATACACCGAAACCGAGGGTTTAAAAGGTTCCGAATGGTACAAGAGTGTATTTGATTTTTACACTGTCGAGGGCGCATGTGAACTTCAGAAATGTTTCAAGAACTGGGACGGCGGTAAGTTGGTTGTGAATGTTGCCGAAATGCCGATCAAATGTCCTGTTGCACCGCTTGAATTTGTTTTTCTTGCGGACTGGTATTTTACCGAGCGCGGTATCCGCGATAAAGTCGATATTCATTATGTGACTCCGCTGCCGGGAGCATTCACAAAGCCGAAATCCTCAGAAATACTCGGCAATATGCTCGACAAAAAGAATATCAGACTGACTGCTGATTATTCGATTGAAAGCATCGATAACGAGAATAAGAAAATTGTATCCTACGATGAAAAGGAAATCGATTTTGATGTGCTCGTTACTATTCCGACAAATATGGGTGATGATTTTGTCGAGCGCAGTGATATGGGCGATGATCTGAATTTTATTCCCACTGACAAGCATACGCTTCGTTCGAAAGATTACGAAAACATCTTTGTCATCGGCGACGCATCGGATCTTCCAAGCTCAAAAGCCGGATCGGTTGCACATTTCCAGGCGGATGTATTATATGAAAACTTCCTGAGCGCCATCGAGGGGCTTGAGCTGAGAGAGTCTTTTGACGGCCATGCGAACTGTTTCATCGAATCCGGATTCGGGAAAGGGATTCTTATTGATTTCAATTATGACACCGAACCTCTTCCTGGAAAATTCCCGCTGCCCGGTATCGGCCCGTTTTCGCTGCTTGAGGAAACCGAGATCAACCATTATGGAAAAGTTATGTTCCGCTGGATTTATTGGAATTTGCTGCTGAAAGGTCTCGATTTGCCGATTGAGTCTCAAATGACGATGGCTGGAAAGAAGGTATAATCATGGAGAACGCAAAAATCCAGAATCAGATTGACGATATCAATTCGAAACTTGATATTATTCTCGAAGAGATTGGTAAACAGCGTCAACAGCGGCGGGAACTCGTTGAGCTTCGCGATGACCTCCTTCGGGTAGGAAAAGATGTGTCCCGTGATGTCATAGATGAGCTTGAGGAATTGAGCAGCACATTTGAAACAAAGGATGCGATTCTCCTCGGAAAACAGCTGTTGCGCAACTTTAACAACATTAAAACGGCATTCGAGCAGCTTGAAAGCGCACGTGATTTTATCGCTGATTTCAGCTCGATATCAGGTGACCTGTTCAATGATGTCATGCTCAAATTTGATGAGTTTGACAGAAAAGGATATTTTGATCTCATGAAAAAAGGCGGGGAAACACTTGATGTTATTGCTTCGACGTTTTCTCCCGATGATTTTGACCGTTTGAATGAGACCATTCCGAGATTTGCATCTATTTTGAAACGGCTTTCGAAACCCGAACTTGTCGAAAAACTTGATACAGCCGTTCAGGTATTTGATTCATATGAATTTGATGCCTCGAAAAGTGCCGGGCCTGTGAAACTTATTTCGGGAGCAATGAGTTCCGAGGCACGTACCGGTATGCTCTACATGCTCGGACTCTTGAGAGAAACAGTTAAAACGCTACAAACAGAATCTCATTAATATAACTATAATGAAAGGTGGCATATCATGCCTGAAAAAACACTGAATGGACAGACTATCGAGGTTGACGCCGAGGGCTACATGGTTGATAACTCTCAATGGAACAAAGAGATCGCGGCTGAAATCGCGAAAGAGCTCGAGATAGAGCTTACCGAGGATCACTGGAAAATATTGGATTTCATTAATGCGGAATTCAAATCCGGCGGTTCAATTCCAACACTCAGAAAAATCGGCAAGAAAAGCGGCGTCGACATGAAGGGATTATACAGACTCTTTCCTGATGGCCCGGTGAAAAAAGCAGCAATGATTTGCGGTTTACCGAAACCGAAGAGCTGTGTATAATTTTTCAATATTTTTAAATTTTTCAATCGTTAATGTAATTATACAAATTATTTATTCACTTTGGAGATATAAATGGCTGAAGAAAAAGTTAAGGAGCCTATCAAAAGAGTATCGATCATCATCTCGAAAGGCTCGCTGGACGGCATCTATCCCGGACTTATCATGGCAAACGGCGCACGTATGGAGGGTATCGAGGCTATGGTATTCTTCACTTTCTTTGGGCTGGATGCGATTATCAAGAAAAACATGAACAACGTCAAGGTTGCCACAGTCGGTAATCCCGGAATGCGTATGCCGGGCGGTATCCCGATGCCGACGGTCCTCGGAGCGATCCCCGGAATGTCCGCGTTTGCGACGTTCATGATGAACAAGGAAATGGACAGTCTCGACATCCCGCCAATCGGCGAATTCATCGAGATGCTTGACGCTGCCGGTGCCGAAATCTACGCATGTAAAGCGGCGATGGATATGTTCCATTATACCGAGAAGGATCTCACCGAAGAAGTCTCGGAAGTCCTCACGATCGGTGATTTCTACGAGAAATCCGCGGGATCACAGATTATTTTTACCTAAGCTTTACAGAGGCTTTACTCAGGCAGCACTTTACATATAGATTTTCTCATAAGAAAAGGCGGCACGCAGAAATTGTGTGCCGTTTTTTGTTAAGATGTAAACAATCTCACAACCCCACATTCACCGTCTTGTCCCCGCCATTTTTCAAGAATTCGACCGTGACAGTCTCGCCGCCGGAGGTGATCTCGTAGGTGCCGTAGAACGCTCTGAGTTCGACTACGCCGCCGGAACCCGCTTTGCCGTCCCATGTTGTCCACCACTCTTCGAACACAAGCGCACGGTAGGCGTCCGCCGCCGGAGTGGGCGACCAGTCGGCTTTCCAGAGGCTTGAGAACGGTATCCAGTTCGCGTTCTCCCAGAAACCCCACATGAGAATGCCCTCGACTGCGGGATTCGCGAAACAGATGCGGTAATAGTCCACGAGGTTTTCGGCTTTTGCCTGTTCGTCAGCCTCGGTCATCGGTTCTTTGGATTTGCGTCTCGGGGAGCGTTGCCCGGGCATGTTGAATTCGGTGATCTTTATGGGAAGGTTGAATTTCGCAAGCGTGTCGAGACAGTGTTTCAGCATTTCGGGATCGAAATCGTCGCCGTGAAGGTGCCCCTGAACGCCGATGCCCGCTATGGGGACTCCATTGGCGAGGAAATCCTCGATCTGTGCCGCGTAACGGTCGAGATAATTTCCGGTGAGGATGTCATAGTCGTTTAGATACAGTTTCGCGCCGGGATCGGCTGATTTTACCCACGATCCCATGTCGAGTGTGATTTTATCTCCCAAACGATCCTCGTAATAGTTGCCGTGCAGCATTTCGTTGTTGAGATCGTATTCCTGAAATCGGCCGCGGTAGCGTTTTCCAATGTCTTTGGAGCGGTTTTTCACAACGTCGAGCAGTTCTTCGTCTGTGAGGTCTTTCTGCCACTGCTGAACCCTGCCTGAAATACCCCAAAAGATGTTGTGTCCGCGCAGGGGAATGTCGTTTTCCTCGCACCATGCAAGGATGTTGTCAACGACGGAGTAATCGATCTTGCCCTGCTCACGCTCCATTTGGGGCCATTTCAGGGCGTTTTCGGTTACCGCCGAGTTGAAGTTTTCCTTGAATATCTTTTTATACATGGCAAGATCGGCGCTATCATCCGATTCGCGGCCCAGAAAATTGCTGATCGCGGCGCCGAATCCGAATTCATGTTTGATCTGTGAGACCGTAACCTGTGCTCCGGCTTTCGTTTTGATTTGAAGGGATCCCATACGGTGCTTGCTGATTGCGGGGTCGGTGTCGTTTTTTATGCTGTTTTCGGCAGAAACGAAAGCGGCAATAAGAAATACGGCACACATCATACATGTGAGCGCAAGAGACCTGAAATTCATGTAATTCTCCTTTTAATTGAATAATATTTATTGTCGAATATCCTTGGCATACTCCACAGCCTCTTTGATATGATCGATCGCCGAAAGTATCCGGTCCGTTTCCTCGAAACCGTACGACAGCCGTAATTGCCGTTTCCCGGCATCTACCATGTCGCCTGCACTGTGAACGCAGAACTCACCCGGAATGTATATCACGCGTGGGTACGTGCCGTTCTCGGGACCGTCAACGGCAGGGTCGCCCGTTGTCCTGGTCAGGAATTTGAAAAACGGCGAGTTTTCCGTCGTTTCGATGCCGTTCAGAGTGAGATAAAAATAGAATCCCGCTTGTCCGCCGGAACAACTCTCGATATCACCGCCGAGTTTTTCGTCGATCCGCGCTTTGATCGCTGCGGCTTTTGAGCGGTAACCGGAGTTAATGAATTCGATCTGCTTCGACACATGGTTATCGAGCAGATATCCGGCGATCTCCTGTGTGATCTGCGGGGCGCTGAAACCCGCATCGCTTGTTTTCTGAACCATCGAGCGCATGAAAGGGGCGTCGCTCCCGATCATATAACCGATGCGAAGGGCAGGAGCGAGAAGTTTTGACAATGTCCCTATCTCATATACAAGATTATTGGTATCATATAAAAATCCGGATTCGGGTTTCGGAACAGTTTCATCATGGATAAGATCTTCGTATGCTTTGTCAAAAATAACCGGTACCGGCCTGCCGAGCCTGTTCGCTACATCCGAGACGATACCGACCAACTCCGCGCGCCGCGAATTGGAGAGTATCGTTCCGGTGGGATTGCTGACAGTTACGATATACGCATATCTGAGAGTGCCGATCTTATCGCCGAGACCGCGTATTTTGCGTTCCAGAACGTCCGTGCGAATCCCTTCATTGTCCTCGGGCACCGCAAGTATGTCGAATCCGCGGCGTTCGAGGAAATTGCAGTAGATGTAATACATCGGATCGGTTGTGATGACAATTCCCGGCTCGATAACGCTGGCGATGCTTTCGAGAAGGCTGGTTGCGCCGTTGGGACCGATAATGATCTCTTTGCCGGAAAGCGTTTCCTCCGAAAGCATGCCGACGGTATTATCCGTATAAAACCGCCTGATCGAGTTTATCAGGTTTGACGAGCCTTTCGAGCCGCCGTAATTGAGCGCAAGCGGATATTTTTCCGGCTTGTCGATGATATCACGCATGGCGTCGCAGATATATTCGCGGGGGATGGTGTTCTCGTTCACATATCCAACACCGAGATTGATATCGATATCGGGCCGGAAATTTGCGGCGAACTCAGCCATCATTCTGTTGATGGGTGAGGGCGTGCTCGATAACTTCCCGTATTCGGAAAGCTGTATGTCGCATAATTTCATGTTTGATCCTGTATATAAATATTTTGCGGTCTCTGAGCTGATGCTTCTTCAAAACTAACGAATGAACAGGCAGTTTTCAATCAAATCTTTTCAAATTATTTTCACAAATGTTCGGTCCAGTGAGAAATTATTACCGACGGTAGTTTGTGGTCCTCAATCTCGTTGAGACCGATCCATTTTCCTCCGTTCATCACCGATTTATGAGCTGCCAGCAGAGTGGCATGCTTGTGAAGTATGTCTTCGCGGGTTTGCGGCGACGAATTCTTTCTGAACACCTGCTCGACGATGCTGAGGAACGGCAGAAGCCAATGGTTATCGCCCTCTTCGATCGTCAGCCCCTCATGATTGAGTATGTCCGATTCAATAAGCGTCCCGTCGGTCTGATATCCCCTGAACCACCAGTTGTGAGCAGTGTTATACGGCCGTGACAGCAGTGTACCACGGACCGGAGGATTATCTCCCACGGGTTCGTATTCGAGCTCAAACAGCATATGCGGAAGCGTCAAAGGATCGTATCCGCCGGAACCGTCCCAACCCGAAGACCGGACACGTTTTACCTGAGTCCCGACAACACCGTATATGAACTCGAAGCCGTGCGTGACATACCTGCTGAAATTCTGAGAAATGGCGTCCGCATGAAATGCGGCGAGCTTGCTGCGGTCGAGACGGTATTTGAGTTTCCGTGTCTCGAATATCCACTGGAGAAGCGATCCTGAAAATACCGCCGTTCCCGTTTCTTCCGCCATATCAAGGATTTTTCGAGCGTCAGCCATCGTGGAGGCATATGGACGGTTAACAAAGATCGGGATGCCCGCTTTAAGGAACGGTTCGGCGAGCTTTGGTGAATTATCGAAGTCCATTATCATCGCCGCATCGACATGATCGACCATATCCTCCGGGGACTCAACCCGTTTCGCATCAGAAAGCTGTGCAATATATTGCGCCGGAAACCTCGCATTATCCTTTAGGTCGTCGAGCGCTTTGCCTTTGTAGTTTTTTGCGTAATCGTCGCCCCAGATATGGGTGATTTTCATTTGCGATCTGTCGGGATCTTTGCCGCCCATGCCGAGGAGAAAATTGATATAGCTTGTATGGCCATAGGGGCCGCAACCGGCGACTCCGACACGGATAATGTCTTTTCCGTCAAGCCGTTTATTCTGTGCCGAGGCATTTGAGGGTGTGCCTGTGACCGACGCACCTGCAAGGGATGCCGCTCCGGCTGAGAGGAATTTTCGCCGCTGGATCGGAGAGTCGTTATTCATCGAATATTCTCCTTACGTTGTTTAAATATGAAGAGCAAAAAAAGATAGTTGATTCTCATTTTGTTGTATGTTATTATAATATACATATTTTAAATTAACTGCAAAGAAATATCAGGCGTACTATGTTAACCGAAAGGGGCAAAATGGAGTCTATTGTTTTTGCATGTTCACGTGACCGTTTTACAAATATTATTACAATTAGCATATTAATAATTATTTTTGCGGTAAATGTTTCTGTATATGTAGCGATATCCAGGAATATTTCATCTCTGGTCGCATATTTGATCATTTTTGCTACTACACTACCCATATTAGGCGTTTTATTTTATGTGCCCCTGAAATATACATTAACAACTGAGACATTAATTATTAACCGCCTGGGACCCGACAAAATTGTTGCTCTTAATGAAATTATAAATGTATCTTCACTCGATAACGATATGATACGGGGAAGTTTAAAGTTATTTGCAAATGGAGGACTCGGCGGGTATGTAGGGCTTTATTCAAATAAAAAATTAGGGAAATACAAAGCGCACTTGACACGGAGAAATAATCTTGTTTTAATAGAATTGGAAAACGAAAAATATGTCATTTCTCCTGACGAACCGGAACGTTTTGTCGATGCATTTAATAAATTACAAAAAAAGACGCCCTGAAACAGGGCGTCTCCTCTATTATACCCGACAAATCTTAATGTTGACACTCGTCTTTGGCGTTTAATGTCATGAAAAAGATCGTCAGTCGATATATTCTATTATCACTATATAATATCGGTCTTTATCCTAAATACTTTAGTATAAAATTGTAATATTTTATAAGATATTAATAATAAAAGGGTAAAATGGTATGCGATGAGAGGAATACTGTCTATGAATTTCGTAATATTACCAGTCCGGGCCGTTCAGATCGATGTCGCCTGCGGGAAATGAATCTAATGAAATCGGGATCGTCATGGTAATATCTTTATCCGGTCTCGGGATTCTTTTGTCGTCCGCATCATTCATGAACGTCGTTCCGTCGACTTTTTGCCAGCCCATACGTCCATACACTTTTCCCGCAAGCACTTCCTTGCAGAAAAGAAGTCCCGCGTCATATCCGCGTCTGCGCGATTCCTCAAGCACCCGCTGCATGATACGGTCGCTGAGCCCTGTTTTCTGCCATTTCTTTCGTACGAAAACACCGCCGGGGCCAGCTATTATTACATTTTCGCCGGATTCTCCCGCAGCACAGGACTTTCCTGCTGTTACTGTCCGCTCAACGATCGCAATGTGCGCCGCGATCTCTTCGTCTTTTGTGAGGGCGAGTATTACCCATGCGGGCGTTGAATAATGCCATACTCTGTTTTGGGAGTAATGAGCGGTATCTTTCGGGAAACACTCAACGAGCCCGTCGCGGATCTTTTGATCGAATTCCGGGGATATGTCATTATTATCTATGATCCTGAATGTGATTTCGGTGCCTTTTTCAAACGTCATACATCTTATCCTCAATCTTCGTCGTACGTTCTGGTAAATGTCATTGTCCCGATGGGAACCGTTATCCCGTCAGCGGCAAAAGCATAATCGTCAATTATTCTGATTTCTTCCGGAACAGGTGTCGGGAAATTCTTTGCGGTGTATGTTTCCCCGCTGTCGGTTCCCGCATCGTAGAGATACAGATCGACTGTTACGCTCTCTCTCCAGTCGTCATCGTCGAAAAGATCAAGGCCGGAAACACCGGTAAACCAGTCGGGACTCGGCGCGATCATCGTTATTAGCGTGACAGTATGAAAATCACGGTGAGCAGAGACCGTAAAGTTTGAAAATCCGGGTGAGGGCTGTATTGGGGGACCCCACAGCAGCTCGTATGCGGTGCCGTCCTCGATTGCTTCCCGAACCTCTTTATTCATAGTGGTTACAATACCGGTTTCCGCAACCTGTTTGATCCCTGCCGACGCCAATTTGCCCTCTTCCCAGAACACGGCACTCTCATTATGAAGCGCACCGGCAATCGGTGAGAAATGAGGAGAACCCGGGAAATCGAGCGGATGCGTTTCCTCGCTCCAGGACGAAATAAACGTAATGGTGAATTCGGCATATTCCGAGGGCACGAACTCAGTGCCGGTAAACGTCAGGATTTCAGCCGATTCTCCGTCGATGTCAGCAGAGAAGGCACGGGTTGTGAAACGGTATCCGATGCGTTCGGCAGTAACATAATAGCCGCCGTCGGGAACATTTTCAAAAGTATAATATCCGCTGGAATCGGAAAGAACGGTCCGGGGTGTGAAATCTTCATCGTCCGTCGGCATGATACTCAACGTAAGGGTCACATTCTCAATGCCTTTCATGGTGAGATCGACTACTCTGCCGGAAACGGAATACGTATCCTCGGTATCACCGTCATCATCGCTGTCAAACAGACACCCATGAGATAACATCAGTAGTACAGCGAGAGATAAAGCCAGCAGGCGTTTCATGATTTCTCCGATCACGTTCAGGGTCCAAACAGGACCTGCAAGTAGTCTGAAAACCAGACATTAAAAGGAATACATTCAAATTATGATATTCCCGCTATTGAAACAAGAATATTTTCAGGCGAAAGAACAAAAAATGCGCAGCACCGGAAAATCTATCCCTGACTCTACAACGGTTAAAGGCCTGAAAAGTTTCTTTGAGAAATTCTGAGCGCCGAATTTCGGATAATATTGAATTTATCAAGAAAAAATCTTGTAAGTATGGACCGAAAGTCGTACTATTCTTATTATAACGATCAATAACCGTTCTAAAAAACCGTAATCGCATCGTTCTGAGGAGGTAACAACATATGTCAGGATTAGTTTTTTCGAGACGAAATGCCCTTAAAACAGGATTTGCAGCGTTATCCGCCGGAGCCGTATCCAAAGATATTTTTGCAGCGCCCCGTCAGCCTGGTGAAACACGCGTATTATTCATAAATGGAGATTACTGGCACAGTCCTCTGCCGAACGAACACCACTGGAGAGAAGTGCTTCAGCAAACCGGATGGCGGCTCTTTTTCACTCAACACGGCCAATTTGTCACTCCCGAACTTCTCAATGAAATGGACATGTTCATCATGTGCCGCGGAAAAAATCCTGATCTTCTCGGATATTCATCGGACAGCGTTGTCGAGCATCGACCTGCCGGGTCGGAATGGATGACGGACGCACAGGAGGATGCCATTGTCGATAATGTTCACCGCGGAATGGGTCTTATCTGTATGCACGGTTCCCTGCGCCATCCCGACAGGCCGAAACTTCAGAAACTTGTCGGTATGAGCAGCGCCCCGAATCACGGCCCTCAGCAGCATATAAAATTCCATTCAATCAATCAGGATCATCCGATTACTGAGGGTGTAGAGGAATTTTCAGCCACTGACCAGCAGTTCGGCCCTCCTGTTAGTGAAAATGAGGTCACGGTGCTTTTCAAAGGCCGTGCGGAAAGAGAGGAAAAGGATGATTACGCGGGCTGGTGCCTTGATCGGGGCAAGGGGCGTATCGTAACATTGCTGCCGGGACATGGATCTTCTCCGATTACCAGAGCGTTTTTCAAAAAAATGATGTGGCGCGCCGCTCATTGGGCGTTGAAACGTGACATTCCCGAAATGGAATTCGTCAACGGTGTCAATCAACCGTGGGTCCGCGACAGATATTAATTGTCAGCTTTAAAAAAATACCCCCAAATTAACTTGGGGGTATTTTTTTTACTTCAAGTTCATCCGTATGTAAAATCAGATCCGTTTGAACATATCGATAACTTTTTTGAGAGATTTGATCTCTTTCAGTTTCGGAACCATTTCTTTTTCCTTCGCTTCCATTTCCAGAGCAATCTTAAGCACTTCTTCGATATGCTCCGCAGGAATCCTGACAACACCGTCATAATCCGCAACGATATAATCGCCCGGAGTGACCGTCACGCCGCCGCAGACGACCGGAATTTCACGGTTCAGGCTTGTTTGACGACCCACGCCGGTCGCTGTTGTAATGCTTCTGGCGTACACTTTTACGCCGAGTTCCTTCAGCTCCGTAATATCGCGCGCGGCGCCGTCGATGACAACGCCCTCGATTTTCCTTATTTTAACCGCGTGCGCCATAAGTCCGCCGATACAGGCTATATCGAGGCTCGTTCCCTTGATAACGATGACATCGCCGGGTCCGGAACTGTCTATCGTTTCGATCGAGTGACGGGCGCCGAGTGTCGCAACGGATGTAACCGGTGCGAGTTGAACGGTTTTCGCACGTCCTGCCATACGCTGTGGATTTCCCATTGGACGCATGTCATGCTTCATAAATCCCGGTTTTCCGATAGCCTTGTCGACAGCGTCTGCAAGGGTGGAGGCGGGAATCAAACGAAGCTGATCGAGTATTTCATTATCATCCGCATTTTCAGCAAAGCAGTTCCCGGCAAACGCGGACATGAAAAGCATGGTGCAAAGAACGGCAGTAAGAAATGTTGTCATTGCAAATTTCACTGTTTTCCTCCGGATAGTATTTCTCATGAAATGTGAGATTATTAATTTACTAAATAATAGCCATTTTCTTTTCATATTTCAAGGGCTTTATATGAACGGATAAAGGTCGTCTCGAACAACGAATAAAGGTCTGGAATAATCGGAACATTTTTATTAACTTGAAAGATACGTAATGCCTGTCATAAACAACGATGTTTGAAGTCCCGAATCAGTTAGTAATTTGGCCATTTGACAAAATAACGGTAAGAAAAAATGAAATTAGAGGTTCTCGGCGAAAACGGAATTCACCGCATCGACTCCGCCGCCAAAAGTATTCTTGAAAATACCGGTGTGGAAATTCCCCATGAAAAGATGCTGAAACTGTTCGGAGATGCCGGCGCAGTCGTTGATTTCACCGCAAACAGAGTAAAGATCCCCGCGAAACTTGTCGATGAATGTCTCTCGTCTGCGGAGAAAACATTTACTATCTACGGACGGGACAGGAACAACCGTGCGGCATTCGGAACGGGCGAGCGGAATTATAACACGATTGCCGGAGAGGCATACTGGATAGACTCCGCAGGCGAACGCCGGTTTGCGTCACTCGACGATGTTGTCGAGGCATCGAAACTTGTCGATGTGCTGCCGTGCGTCAATATTGCCGGCGCCATGTCCGATCCCCACGAGATCGAGGTTTCATACCGCTGTGTGGAGGTTGCCGCGGCGATGCTTAGGACGACTGTCAAGCCGATCACGTTCTGGTTTCACGACAGAGCGAGCGCGGAATATATCATCGAACTGTTCAAAGTTCTGACAGGATCATCCGAAGAGCTGGCAAAATATCCTCCGGCGTATCCGTTCCTCGAGCCCATAAGCCCGCTCAGATTTCCGAAAAACGGCATCGATCTATTGTTCGAGACCTGCAAGGTCCCGCTTCCCGTACCGATCGGCCCGATGGCGCAGGTCGGACTCAGCGCACCGGGAACGCTTGCAGGGACAATCGCGCAGGAAACCGCAGAAATACTTGCGGGACTGTGTGTTACACAGCTTATTCAACCGGGAACACCTGTCTGTTTCGGAGGTATTCCGCACGCGTTCGATATGCGGACGACTCAGATGATCTTCGCCGGTCCGGAGCAGGGTCTCATGGCGGTCGCCATGACTGAAATGGGCAAATATTACGGTCTTCCGGTGTATATAAATGTGGGGCTGACCGACAGTAAATGTGTCGATGCTCAGGCCGGGCTTGAAATATCGGCTTCGCTTCTTATGGGTGTGCTGTCCGGCGCAGATATTTTCGGACATCTCGGTATTGCCGGAGTGGATCAGGCCTCGAGCCTTGAGATGCTTGTCTTCCAGCATGAGGTCATCGAGTATGTTGAACGGATCATGCGGTCGTTCGAGATCAATGACGAAACGCTTGCGCTCGATCTCATTGATACTCTCGGTCCCGGCGGGTCATTCATCGCCGAGGAGCATACCGTGAACCATTTCCGTGAGGAGGTCTGGATGCCGACACTTCTCGACCGTGAATACTGGTCGCAGTGGGAAACCACAGGCAGAAAGTCCACGGACGTGAAAGTGAAAGAGCGACTTGAAACGCTTCTGGGGTCCTATGAGCCGCATCCGTTTGACAGCGATACCGAGCGTGAAATTCAGGCCGTAGTCAGAAAAGCCCGCATCGCGCTCGGATAGTGAATATTGGGTGTCAAGCAGGGGAAAATATGTTTTTCCATATTGAATTTAAGATAATAATTCATGTGATATAAATTTTATGATTAAGACCAGAATTCTGTATGCATAAGGAGAATATATATGAAGCGACGTGATTTTGTTGCAGCCGGGGCCACGGGAGCAATTGGCGCCGGACTTTCGGGATGTTCAGGTTTGGGAAGCAGAAAATTTGTCATCAGCGAAAAAGAACCAACGGCAATAAACCTCAAGAAAAAAGTTCCTGCGCCTGTTGGAACGATGCCGATGGGTGTGCTTGGTGAAACAGGAATCAAGGTTTCGAAGATCGCATTCGGCTCTCATATGCTTACCGAACTAAGGGAATATGAGAAGGAACGCGAGTGGATGATCCGTGAAGCCAATGATCTCGGCGTTAATCTGTTCGATGTGTATGATATTGAGCATAAAGTTTATCAGTATGAACCCATGGGGCGGTATCTTCAGCCGATAAGGAAAGATGTTTCAATCTCCATCACGCTCCGCCCGTATGACGGCCGAAACTTTATTCAGGAATTCGAGCGCGACCTCAAAGCGTTCCGCAC
>Ga0233431_1004620_pt1 | contig 14507 bp, 9 predicted proteins | sample SI_118_April2016_FD_179867 | JGI IMG/M metagenome (GOLD analysis project Ga0233431, IMG submission 179867) | Seawater microbial communities from Saanich Inlet, British Columbia, Canada - SI_118_April2016_200_MG | ecosystem: Environmental > Aquatic > Marine > Inlet | place: Canada: British...
CAACGTGAAGTAAAACCTTTAACCTTTGAAGATTATATGCACATTAAGAAAAATGTAGAATCAAAATATATTTATGGCCAAATTGAAACATGGCAAAAATATCTATTTAAAGATAAAGAGGAAAATCTAAATCTTAGAGCAACAAATAACGAGTTTTTCCTTAGTAAAACATATAACTTAAAATCTGGAAGACTTTTTAACTCTTTCGAGAACCTTAACTCATTAAAAGTATGTATTGTAGGTCATGGTTTTGTAGATAAATATTTTAAAGGGAAAGATCCTTTAGGTAATAAAATAAGTATTGGAAATCAACGCTACAAAGTTATTGGAATACTCGATAATGATAAACTTAACTCTAATGGGATGAATTTTAACAGTTGGCAAAGACAGCGTGATCTTGAAGCTGTTTATATCCCTCTTTCTACAGGGGCAAAATATCTAAAGTCAAATAATTCAATAGATTACATCTATCTTCAAGCAAATAGTGAGCAAGATTATCCTAACATGAAAAATACTGCGCGTCAAAGCTTGCTGGTAAATCATAATATGGGTCATGACTTCTCATTTAATAATATTGGTGCTTTAATGCTTAACATAACAAAAGAGATAAATGAAATGATGAAAAAGTGGAACATCACACTTTCTGCTATTGCATCAATTTCACTTATTGTGGGTGGAATTGGGCTTTTTAGTACATTACTTATTTCAATTAACGAAAGAATGAAGGAGATTGGAATTAGAAAGAGCATCGGTGCTACAGACCGCGATATCTTCCTACTATTTATTTTGGAAGCTATTACGCTCTCTCTTTTAGGTGCACTGGTTGGAATTTTACTCTCTACACTGCTGGTAAAAGTGATAACAGTTGCACTAAAATTTAGTTTTCCTGTTCCAATAGAAGGAATTTTACTTGGTTTAGCATTTTCATTATTTATAGGATTCGCTTCCGGTATATACCCAGCTTACAAAGCTTCTAAGATAGATCCTATTAAAGCAATTTATTACTTCGAATAAATATTAAACAATTGTTAATAGATTTGAAATAATTTGTTAGCGATTAAAATTATCCGATCAAAATCTCTTTCGGATTGAATAGTTCTACTCGATTCCTACCTTTGTTTTTCCCTTTATACAAGGCTGTATCAGCTTCCTTAATACATTCATCGATATCTTTTTCAATAGAATACTCACTTACTCCGAAGGTTATTGTAACAGGAATTATCTTATTATTATAAATAAATTCTTTTTGAGCAATCTTTCTTCTGATCTTTTCGGCAGCTACCTTCCCACCATTAATCAAGGTTTCAGGAAGTAGAAGAATAAATTCTTCACCACCCCATCTTCCTACAATATCTTGCTTCCTCAAGCCAGTGATAATGGTTTCAACAAGTTCTCTAAGAACATGATCTCCACACTCATGACCATATCTGTCATTAACGGCTTTAAAGTGGTCAATATCACCCATTACAAGACAAAAAGTTTTTTTGTTTCTTTCAAAACGCAGAGTTTCATATTCTATTTTCTCAAGAATGTCGCGTCTATTTGAAATGTTCGTTAGAGGATCTTTTCTTGAGATTTCTTCAAGTCTTACATTTGCTTTTTCAAGTTTCATATGATCTACTGTTTTTAAACGATATCGTGCAAATATAATAAATGCAATATTAAGAAAGATAATAAAACCTATCATAAAAGAGTTTCTAATTATGATTTGCTTTGTAATTTGTTTCTTACTGTTTTCCATATCTAATGAAGATATTTTTTCACACATATTTAAATATTCTTGAATAGAGATAGAGTAGTTTTCAATATCATTAGCTTCTTTATGTATCTTCGATTCTAATGAAAGTATATCAAAAAGTAATTCACTATTATCTAACTTTAATGCAATACTTTTTGCTTGTATACAGTAGTTTAATCTTTCTGAGATCTCTATAGAATCAGTTTGTGATGCAAGTTTATAAAATATATTAGATCGCTCTATATCTGATGCATCATTTAATGAAGAACGTAAGAATTCGATGTTTTCTGCAGCGTAAATATTAATAAAGAAAAAGCAAAAGACTAATAGTAGAGTAAATATTTTTGTTTTTTCTTTCACAATCTATTTTATCCTGATTCAGCAGTTCTATCAACTCTATTAATTATTGGTTTTTCTTTTGGCTTTGTCATCACAACGCAATTTTTACCCTTTCTCTTGCCATTATATAACGCTTCATCAGCCATCTTTATGCATTTATCAATATTCATTGGTCTATCATAAACACTTACACCAAAAGTCATTGTTAATTCCAATTTGATTTCGTTGAATACATACGAAGTTGCTTCAATATCTTTACGTATTTTATTGGCTAGAGCTACACCACCTTCAATCTCTGTTTCTGGTAGAAGCATTAAGAATTCTTCACCACCCCAACGTCCGGTAAGGTCTTGCTGACGCACAGTAGATTTCATTTGTTTTGCTAATGATTCAAGAATAAAATCACCGCAGTCATGTCCATTGTCATCATTAATTTTTTTGAAATCATCAATATCTGCCATTACTAGAACAAATGATTTTCCATTTCTTCCAAAACGTTTTTGCTCATGAACCATTTTTTCTATCATATCTCGACGATTTGAAAGGTGTGTTAATGGATCTGTTTTTGCAATTTGCTCAAGTTTTGCATAGGCAGCTTTAAGTTTTTTGTTTGTCTTTATATTGCTAAAGGCAAGGTAGAAACCAACTATGGCAAAAATGAAAATAAATATAATAGCTGATATTAGAACAGTTTGAGTGTATTTCTGTGTTTTAATTTGTGAAGCTTTATTTATTAGTTCAAGATCACGGATTTCTTTATTCTTCTGATAAGTATCGATCTTTTCCTGAATTTTTCCTTTTTCATATCCTGCAATTTTTAATTGTGCAACTCTATATTCTTTTTCTCTATTTAAAGATTCTATCTCCTGAATTCTCTGAGCTGCAATAAATTCTTTTTCCTGTCTTTCCTGTTCAAGTATCAAATGCTGCAATTCAAGATCCCGAATTTCTTTTTCTTTTTGAAGTAATTCAATCTTTCTTTTCCTCTGCTCTTCTTCATAAGTATACTGCATATCACTAATTTTCTGGGAACGTTCTGCACGAGCTATTGTATCTCTAATAGAAGTAAATAGTTTATAATACTCAAGAGCTTTTTCATCTTCCCCTCTAGAAGTATAAAATTCGGATATTTGTTTATATTCATTACGCATAAGAACACGAACATTTTCCTCTTCAAATCTTAATGCTCTTATAAAAAACTCAGAGGCTTTTTTATATTGCCCTGCTTTTTTATATTCTAAACCAATTCTATTTAGAGCAAGAGATACTTCACTTCGATTATTCATTATCTCATTTATCTTTAATGCTTTATTATAGAATTCAATTGATTTAGTATGATTTTTACTGGTGCTATAAACATCGGCAATTCTATAAATATCAAAGAGGATCAGCTCAACATCACCAATTATTTCACTAGTACTTAGTGCCATTTCTAATAAGCGAATAGTATTTTTGTAATCTTTAATAACTGCGTATGAATTAGCGCTGTGGTTATATGCTTCTCTTTCGTTAATTTCGTCTTTAAATTTTATTGCAAGCTCTGCAGCTTGTTCACTATAAATTATTGCTTGTTCTGGTGCTATGAATAGATATTCTTGTGAAAGTGCATTAAGAACTTTTATCTTTTCTTCTGCTACTACTATCTTTAATTTGGTCTCTAGGCTATCAATATGTGTAGATGTATTAAGAGAAACTGTAATTGTTATGAGCATTAATATAATGCAAAGAAACTTCATACAATTCCCCTCCTGTTCAAAATAAAATAAAATAAAATAAAATAAGAAAATAAATAAATAATATTATATATTAATAGATTTAATAATATGTAAACCTTTGGCAAGCTTTTTTTTATCAATAGCATAATTTAATCTGACCCATTGTTTTCCATTTGAGCCAAATAAACTTCCCGGCATAATTATTAATCCATTCTTTATCAGCTCATCTGCAAGTGTGATATCACTATTGTTCACTCTAAAAAAAAAATATGGGGAAGAAGTATTTTGCAGAATTGGTATATCAGGTAAAAATTGATTAAAAAAATCTTGGGTAACTTCTCTATTTGCAATGAGTTCCCTGCGTATCTCTCTCTGAGCATTCATTCCATCTTCAGATAAAGCAGTAATGGCAACTTCTTGTGAAATGTATGGAGCACAAGTGCAAATATATTGGTGGGAAACAATAATCGGCTTAATTAGATCAGGATCATTAGATACTGTCCATCCAATTCGCCAACCGCTCATACAATGTGATTTAGATAGACCTGATATCACAATGATCTTTCCATTTTTTTCTAAGAAAGATACGGGTCTCTTTTCAGTATATAATTCACGATAGATCTCATCCACAATAATAAGAATGTTATTCTCTTCACATTTAGATATAATGAAGTCAACCTCTTCTTCTGTGAAGCATTTACCTGTAGGATTTGATGGATTGTTTAAGAGTAATATTTTTGTTTTGGATGTTATCTTGTTTGAGAAATCTTTACGATTTAATTCAAATTCTTGCTCAGGATTCAGATCAAATTCAACAGGTATCCCATCCATCATTTTGATAATGGTTTTATAAGCAATGTAAGTTGGATTTGCAATTAATACTTCATCACCCGGATCTATAAAACTAAAAAGAGATGCAAAAATTGCTTCTTCTGCTCCGGTTGTTACACAGACATTATTATTTAGTTTGATATTGTAGTAATGTGATATTGTTTTTTGTAAATCTGGTAATCCTGCATTAGGAGTATATCGTATATTGTTTTGCTTAATGACATCAATTGCTTTATCTGTAATTATTTTTGGAGTTGCAAATTGAATCTCACCTAAACCAAGATTTATAGAATTTATCGGAGCTTTATCAAATAACTTTCGCAACTCAGATTTTTCTAATCCATCTATCCGATTTGCATATTTTATTGGTTTCATCTCAAAGCTTCTTCTAAAATTACTGACCTGTTACTTTTTTCATCTCTGTATTTAATAATAATAGGACAATAAATTGAGAAATTTTCGTTATTCTTCATCTTACGTGAACCAGGAACAACAACGGCACCTTCTGGAATATGCAATGAATTATTTTCATCTTTTTTGAGGAACCGGTTATTTATTGAATCAAAAACTGGTGTTCCCCCAGTTATTGTTACTCCAGCTGCAATTATTGCATTCTGGTCAACTATTACACCCTCATAAATACCACAATTTCCACCAATGAAAACGTTATCTTCAATTATTACTGGATTTGCACTAATGGGTTCTAAAACGCCTCCAATTTGCGAAGCTGCACTAAGATGCACATTCTTTCCAATTTGAGCACAGGTACCAACAAGAGCATGAGAATCTATCATCGATCCATCATCAATAAAAGCTCCAACATTTATATACATTGGAGGCATCATTATTACATTTTCACCAATATGAGCACCTTCTCGAATGGAAGAACCTCCAGGTACAATTCTTATATTATTTCTGGTTGTAAGATCTTGCACTGGATATGTGTCTTTATCCATAAATGAACCTAATTTTACTATTTTACCCATCTTAAAACCAGCGAGTATTCCTTTTTTAACCCAATTATTTGTAATCCAATTTCCATCGATCTTTTCAGCAGCTCGTATCTCTCCAGAATTCAGTCCATTTCTAAACTCTAAGAACAACTTTTTATCATTTTCAGAAAATTCTTTTCTGTTATATAATTCAATTATCTGTGTTTTTATACTCATAATAACTCCCAATTATCTCTTTATCTAAAGAAATTCACTTATAATATCTCTTTTAAAAATCTTCCTGTGAATGACTTCCTGATCTTAACAATTTCTTCAGGAGTTCCGGTAGCAACAACTTTGCCTCCTTCATCACCCCCTTCAGGTCCCAAATCTATAATATGATCAGCACATTTAATAACATCTAAATTGTGTTCGATAACAATAACGGTATTACCCATTGAAACCAACCTATGAAGCACTTTTAACAGTTTTTTAATATCTTCAAAATGTAATCCGGTGGTTGGCTCATCTAGTATGTAAAGTGTTTTACCGGTACTTGTCTTGCTTAGTTCTCGCGAGAGCTTTATCCTTTGCGCCTCTCCACCGGAAAGAGTTGTAGATGCTTGTCCAAGCTTAACATATTCCAACCCAACTTCATTAAGAGTTTGAAGAACTTTATAGATCTTTGGAACTTTCTTAAATAATTCCATTGCTTCTTGAACATCCATTTCTAGAACATCTGCGATACTATGTCCTTTAAATTTTACTGCTAAAGTTTCTTTATTATAGCGCGTTCCATTGCATACTTCACATTTTACATAAATATCAGGTAGGAAGTGCATCTCTATCTGTTTTACACCACCACCGCCACAGGCTTCACATCTTCCACCTTTAACATTGAAAGAAAATCTTCCAGGTTTATAACCACGCAATTTTGCGGCAGGAGTTTGAGAAAATAAGTTTCTTATTGGATCAAATAATTTTGTATAAGTTGCAGGATTTGAACGAGGTGTTCTTCCAATTGGCTGTTGATTGATATTAATTACTTTATCAAAATATTCATAACCTAATATTTTCTTAAATAACCCCAGCTTCTTACTTGATTTATTAAGTTCTTTTGCCATTGCAGGGTATAATATTTGATTTATCAAGGAACTTTTACCAGAGCCAGAAACTCCTGTAACACAAGTAAATGAACCTACTGGGATTTCCACATTTATATTTTGTAGGTTATTCTGTGATGCACCAAAGACTTGCAATTTACGCTTATCTGGCTTCATTCTCTCTTTTGGCATTTCAATAGATAATTTACCAGATAGATATTTTCCAGTCATAGACTTTCTGGATCTAAGAAGCTTTTCTATATTGCCCTGAAAAACTATCTCTCCACCGTAAATTCCAGCATGAGGTCCAATATCAATTATTTGATCTGCAGTTCGTATCATCTGTTCATCATGTTCAACAACAATAACTGTATTTCCAATATCACGCAGATGAACTAGCATATTAATAAGCCGTTGATTATCTCGTTGATGCAACCCAATTGTGGGTTCATCTAAAATATACATTACACCAACCAAGCTACTACCGATCTGGCTTGCTAACCTTATTCTTTGCGATTCACCACCAGATAAGGTCGGAGCCTTCCTATCTAAAGTAAGATAATGAAGACCAACATTTACAAGAAATGAAAGACGATTATTTATCTCTTTTAGCACCTCTTCTGCAATTAGCTTGTCATTTCCAGTAAGTTTCAGATTGTTAAAAAACTCGATCGCATTTGAAATTGACATAGAAGAAATTTCATTGATAGAAAGGTCCGCGATCTTAACAGCTAGGCTCTCCTTACGAAGCTTCCTCCCATTACAATCGGGACACACTTTATTACCAATATATTTTATGTAATATTTACGCATGTATTCAGATTTGGTCTCAGACATTCTGCGAGAGAGAGTTGGGATAATACCTTCAAATGATGATAGGAATGAACCGGATCCGCTTTTAGAACTCCACTCAAATTTAATTTTTTGACCCCGAGAACCAAACAGCAAAAGATCTTTTACAGTTAGTGAAAGTTCTTCCCATGGGTCATCTAATGAAAAACCATATTCTCTTGAAATCGCTCTGAGTTTTTTTAGCTGCCAACTGCTTTTTTTCTTATTTAAAGTTCCCCAGTGTACAACCGCACCTTCCATTACAGAAAGTGATTTATCTGGAATTAACAAGTCAGGATCAAATTCCATTTTAGTGCCAAGTCCATTACATGATTTGCACATTCCTATTGGACTGTTAAAGGAAAAATGCTGCGGACTGAGTTCTGGATAACCAATACCACAAGTTGGGCAGGAATTTGCTTCGGATAGATTTTCTGTTCTTCCTTCATCAATATATTCAATTTTAATAAAACCATTTGTAAGTTTTAAAGCTGTTTCAACCGAGTCGATCAATCTTGATCGGATATTATCTTTTAGAACAATTCTATCTACAATGATATCAATATTGTGTTTACTTTTTTTATCGAGATTTATCTCTTCGCTAAGTTGACGCATGATTCCGTTAATCTTCACACGAACAAAACCTTCGTTTCTAGCTTCTTCTAGCTCATCTTTATGCTCACCTTTGCGGTTTTGAACGATAGGTGCTAAAATTTGTAAACGTGTTTTTACAGGATTTTCCAGGATATGATCAACCAACTGATCAACAGTTTGAGAGCCAACAGCTTCACCACACTTATAGCAGAATTGCTTCCCAATACGTGCATATAAAATTCTTAAATAATCATAAATCTCGGTAACTGTTCCAACAGTTGAGCGTGGATTTTTACTTGTAGCTTTTTGCTCAATAGAAATTGCGGGAGATAAGCCTTCAATATAATCAACTTTTGGTTTTTCCATTTGCCCTAAGAATTGACGAGCATAGGCAGATAGTGACTCTACATATCTTCGCTGTCCTTCAGCATAGAGGGTATCAAAAGCGAGTGATGATTTACCTGAACCGGAAACACCAGTAACAATTACCAGCTTGTTTCGGGGAATCCTAATATCTATATTCTTGAGATTATGCTCACGTGCACCCTTAATATATATATCAGTTTTCATTGAAGTCTCATCATGCCCATTGGCTTATTGAAGTTCCTTTAATTGAGAAATATAATAATCGATCTCAACAGAATCCTGATAACCTCTGATCTTCTTAAATAAAGCTATACCTCTTTCGATATCGTTTGTATATACAGCCGATTGAAAGATGAGCTGGATCATGTTTTTGTCAGTTCTATTATAATGTACAGCTTTCTCTAAATAAGAAAAACCTTTCTCGTTTTCATTGGAATCGAATGCGCTAAATGAAGCTTCTGCATAGAGCTGAGCAAGACTTTTGTAAAATCTGCTTTTTTGATCTATATAATCTAATGCTTTTTCCATATATCTAATTGCATTGTCATAATCATTTTTAGTATGAGCAAATCTGGAAGTACGCATGAATGCAGCCCCATAATTATTTAGAAGTCTTTTCATATTTGTGTCTTTATAAATGGTATCATCCATAATACCACGGTAGGAATAAACAGAATCAATATTGGTCATCAATCTTTCCATGTCAAATTGTCCTGTGCCCTTTGTTGGAACCAATCTACTAACCATACCTTCATTTCTCAAAAAGTCGTTAAATCCAATTGGATCAGGTGTAGTAACAGCAAAATAAATTGGTCTTTTACCATAATTATCTTTAATTATCTGAATTACAGCTAGGTCTTTCACATATAAAATCTCATCTTGTTTAAAAGTAACAATAAACTCATCTTCAGGAACAGACCCAACTATTTTCAGATGAGTGTCTTTATAAATTCTTCTTGGATAAAGAACCGATCTTGGGTTATCCTGACACTGGTCGATATGAGTCTCTGGAATATTAAACTCCACACCTTCATGATCTCTTAATTGTTTGATGTACCAAGGAGTATTTAATAAACTTAAGTTGGCTATTGTCACATCTTTACGAATACCGTAACATTGTGAATTTTTAAAATCCATTGCTTCAGTAATTAAAATTTCTGTTTCTTTTGTAGGAATTGTAGTTTGCTGGTACATTTTACCAAAAATATCTTTATTGTTTATTTTTGTTGGAGGAATATACTCTTTTGCTGCAGGATCGAAAACTGCTTGTGCATACCAAACTGGAAAAGTGTCATTATCACCATTTGTGAAAATTATTGCATTTTCCTCAACGCTGTTTAAAATATTTTGTCCATAATCTAAGGCAATATATTCTCTAGATCTATCATGAATAAAGTATTGGGAAGCAAGGTTAATAATTGGAAGTGCCAAAACTAAAACTATAAGAACTGCAGCAAGTATCTTTCCTTTTCTTCTGGCTAGGTCAATAAGAGCTATTGAGCCAATTGCCATCCACACAGCCCAATAATTATAAGCAGTAGTAAAAAAGTAATCTCTATCTCTAACTTCAGCATCAGAAAGATTAATAACAAAAACCATAGTTATAGAAACCATGAACATAAAAGAGAAGAAATATGCAAAAGAGTGCTTGTTTTTCTTAAAATGATAATATGCACCACCAAAGCCTAAGAATGTGATAATTAAATTAGATAACAATTGAATAAATACTTTTGGAGTATTTAATAATCTAGAAAGAGTTTCCGCATTAAAGAACTGCCAACTGAAATAGGTAAGAAATTGATCTTTTAATTGATACCAAAATGTAGCACGACGCACAAACATGCTGGTAACACCATATTGCCTTCTTAAAACATAATCTGTAAATAGTTTAAGGTTATGAGGATGACCTTCGTTTATAAATGGTCTATGTGAAGCTCTGATATACAAAAAGAGGTGGGTTGAAACTGCTACACCAATAAGAAACAATGCAAATAGCCATGTTTTTGTTGAAACTTTTTCTCTTAAATGATATACAAGAATTCCTAAGAAACCAACCGCAAACATAAATTTTGGTAGATCTGGGATATGTATTGATTTTCCAATATTTAAGAACAAAATATAAATTGCTATTAGCCCTAATGAATATGCACCTGTACGTTTCCAATATGCAGAAGATTTAATTGATTTTTTTAGCATTGGATATACAGCTATAAATAATACCGCCGGTGCAATTTGAAGTGAAGTTTGATGAATGCCAAATCCTAGAAAAAAGACATAGACAATGAGCAATAATATATTTTGGTGAGATAGGTCTTCTGATTTCTCAACCCATATCATTGTAAGCCAAACAATTAAATTTAATATAAAAGCTAAACCAGAGTAAACTTCAGCTTCGATCGCATTATTCCAGAATGTGAATGAAAAAGCAGTGTAGAAGGCAGCTAAAAAACCTCCAATATAAGCAAAATATGCTTCAGATGGTTTTATCCACATCGTAATGAATTTAACTGTGAAAAAATAGGTGAACATAACCGCAAAGGCAGAGAATATTCCAGACAAGAAATTAATAACCATTGCATGTGGAATATTAGCACCAAAGATCGAGAAGAATCTTCCTAATAAAATATAAAAAGGATTTCCTGGTGGATGGGGAACCCCTAAAATACTACTGCATGTAATATATTCTCCTGCATCCCAAAATGAGAGTGAGCGCGCCATTGTAAGATAATAAATTGTTATTGTAACTGCAAAAACTATTAATCCCAAAACTAGATTATAACGTTTATTTATAACTGGTTGTGGCTTCAAATTCATTTATAGCTCCATTGAAAATTTTTTGGAAAAGTTGTTTTATCCAATAATCCCGTCAAGTAATTTTAAATGGAAGAAAACTTGTAAATAATTGCATGGGGCAAAAAAGCCACATATTGCCCGAAAATGACCCACAACAAAGCACAGAAATTAGTAAAAAATAATGTAATAAAAATCAGTTAAACATACTTATAACAACGATTTTAATGCCTTAGTGACTGTATGTCTTTTTTTGGCACAGCAATTGCTTTCTATAATTTATATATTTAGGAGGTGAGGTTATGAGAGATACACTTTTATTCAGTATCGAAGAAATTAAGCTGATCTTGGCAAAATATCATGAACGTTGTACAGGAGAGGCGATTGAAGAGATGAGCGGACAATCATTGTTAAGCTTATTTGATGCTATTCATTCAAAGGATATATTGCAATATCTTTATTGTCATATGCACTAAAATTCTCTAAAGTGAGGAGGATATGAAAAAATATCTATATTGTTTCATTATCTTAATATTTATCAGTTCGTTATTTGCTCAGCTTGCAGAAGAAAATGCTAATTTGAATTCTATTGAGCTAACCGCAGAGAGTAAACTTCAAAATTTTATCGAATTAAAAATAACAATCGCTGATAAAGAAATTGGTAACCTTTCAATTTTTAATATTAAGGGTCAAAAAATAATGAATATCCAATATAACGCTGGGGAACACAGGCTTTCCTTATTGAAATCAAAATATGGATCAGGATTATTCTTCTATAGGTTAAAAACAAATTCATATTTCAAATCTGGAAAGATCATAATGCTTAAGTAGTACATGAAAAGATAAATGAAGATAATAACAAAATTTAATAATAAAAAATATATGAAGCAGTTACTGGGGGAGAAATGGAATCGTATCAATATTGGATGTTAAATAATTACGCATTTGAAGAAAATGCAACATCAGAATATTTTTACAACAGCAAAATTCACAGAGAAGCTCTGGATAGATTAAGTTACATTATAGAATCTAACAATATGGGAATAGGGCTACTTACCGGAGAAATAGGTGCTGGGAAAACTATGACGCGAAATGTGCTCATCAACAAAGTAATTAACAATTCATTTGATTATGAATTTGCTGTAATGGATACTTCAAACTTTACTTTTGTAGATATTCTCATGGATACGATAAGTCAGATATGTAATATTGATTATACAGATTTACCAAGAAATAAATATCGATTATACAAAATTTTTAGAGATTACATAAACTCTAAAATGTTAAGTTCAAATAAGAAGATCGTAATAATACTTGATGAAGCTCAGAAGATAAGTGCTACTGTGTTAGACTCATTAAAGGACCTTACAAACATTGTACATAACAATAGTTCTGTAATTACAATAATTTTAGTTGGGCAGCCTGAGTTAACATCAAAACTAAAAAAATTACCACAGATAGATCAACGTATCAGTCTTAAATATCATTTGAATTATTTAAGCTTAGATGATACAAAAGAGTACATACGATTCCGTCAGTTTGCATCCGGTTCTCAAAAAGACCTATTTACTGAAGAAGCAATGAGAATGATACATTCACAAACTCATGGTATTCCAAGAGAAATTAACCGAGCCTGCAGAATAGCTTTAGATTATGGCTATTCAGAAGAATTAGAGATAATAACAGATAAAGAAATGAAAATGATTTTACGAGATTTTGCATAACTAAACAGAGTTTAAAAATGAGTAATGATTTTAAAGATCAAAAACTTTCTATTTCTAAGATCCTGAATAACAGGAAGAAGGAGGCCGTATTACCAGCATCTCAAGGAATAAATCCTCCTTCCGGTTACATTCCTCAAAATAAACCTATTAAGAAAAAGCAGAAAAAAAGTAAGTATGAAGTTATAAATGATAATGATGGTGGTGAAAATGAGATCAATCTAAAAGATTATTTAGAGATTGTATTTCATTATAAATGGTTAATATTAATTATATTTATTACTGTATTATTAGCTACAATTGCCTATTCATTTACACAAGATCCCATTTACAAAGCAATGACGAAAATTTTTATTCATGAAGATGTAATGGAATTGCAGGTTATTAATAACAAACCATATTTTAAACAAGCCTACGATCTAAAAACTTGGATTCAAATAATGAAATCAACAGAAATAACCAGAAGAGCATCTGAAAAATTATCTAATAGAGTCTCTGCTTCTGCTATTTCTGGAATGATGGAATACGATACAGAAAGAGATGAAGAACATATTATTACAGCTTCAGCAACATCAAAAGATCCAAATTTAGCAGCTGATGTTGCAAATGCAGTTTATTATGCATTATCAGAATATGACACAGAACAACGTCTGCGAGGATATGATTATTCTGTAAAATATTTAGAACAGCTTATGCGAGATAAGAGAAGTGATTTAGATGAAGTATTAGGTTATATCAATGACTTCATGCTAGATAAAGGAATTGATCTGAATACAGCAAATATCGAAGATAATATTGGACGCGTAAACGATATTCAATTGCAGATCTCTACATGTAAAGTTGATCTTGCAGCTATTAGCGCAAGCATAAAGAAAATCAATTATGATCTTAACAGGGAAGATAATTCTATTGTTAATCAAACAACATATAGTGAACCATATAAAATACGTTTAATGAATTTGGAAGCTGAGAAAGCCAGAGCGCTTACAAATTATACTGAAAAGCACCCTAAGATCTTAGGTATTCAGCAAAATATTGATAACGTAAAAAAACTTATAGAAGATGGGATTAATGAGAGAATTCAATTAAAGAATGTTGTTGCAAATCCAATTAAGCAAAGATTAGTAAATGACCTGTTAGCAAATGAAACTGAGAAGGTAGCATTAGAGCAAAAAATTGCAGCCTTACTTCAAATTCTTTCTGAGATCGAAATCTCGGCTGATTACAAAAAATTATTAGATGATAAATTTACAAAGAAGAAAGATCTGGTTCTTCAGATCGGTAATCTCCAGAGTCAGTATAATAACGCAAAACTCAATTCTAACATTGCCTCAAGTAGGCTTTATCAGCTTCAGAGTGCAGAAGTTCCTACAACTCCATCAGCAAATAACTTAAAAAGAAATATTTTGGTTGGAATTGTATTAGGACTTGGTTTAGGGTTTGGTCTTGCCCTACTGCTTAATTCATTGAATGACACAATACATTCAGTTAGTGATTACGAAGCAAAATATACAATTCCTATTATTGGAACTATACCAAAAATTGGA
>Ga0233431_1004621_pt1 | contig 14506 bp, 16 predicted proteins | sample SI_118_April2016_FD_179867 | JGI IMG/M metagenome (GOLD analysis project Ga0233431, IMG submission 179867) | Seawater microbial communities from Saanich Inlet, British Columbia, Canada - SI_118_April2016_200_MG | ecosystem: Environmental > Aquatic > Marine > Inlet | place: Canada: British...
TGAATTTGTGGATAAAGAAGATCCTAATTTTGATTATTCATTAGTGCAGACAACTGGTTTTGGAAAAAGAGAAGGCAAACAGGCCAAAGAATTTATGCAAAAACATTCACCAATTATTCTTTTGGATGATGCCGCTTCGACAGGAACTCATAAAATGCGTTTTATGAAGTGGAATCCCGAAGATTGTGTGGGTTATATCAAGAAACAAATATTGAGAGATAGAGAGTTATACAAAACAAAGTATCCAAGAAAAAGAAATCATTACTACAGATTGAGTCAAATAGGGACTCATCTTAATAGTGGAACAAAACCAGATAATTCTGTAACTGATAAAACTTTGACTAGGCTTCATTTGGGATGGAGTTTAGCTTTAATGCAAAGACATGGCATTCAGATTACTAAAACACCTATATTTAAAAATAGACCATTAGACATACATTACAGTGTAAAGACAAAGCATAAAACTAAGGTGGAAAAAGAAAATCTTGGAAAAATTGATAATCATTATGCTTTTCATAGAGTTGGATGTTCCTTAGAAGTTGACAGAATATCTCGTAAATATGGATATTCCATTTCAGGTCCATGTCGTGGTGCGGCTTATCTAAGAAATATGGAACAATCTAAAATTTGTATCAGTCCATTAGGTTTAGGGGAAGTGTGTCTGACAGGGGATACAAAAATATCTTTATTAGATGGTTCCGAAGTACCTATTAAAGAACTTGTAGGGAAAAAGGAATTTTATGTTTATTCTTACAATCATGATACTAATAAAGTTGTTCCTGGTAGAGGTCATTCTTGCAGGTTAACCAAAAAGAAGGTTCCTATAATTACAATTGTTTTGGATAATGGTGAAAAAATTAGATGTGATCATGATGAGCGATTTCTTCTTAGAAATGGAAGGTATCTAAAAGCCAACAAATTAGTGATTGGTGATTCTTTAATGCCTTTGTATAGAAGGGTACATAATGGAGAAGAATATGTAAACGTGAATGAATATAGCAATGGATATGAAGAATTAAAACATCCAAATGGAGAATGGCAATTAACTCACAGAATGGTATACTTATGGAAGTATGGTATTATGCCTAAAAAGGTGGTTTGTCATCATTCTTCTTTTAATTCTCGTAACAATTCGCCTAAATTTTTAATAGCCATGTCGTGGAAACAGCATTTGAAATATCACACAGACCATAATTATAAAATAAATGATATGCTTTGGAATCCTGACAATCCTCTTTATTATCTTTATAAAGAATCACGTAATAAACATAGTGAAAAACTAAGTGAATCGTTGTCACTAAGGAATATTGAGAATTGGAATGATCCCGATTATAGAGAAAAGATGATAGATATTTTACAAACAAATGTAAATGAAAAAGTGTGGGGAGATCCAGAATGTAAAGAGCAATTAATCAATAGCCTTTTAGATTCATGGACAGATGAACGTAGGGAAGATTTTTCTGTGAATAATCCTATGAAAAATCTTGATGTGGCGAAGAAAGTTTCATTGGCACATAAAAAATTGGTAGAGGAAGGTATACATTATTTACAATCGGATGAAGCCAAATTATTGAGTTCAAAACGATCAAAGCAATTGTGGACTACAGAAGAATATAGAGAAAAACTATCTCATAGGGTATATGATTCAGAAGTGATGCGTGAGGCATCACTTAAACGTTGGAAAGATCCTGCTTATAGAGAAAGACAGCTTAAATTGATGGCTGAAGGATTAAATAAACCAGAAGTTAGGGCTAAAATTTCTAAAACAACAAAAAAACGCTGGGAAGATCCAACATATAAGGCAAAAGTTGTATCTAAAATGAAAGTTAAGGCTAAAGAGAGGTCTACAAATCCTGAATATTTAAAAAAGTTATCTGTGGCAAGTAAAAAAGCATGGACTGATGAAGAACGTAGAAAAGATTTTTCTAAAAATAACCCTATGAATGATAGAAAGAATGTTAACAAAATTCAGGAAACTAAGATTAAAAAAACTTTACAAAAATTAATTAATACAGGTATGAAAATTAATGAGTGCAATTATAATAATATTAAACTAGCTGGTACAGCTAGGTGGGATAAAATTGCAAAGTATTTTGGGAATGTAGATAATGCGGTTAAAAAACTGAGTCCTACTTATAACCATAAAATTGTAGATATTATTTATGAAACTAATACAGAAGATGTGTATGATTTTACGGTAGATACATACCACAATTTTGCTTTATCAGCTGGGGTATTTGTTCATAATTGTTTCAGGGAACTAGAAGCTATTTCTTATGGAAGTATTGTTATTAAACCAGATATGTCCCATATAGAAACTTGGCCAGATATTTATAGAGCTTATGAGACTTATATTCCTTGCAAATGGGATTGGTCAGATTTGGAGGAAGTGGTTCATAAGGTTCTCTCAGATTATAGAAGGTATATTCCTATTGCTCAAGAAGCATTTAGAGTAGTAAAATCTGTTTGGGATAACAAAGTTTTTGCAACTAAGTTCGATGAAATCATGAAAGGTGTAATATCGACAATATGAGGTTATAATCATGATAGTGGTAATTGTAGGCATGCACAGATCAGGAACGTCTGCACTAGCTGGGCTTTTACACCACAATGGGATCGTAATGGGTGAAGAAGAAAACTTTAGGCCGAAACCAAAAAAGAATCAAAATGAAAAAGGGTACTACGAAAACTTCCGTTTCAGGTCATTAAATGACGAACTTTTAGGGTATAATAATTACAAGGCAAAATCCTTTGACCCGTATGTTCCAGATTTCAAATTTCCAGAAGAATTGAAACATGAAGGTCAGAATTTGTTGCATGAATATTCGATTAGATATAAGAATTGGGGTTGGAAAGATCCTAGAACGTCTTTGACCCTTAAATTTTGGTTGGATTTATATCCTAATGTCAAAGTGGTTATTTCCCGTAGGGATTATGAAAAGATAGCTCAATCCATGTGGGCTAGAAAAAATAGTGGGAGTGTCAAAAAATATATTGATTTATGTACTGCTTACTATGGATCAATACATACAGCTGCGTATAAGACTGATTGGTGTAATGTGTCTTTTGACAACTTATGTACAAATCCTGAATTTGAAGCGAATAAATTGGCTAGGTTTTTAGATCATCCAATTACGGATTTATCATTCATAGAAGATAAGCTGAGACATCATAAGGAGCAGAACAATGAAACTACCTAAATGGATGATTAAATTTGCAGGTAATTTATATCTTCATAAATTTCCTATGTTTGCATTTTACAAACCAAATATACATAAAGTCAGAGGAGATCAAGTTGCTGAAGTTTTAGACTTACTCCAAAATGGTGATATTCTTGTTAGAAGGTTTGATGGGTATCTGTCAACCTTTTTCATACCTGGATTTTGGACTCACGTGGGCATGTACTATGATAATTCGGCAATTCATTCGATTGGGGACGGTGTTCTTAAAGAGCATGTATTAAACTTTTGTAGAACTGATTCTATTGCAATCTTACGGGTTAAAGATAAAAATTTGATTCCGAAAGCTATCCAAAAGGCAGAAACTTGTATTGGTATTGATTATGATTTTGAGTTTGAAACTGATAACGAAGATTTATACTGTACAGAATTTATGGATGTTTGTTACGATAGAATTTTTGACGGTGATTATGAGAGCATAACTGGTATACAAATTCTTACTCCGGATGGCTTGTTTGATAGCAATGAAGTTGATTTGATCTACGAGTTTAGGAGTTGATTATGTGGATTGATACAAAAATTGTATATGAGCCTGGTAGGGAATTAGCGAAAGCGTATAATAGAGCTATGGAATCTACATTAGCTGAATGGGTTCTCTTCATCGATCATGATGTGTTTCTTTCCACTAATCCCCTTTGGCATCAGATGTCCCTGAATGCTATTGAACATTTGAAAGATAAAAAGGTGGGTTGGATAACTGCTAAAACAAATAGAATCGGAAACAAAAGTCAATTGTATCCGGTACAAAACGATTCGGATGATCTGAATCAGCACATTGATATAGCATCCAAATTGTATAGGGAAAAAGCAGGTGTGATTTTACCAGCAAAAGGCAATTTAAGTGGTTTCTTCATCCTTACAAACAAAACTGCTTGGCAATCAGTTGGGGGCTTTAAAGATCAGGGAAAAGGTCTTTCAGCCATTGATAATGTTTATTCGAAAGAATTAAGGGCAAAAGGTTTTGGTTTGTATGTAATGGAAGGGTTGTACTTATACCATTTTTATAAAAAACGAAAAAAAGAACTTTACTCAAAATTCTAGGTGTTGTTATGAACTTAACTGATAAAGAAAAACATGCACTACAATGTTTTAATAATATATGAACGTAAGGCGAATGATTTGGCAAGATTATGGCAAAATGTGTTGTTACGGTTTGATAAACAATGTGACAGATATACTAAAAGTGCTTTATTATCCGCTATGATTAAAAGAACTCCGAATTGGGAAATGGAAATAGAAAAAGGAGAAACGGTATCAGAAAAATTGTATATATATTTTAGCAAAAGTTATGAATCTTGTGCCGCTTCTCCTGAGTATTGTAATTTCAGAAATAATTCCGGTGATTATAGAGGAGTATGTTCATTATGAAAATCGCAAGTCTGGTTGTATTCAAAAATGAAGCAGATATACTTCCAGCTTGGTTAAAGCATTATGAAAACCAAGTGGATTATTTTCTATTTCGTGATAATGAAAGTACGGATAATGGATTAGAAATTGTTAAGAAGCATCCTAAAACAGTATTTACAGAAATTGTAAAAGGGACATTTTATACAAATATGTGGGATAAGTTGATAGATGAAGCACAAAAGTTTTTGGGATCTGAAGATTGGTTTACTATTGCTGCACCTGATTTGTTTCCATTTTTTAGTATGAAGGAAGAAATTGGAAAACTAGCAGGATCATCTTACAATTGTATTGAGACTTATTATCCGGTATTTTTCTTTACGAAGGAAATGTATCAAAAGTACATAAAATTTCCAATCTATCAACAAAAAATAGATGAATTTGATATAAGTCATTATTCTTATTTTCAGGTAACAGGTCATAAAATGCCTTTGTTGATTAAAAATGTAAACAATGAAAAAGGCCGAGTTAGGTATACAAAACCAAAGCAAGAACCACCTTTTATACCTGGAATGAATTCATACAAAAGTGAATTGTGTATTGGTCATTACCGTTTTCGTTCACCGCAACAAATGCAACAACGTATGGTTGTCAGAAAAAAAGTAAATCCTAACAGAGAGAAATCTAAAAGTTTTAAACATTATCCTACATGGAATTGGGAAAATTATTTGCTACCCGAAAAATATTTACATAAATTTGAAGGAGCATTTGTCAGGAATCAGTTGAATATTGTATCCTTAGACAAGTTGTTGAGTAAAATGAAATGATTGAAATGTCAGTGGTGATGCCACTTTATAGAGTGAAATATGTAGGTTGGTTGTCTTTTGAATCTTTGATTAAACAAGAGGGAATAGATTTTAAATGGGAATTAATTATTGCAGAAGAAAATAGTGGTGAGCATTTTGGAAATTCCTTTTTAGAAAAAAATTTTTATGATGCTTTGCATAAAATTGGATGCTCCAAAATAGTGTATAAAGAGTTGTCCCAGTGGATACCCCTATCCAAAAAATATAGAATATTGACAGAATTGTGCAATTCACCATTATGGACTTTAGCAGTGGGAGATTATTATTCACCTGCAAAAAGACTAAAAACTTGTTATAATTCTTTTAAGAGGAATGATTGGGATTTTTATAGGACACCTCAATTAATTTTTTATGATTTTATCAGTGGCAAGTGGGTTGTTAGAAGAGTGGCTAGTAGGGGTGCTTGTTGCAAAGCGGTTAGGATGGATATAGCAAAACAAGTTTATTATGATGATATAAGGTGGAAAGGTTTAGATGGATGGTTTTTCAAACAGTGCCAAAAGGTAAAACCTAATTTGAAAGAATATGTAGAAAAGTCTGATTATTGGAAAAGTGGATTCAATACTCATGGGTTCAATAATTTATCTGATGATAGGACTAGAAAAATAGCAAACAATTCTCATAAGTTTTTGAAATTCGATGTTACACAATCTACCATTCCACAAGACGTTATAGAGAGATTGAAAACCACAAAATGTAATCTTGGTAAACATAGACTAGGAGATTTCGAATGAAAATAGGGCTACACATAACCACATATAACCGTTTAGAATTTACAAAACAGTGTATTCAATCCATTTTGTGGAGTAAATCAGACAATACAGTTGTTACTATAGTTGATAATGCTAGTACTGATAGCACTGTAGAATGGTTACATGAATTATATGATTTAACTCCAATGATTACAAATGTTATTTTCAATCAAGAAAATAAGCACCTTGGATATGCAGTTAATCAAGGTTGGGAAATTCTTTCTAAAACTTGTGATGTGCTTGGTTGGATCAATAATGATTTTCTTTTTGAGTCAGGTTGGGACGGCAATGTGAGAACTTGTTTTCAAGATTTAGATTTAGATTGTCTTGTTGGAACTGTACGACCTGATAGAGAAAATATCAAAAAGACAACTATAAATGGTGGAACATATACTGATGTTTTAGATGTTGGTGCAGCCTACTTTGTTACAAAAGAAGCATATGAAAAAGGAGTTTTTCCATCAATTGCTGAATTTAGTAAAGATTACGTTGGTCCAGGTCCAAGTTTTCATAAAAAATTAAAAGGTTTGAAATTTGTAAGGTTAGCACATCCAGGTGTTTTAGTAAGAGATTCTGAATATAACAAACCTGAGTATGTTGAATATTATAATAAAACCATGGGTATAAGGGGCAGAGAGGGTAAATTAAATAAATGGAGAAAAATGGATAAATCAGGGAATCCAAGAGGATGGTGTAACTGGGATTCATTTTTGGATAAACATTACCCTGATAGGAGGAAATAATGGACCCATTTTATGCACAAAGAGACTATGATAATACAACAGTAAATGCTGAATTGGATTTTTTGGAAAGTACTTTCAAAGGGTCATACTTGATTAGACTAGGTACAATTATATATCCCGATGTGATTATGGGGGATAAATTTGTAACTGGTAATAATGCTATAATTCGTAGCAATACTATTCTTGGAGATAATTGTTTAGTTGGCACCAACGCTGTCATAGAGGGTAAATGTAATATAGGAGATAATGTAAAACTTCAAACAGGTGTATATGTAACTTTATATACTACAATAGAAGACGATGTTTTTATGGGTCCATATTCAGTCACTACCAATGACAAGTATATGATTTATGGGAATGGAGATAAATTAATAGGGCCTACAATCAAGAAGGGGGCTAGAATTGGAGCTAATGTCACATTACTTCCTGGAGTAATCATAGGTGAAAATGCTGTTGTTGGATCAGGTGCAGTAGTTACTAAAGATGTACCTACAAATACAGTTGTGATGGGTAATCCGGCTTCTATTGGGAGATTTATATGATTACAAAAAAGAAACAATTAATGGATGTTAATGATAAGTGTATTTGTGATATTTGTGGTACTGAATATGATTATACTAAACCTGATGATTTTGAAATACAAGAATTTGTACATATTGATACAGTAGGTGGGTACGGTTCTATTTTTGGAGATGGAACTAGAATAGTTTCGGATATATGTCAAAAATGCCTAGAAGAAAAGTTAGGCAAATACTTGAGAAAGGAGGTTGTTGATTACAACGAAGAATAAAATGTCAATTGAACAGACTTTAAAAAGTAAGGTATCTAGTCTGTATGCCTGAAAAGGAGATTAACATGATGTATCAAGAGAAATTCATAGCGGTGGTGAAATGCAATAATAAAATTCTGAGGGAACAGAATAAGTGCGAAGTTCACTTACCATTCGGAAGTGAGTATAGCCTTCTATTCAAGAATTTGGATTCCAGAAGAGTGAATGTCAATGTGTCTATTGATGGAACAGATATTTTGTTTGGTAGATCATTAGTTATTGATGCTAATTCTGAAATGGAATTAGAGAGATTTTTAGATAATATCTCTCATGGGAATAAATTAAAATTTATAGAAAAAACAGAACAAATTTCTAATCATCGTGGAGATAAAATTGATGATGGGATTATTAGAATAGAATATGCATTCGAAAAACCTCCCGTTAGTTGGACATACTCTTCCTACCCAGTTTATTTAGGTGTTGATACTGTTTGTGACGCATCAGCTTATTATTCTAACACAAGTACAGGTAGTATAAAATTAAAAAGTCCAAGTATATCATTTTGTGAAACTGATATGAGTGTTAGTGTAAATGATTGTGGAATAACAGTACCAGGATCAAAATCACAACAATCATTTGGTTATGCCTCTATTGGGGCCTTAGAAGAATCTAGGGTTTTGGTTCTGGTTCTTAAAGGTGCTACATCACAAGGCAAAGTGACTAGACCTCTAACTACCACAACTAAATTAAAATGTGTAACGTGCGGATCTGTACATAAGTCATCAATGAAATTTTGTTTCGATTGTGGAACAGCTTTGATCATAAACTAGAAATTAAAAAATGGAAAGTGATTACTGTAAGATTATGGATATTCTAACCGTTATTTTTGGAAAAATTTATAAATCCCATTGGTAATCTCTTGTTCAAGGATAGGAGACAATTCAATGATTCCTTTGCATCGCCCTTATATTTCTGATGAAGAATTAGTTGAAATTAAAAAAGTTTTGGACTCTAGGTGGTTAACACAGGGACCAAAAGGAAAAGAATTTGAAAAGTCTGTTCAGGATTACTTAGGAGTAGAATATGTTGTTGCTTGTTCTAGCTGTACCGCAGCACTTCATTTATCACTTATGGCATTAAATTTACCTGATTGGTCGAATGTCTTAGTGGCAGATTATTCTTACCCAGCAACGTCACATGCTGTAAAATACTGCGATTATATTCCTATTTTTGTTGACGTAGATCCCTTCACGTATAACATTGATATGGATGATTTGAAAAGAAAGATCAATGCAAATACGACTGCGCTGATTTTAGTTCATACATTTGGACAATGTGCCGATATGGACCCTATTCTACAATTTGCAAATGACAAAGGTTTGTATCTAATTGAAGACGCCGCTTGTGCTATGGGATCAAAGTATAAAAATAGATTTGCTGGAACCATGGGTGATATAAATTGCTTTTCGTTTCATGCTACAAAGGGAGTAGGAATTGGCGAAGGTGGAATGATCACAACTAACAATAAAGAACTAGCAGATAGAGCCAGAAAATTTGCATATTTTGGAATTGAATCTTCTTGGACCAAAGAAAAGTCGAATGAATTTTCTATACCTGTGTTTGATACATTAGGATACAATTATAAATTAAGTGATGTGTCAGCGGCAATGGGTGTGGTACAAATGCGTAAAGTAGATAAGGTAATTAAAAAGAAGCGAATTTTAGCACAGTATTGGGACATGAAATTACAAAGTATCGATGAGATTACAGCACCTTTTGTAGATCCAAATTGCTTTCACAATTATCAGGGGTATACAACAGTTGTTTCAAAGAAAATAGACCGAAATAAATTAATAACGGTATTGAAGGATAGGGGTGTGCAAACGCAGATTGGAACTTACGCTTGTCATACTCAACCTGTATATAAAACTGATACAGTATGTCCAACATCATTAGACATTTACAATCGTGCTTTAAGATTACCAATGTTCTACGAATTAACGACATTAGAAATAGATAAGGCTGCTGCCATTTTAAAGGAGTCACTCAATGAATGTTACATTAATAAACGTACCTGATTCTGATGTTTATCAGAAATTTAAACGTCCCGAAATTAAAAATTTGCCTCTTGGGTTAGCTTATATTGCTGGGAGTTTAGAAAAAGCTGAACATAACGTTACTATTGTGGATGGTTGCGTTGAACAAATGTCTATTGATGGGATTGTCGAGAAAGTTCTAAATACTAATCCTGAATTGGTTGGCACTTCGGCAACAACACCAGTAATATCTAATGCATTAGAAGTTTTGGAAAAAATTAAGTGGAATGATCCAAGCATCGCAACCGTGATAGGTGGACCGCATATATCTGCAACAGCTTCACAAACAATATCTGATAATACAAATGTTGTGGATTTTGCCGTAGTAGGAGAAGGCGAAAATACTATACTTGAAATTATTGACTATCTTGATGGCAATAGAGATTTGGAGCACATTGATGGTTTAGTATACTTTACAAAGGGTGCCATTTGTAAAGGCAATTCAAGAAAATTGATTGACGATTTAGATACAATACCTTTTCCAGCGAGACATTTGTTTGATGTTGGTAAATATGTGAATGCTATCAGATTTGATGGAACTAAACCTCCTATTTCATTAACGAGCAGTAGAGGTTGTTTTGGTAAGTGTACTTTTTGTGGTTCTCAAACTACATGGGGTAGAAAAGTAAGATTTCGTTCACCACAGAATATTATTGATGAAATAAAATATTGTCATAAGAATTATGGTAGCACTAGTTTTATTTTTGTGGATGATACATTTACAGCAAACCGTAAACATGTTATTGATACCTGCAAACTAATCATAAAATTACCGTTTCAAGTAGAGATGTTCTGTTCTTCAAGGGTGGATACTATAGATGATGAAAAATTAGATTGGCTAAAACAAGCAGGATGTGATTGCATAACTTATGGTATTGAGTCGGGTGATACGGACATTCTCAAAATAATGAAAAAGAATACAACTGTTGATATGATTAGAAAAGCAGTTGATATTACAAAAGGTCATAGAATTAAAACTCATGGATCTTTTATTTTGGGGAATTTTGGGGATACTCACGATACCATCAATGCTACAGTAGATTTAGCAATTAATTTAGGATTAGATCAAGCTCAGTTTACGGTCTTAATACCTTTGCCTGGTACAGAATGTTATGAACAGGCAATTGAATTTGATAGATTTAAGTGTGAACCGGAAGATTTTAAATCCTTCTTTTGGTACTACTCTGTTGTAGCGAATATGACAGATGGAGTTACAGACGAAGAATTACTCAATTATCAAAAAGAAGCATACCGAAAGTTTCGTTTGAGTAAGTCTTTAAAACTGGGAGATATCTGATGGCCATTACATTAGTATCGTTTCCACGTAGTGGAAGGAATTGGTTATGTACATTGTTAGATATTTATTATGGTGGTCCCGTATTTAACAATCGTCTAAATAATCCAGACAATCCAGATTTGGGATGCTCTAATTTTATTGGAACGTACAATCATGATCATAATGCTAATCGTAAGATTGGAGATCGTGTTTTGTATATGTATAGAAATCCAGTAGACGTTGTATTTTCTATGTTGAATTCCAATGATGTGTGGGTGAAACAGGATAAAAAATTTAAAACTACAGATGAACGCATTAGAGCTTGGGCAAAAAGGTGGAAAAATCATACTAGAAAATGGCGTGATGGTGTACAACCCAATTGTATAGATAAATTAGTAATAAAGTATGAAGATTTAGCTGCCAATCCGATTAATACATTGGAGTTAATCTGTAAGTGGATTTGGTTAAATGGAACAGTATCTAAGCTTAGATGTGAGGCTGCTGTTAATGCCGTATCGAAAGATTTTGTAAAGAAAATTTGTAAAGAGGATAATGCCATAGTAGCATTTAATAGCAAAGATAAAGAGATGTTTAGACAGCAGTATGGAAAAATAATTTTCAGTTTAACGGGAGAATAAAATGGAAAATAACAATCTAAATTTACGGAAAGATCCTGAAGATGATCGGGACTTTAAACTTACTGCACCAAAAAGGGTTTCTTTACCAAGAAGAATTGATTGGAGAGATCAAATGAGTCCTGTTAAGAATCAAGGTCGTCTTGGATCTTGTGTTGGTTTTGCCGTTACTGCTGTTAAGGAATTCCATGAACAGCAAGAACATGTATTGGAAGTGGCCGCTGGCAAAACTTACCAACGAGATATAGAGTATTATGATTTATCGGAATCTTGGGTTTATTGGATGTCCAAAAAGCTTGATCCATGGCCGAATGAAGAGGGTACTTCTATCCGTTATGCAATGAAGGTTTTACAAAAGGTTGGAGTTCCTACAGAAGAAGCATGGCCTTACGATGTTAATTATACTGATCCTAAGATCTGGGCACATTTAATTGCCCGTTGGGGATTGATTAAATCTTATCAAAGAATAAATAATTTACAAGAATTAAAGGTGGCATTGAAGGATGGTCCTGTGGCCATTGGTATTGGTTGTTTTGAAGAAATTTTTAGACCTAATCGATATGGATTTGTGGATATGCCTAAAAATACAAGCAATTGTATAGGTGGACACGCTATTTGTATTACGGCATACAATGATACTTCTCGCCAGGTAATATTTAAAAATAGTTGGAGTTCCGCTTGGGGAGATAAAGGGTATGGTCGTTTATCTTATGAATATATCAATAATTATATGTGGGATGCATGGGCTTGTAAAGACGTGTCAGTAACAACCGAAATGTTAAAAGGTAGTAGAAAATTGATAGAGGGGTAGGATATGGACTTCAGGGATAAATCCGTGTGTTTGATTGGTGGAGCAGGTTTGATTGGATCTCACATAGCAGATATGTTAGCGGATACGAATGTGAAATCAGTATTGATAATTGATAATCTTTGTCGTGGTTCCATTGAAAATTTAAACGCTATTAAAAATGACAACCGTTTTCATATTATAGAGGAGGATATAAAGAATAAAAATGAATTAGAATCCCTTTTAATTAAATATCAGTGTGATACTGTATTTCTATTGGCAGCACTATGGTTAAATCATTGTCAAGAGTATCCTGGGGAAGGGTTTTTAGTGAACCTTGAAGGTACTAAGAATGTGTTTGAAGTATGTGCTTCTATTGGGGTTGATAAAGTTATATTTTCTTCGTCAGCTTCAGTTTATGGAGAAGCCACAGAAAATCCAATGAATGAAACTCATCCTTTCAATAACACTACCATGTATGGAGCAACTAAAATAGGTGGTGAGGCTTTGTTAAAGGCATACTGCAGCAAGTACAATATGAAAGGAGTATCCTTACGTTACTTTAATGTTTACGGGCCTAGACAAGACTATGAAGGGGCTTACATAGCTGTCATGATGAGAATGATTGATAATATTTTGAATAATAAATCACCAGTGGTGTTTGGTGATGGTTTACAGTCATTTGATTTTATCAATGTTAAAGATATTGCTAGAGCAAATTTATTGGCAGCTCAGTATGATGGAAAGTATGACGAGTTTAATGTGTGTACTGGAATTTCAACATTTGTGAAAACCATAGCTGAAATGTTGTTGAAAATAATGAAATCAGATTTGGATATAGAATACAAAAAAGGTGATTTTCCAGTTTCTAACAGACTTGGTGGTGTTAGTAAAGCTCATAGTAAATTAGGTTTTGAATCTAATGTTAAACTCATAGAAGGTCTTACTGAATTGGTAGAGTGGAGGAAGTTACGTTGGGAACTTTAAGAGCAGGAGTTATCGGGCTTAGTTTTGGAAAACACCACACGAGAATACTATCAGAAATGGATGAAATTGATTTGGTAGGTGTATCAGATCTTAATTCTGGTAAATCTGTGATTGCAGATAAATACGGAATTTCTTTTTTTAATAAGTATAAAGATTTACTGAAAATGGATTTAGATATTGCGTTGGCCGTAGTTCCTACCAAACAGCATTGTGAAGTGGCAATGACTATAATGGAATCAGGTGTTCATTGTTTTGTGGAAAAGCCTATTGCCTATTCAATTGATGAAGCTAAGAGTATGATTGAATGTTCTGATACTAACAATGTTAAATTTGCTGTTGGGCATATTGAAACTTTTAACCCTGCCGTATCCCGTTTGAAAGAGGTACTATTAGATGGAGTTCTAGGAGATATAAAATATATTTCTTCAAGGCGAGTTGGACCTTTTGTTGAACGAGGTTTGGATATCGGTATTATGATAGATTCCGCTACTCATGATGTGGGTGTTATAAGATATTTATTAGATAAAGATCCAATTGATATTTATTCAAAATATTGGAGTATTAAAAACGACAAAGGTGACTATGCCATAATGGTTCTTGATTTTGGTGATATGTCTGCTGGTATAGAAGTGAATTGGTTCACACCTTATCCAGTAAGAACATTAGATATTACTGGTACAAAAGGAGTGGCTCATTTAGATTTTATGACGCAAGAAGTAGAATTATATACCAAAGATTATGAAATGAAATTGCATATAGAAAAACAAGAACCTCTGAAAATTGAATTAGATCATTTTGTCAATTGTATTATCAGAAATGAATTACCATTAGTATCGGGTTATGAGGGTTTGAAAATTTTAGAAATAGTTAAGAAAGCTGGTGCCAGATGAAGGTATTATTTACTGCGATACGGGATTGGGCTAACCACGGATATATAATGTCGAAATGTTTACAGTCTGTTGGTATAGAATCGACAATGATAACGCAGAATCCACCGAAAATAAATTACGGT
>Ga0233431_1004623_pt1 | contig 14502 bp, 20 predicted proteins | sample SI_118_April2016_FD_179867 | JGI IMG/M metagenome (GOLD analysis project Ga0233431, IMG submission 179867) | Seawater microbial communities from Saanich Inlet, British Columbia, Canada - SI_118_April2016_200_MG | ecosystem: Environmental > Aquatic > Marine > Inlet | place: Canada: British...
AAGGGTTCGCTAACGATTTAAGATTAATTAGTGATGTTGTTAAAGAAAAAGTTTCTGGAAATGTTTATTGTCTTTACGGGCCAACACATGCGGAAGAAGTTTGTAAAGGTATGTTTTCGGGGATAGTTCTTGCAGGTAGTGAGAATCAAAAAAAAATTAAAACTGTTTTTGAAAATGAAAGTTTTAAAGTAGATTTAAGTGACGATCTTATAGGCGTACAAGTTGCTGCAGCGTTAAAAAATATTTTGGCTGTATTCATTGGTGTACTTGACGGTATGGGTTTAGGCGATAATGCTAAAGCTTACGTGATGACAAAAGGATTAGCAGAAATTAAACAAGTTGGTTTAAAATGGGGAGCTAAAGAAGAAACATTTTATGGATTAGCGGGTGTAGGAGACATGATTGTTACTTGTACCAGTGAACATTCACGTAACAGATTTGCAGGTAAGGAAGTTGGTAAAGGTAGAAAACTTGATGAAGTTATTAAAGAAATGAACATGGTTGCTGAAGGAGTAAATACTGCTAAACTTGTTCCTGAATTAATTAACAAGTTTGATCTTCAAATTCCTTTACTAAAAGGGTTGCACGAAATATTGTTTGATGAAAAAGATCCAAAAGAAATATTAAAAGAATTATAAAATGTCATCCATAATAAGTTCAAATATTGATGCAACTGATATCTTAGCTGTGATGTTATCAGCAGTCGAACCTGAGACTCATATAAATCACTTGGATGATCAACTACTTCAAATTGTCAAACAAGGAAATAATCCTTTATTAAATTCTTATTTTTTTATTCATCCTACATATGGACATAGTGTTGATTTAGATCATGCTTTGGGTATTATGCGCGCAGGTGGTTCATTAATGAGTTATGGTGCTAATCACGATAATGATAAACGAACTTCATTAATAGATCAAAATGCAGTAAAAGCTAAAAGCAAATTAGGATCAGAAACGTATTGCTGCTTACTAGAACTAGGGAAAAAAATAAAATATTTTTCTTAACAATCACACTTTTCTAATTCATAACAAGCTCCTTGAACCGTTACAGAACTATCATTTTTTAAACAACCTATTGCTTCAACAAATTCATTGATTTCATTACACTTGGAACAATCTGTTCTTAAACCACATTGATTTTTTTCACAATAAGAAATTCTTAATTCAGTTGGAATATCTTGAGCATAACGATGAGGATAACGTCCAGTTGCTTCGTATACTTTTTCTCTAAAATTATCCACATAATTATATTTGTTCAATGAGATTGACTGTTCTCCTGTATACAAAATAACACAATCTGAATCTTCTTCACAGTATTTAATATCTTCATACTTTTGAGGTATATTTTCTCCACATCTTTCAAATTTAGCCCAAGCAGAGATATTTTCTGATAATGGCTTTGAACAATCTGTACAGCCAGAGAATAGCGCTAATACTAGTATTAATGCTAGAACAATTATTAATCTCATAAATTCAACGCTTTTTTCAATTTAGGTTCATCGAAGCCACTTATAACTATGTCATCAATTTCAATTACTGGTAAGGCCATTTTTCCAGTTTTTTCTAAAACTTCGTCCCGATAAGTATCACTTTCGGTAACATCTAATTCTTGAAAAGAAACTTTATTTTTCTTTAACCATTCTTTAACTTTTTGACACCAAGGACATGTTGGTGTAGTATAAACTTTAACTTCCATTTTAATAATACCTCATATACTTAGTAATAATCTTATCTTTCTTAAAAAGTTAATTTTATATATACTTTTTGTTTTATACTAATAATAATGGGAAGTCAAAAAGTTTGGGTCATGTTAAATGTATCATTGACTATTATTGCTGTTTTACTTATTCTCTCTTTATTTAATGTTGCTGTACCTACTCTAGGCAAAAGTACAGCTGAACTGAAAGGGGAATCATTTTGTGTAGTAAAAAACTGGGTTAATGAATATGTTGAACGTCCAGACATTGATTCTTGTTGTATAGAAAAGAAAAGGTTTACTTTAGGTTGTGAACGAAGTGATACCATCATTAATGGAAATAATTTGTTTTGGAAATGTAAAACCGGTAATAAAGTAGAGTATTTGTTTAATGAAGATGGTTACAAATACTGTGAAAAAATAGTTTAAACTTAAAAATGTATAAAAAAAAGAGGAAAATACCACATGAGAAGATATTTATCATACTTCTAGTTACTGTAGCATTATTAGGTTCACTTAATGTTGCTAAAGCTAAAGGTTGGCTTATTCCTGAACAACCCGACATAATTATTTCAGGTAATGTTGTTAAATTAGACTCTTTAACATTAGAACAAAAAATTGCACAAATGGTGATTGTGCATGGTGGACTACACAATATTGATGCTTGGAAAAATTTGCAAGTGGGAGGGATTCACTTTTTTTCTTTGAAAGAACCAGAATTGTATAAAGAAATCATTGACCAGTTCCAAGAAGGAACACAAATTCCGTTTTTAGTGACTGCCGATTTAGAAGGGTGTATTAACCCATTCTCATACTTCTATAATTCTACTCCTGTAAGTGAAATTGAAACTGTAATGGAAGCTTATAATAAAGGTAAAGAAGATGGTCAATTCATGAAAGAATTGGGTTTTTCTTTAAATTTTGCACCTGTAGTTGATTTAAATGATGAAATTTGGAAATGTCGAACATTTCCGGGCGATGAAGAACGTATTGCTGAATTAGCAGATGCTTACATTGAAGGATTATCAGGAGCAGGAATCATTGCTACTGCAAAACATTATCCTGGTAAAACTTTAGTTGTTAAAGATCCGCACAAATTTTTGGTTGCTGCAACAATTGATGATAAAGATCTTTATCCTTACCAATATTTTGTAGGAAAAAGTTCCGATACTAGTTATATGGTTAGTCACATAATAGTTTCTGGTGAAACAATTTCTCACGGAACTCCATCGGTAGCGTCTGCAGATGTAATAATGCCTTTAAAAGAAAATATTGATGGGATGATCATTTCGGACGATACTACTATGTTAGGTTTAAGAAGCTTTTATTCTTCTCGAGAAAGGATGTATATTGAGGTATTTAAGGCAGGGAATGATTTAATTATAAATTTTGATGAAGATCCATTAGAAATATACGATATGGTCAAAGCAGTTAAGGGAGCAGTACTCTCTGGGGAGATTTCTGAAGCACAAATTGACGATTCTGTACGTAGAATTTTACAAGCTAAAGGGTTAGAAGTTGAGTAAATTTGCTTTAAGATAGCAAAACATTTTTAAATAGCCTTTATAATGAATAAAAAACTGGGTATCTATATAATAGAATGAGGACTATTCACACTTAAAATGGCAAATAAAAATGATAAAAAGAAAGTAAGTAAAATTAAGATTAAAAAGAAGACTTGGTTCAAAATTGTTGCTCCTAAAGTATTCGGCAATAAAGAGGTTGGTGAAAGTTATTTAACTAACGCAGATTCTGCTGTTGGTAGAAGATTAAAAGTAAATTTAAAAGATTTAACTGATAATGTTAAAGATCAAAATACAGCAATAAATTTTCGTATAACTAATGTTAGTGCTAATCTTTTAAACACTACTGTTATTGGTTATCAATTGGTTCCTGCTTATATTAAACGGTTAGTACGTAAAAATACTAATAAAATTGAAGATTATTTGAGACTTAAAACTAAGGGCGGTGTAGAGTTTTTTGCTAAAACATTAGTTATTACTTTACATAAAGCTCAACGTTCTACTAGAGCTCAACTTAAGAAAGATATGGCTAAATTGTTAGAAGAAGAAGCTAGTAGGGTTGATTTTGCGACTTTTATTACTAGTTTAGTTAATCATAGAACTCAAATTGGAATTAAGAAAAAACTTAACAAGGTTTTTCCGTTAAAAGAAGTAGCAATCAGAGTCTTAGAATTAAAAGACCAAAAAGCTACAGAGAAGGAAGAAATTACTGTTGAGGATAAAAGTGAAGTTAAAGAGCAACCTCAAAAACAGCCTGTTGAAGAAGCTAAAGTTGAAGAAGTAAAAGAAGTTACTGAAACTAAAGAATCTGAACCTGCTGGAAAAGAAACTTCTGAAGAAACTCCTGTTGAGGAAAAAGAAGAATAATTTTTTTTTCTTTATGAAATTTTTAACATTTGTGGATTTGCACGAAGATAAGAACGCACTTAAAGAGATTGTTAAAAGATCCTCTAAAGAAGATATAGATTTTTTAATTTGTGCGGGTGACATTACTGTTTTTGGTAGAAATTTACAATATTTTCTTAGACAGTTAAATGATATTGGTAAGGAAGTGTACATTATCCCTGGCAACCACGAAAGTGATGAAATTCTTAACGAAGTATTAGCAGATTATCCTAATTGTATAAATTTCAATCATAAATCTTTCCAGAAAGAAGATTTTGTATTTCTAGGCTATGGTGAAGGTGGGTTCATGATGGAAGATCAACAATTCAGAAAAATTTCTCGTGAATGGTACAGTAAATATAATGGTAAGAAGATAGTTCTGGTAACTCACGGTCCACCGTATGGGACAAAAATTGATTTATTAGAAAAAAGACATGTAGGAAATAAAGATTTTCGTAGATTTTGTAATCGGGCAAATGTAAAATTAATGGTTTGTGGACATTTACATGAAACTGCTGATTTGGTTGATAATATGGACAATACTAAAGTCGTGAATCCTGGTTGGGACGGTATGGTGATTGAACTTAATTAACATTTTGACGAAACATTTTTAACCTTTCAATATTTCTTTTTACACATGAGTATTAGTTTTGATTTAGGTATCATTGTTATTGCAAGTGTAGTGATTTACTTTGCAGGAAGTAAATTTGCAGTTGCCTCTTCACGGTTAGGAGACTATCTAAAACTACCTAGATCGGTTAAAGGCGCAACTTTTGATGCTGTCTCTAGTTCAATGCCAGAACTTATGATTGCTTTATTTTCGGTAATTTTCTTTGGAAAATTTGAAGTTGGTGTGGGAACAATTGCTGGATCAGCACTGTTTAACTTGCTAATAATACCTGCAATTTGTGTTTTAGTTTCTCCAGTAGTGTTTAAAGTCAGTAAAGAAATTATTCATCGTGACGGAATGTTTTATATCATGGCAGTTTTCACGTTACTTGTTACTTTAGTATATTTTCAAGAGTGGGGCTATATTATACCAATAGTATTATTTCTGATGTACCTTTGGTATTTTAAAGTAATTTTGAAACACACAAAAATCCATAAAGAAAGTTTAACTAAAATTGGAAAAAGTACTGAAAAATCAATTCATCTTTTGAAAGAGATTGGTGTGGCTTTACTTACTGTAGCAGTTATGGGTGTTGCAACATACTTTATGACTGATTCAGCAATAAGTTTCTCTGAAGCGATTGGTGTGCCTGCTATTATCATTGCCTTTACAGTTATTGCAGCAGCAACTTCTATTCCTGATGCGGTAGTTTCTATTGCTAATGCTAGAAAAGGAGATATTGACGATGCTGCATCTAACGTTTTTGGTTCTAACATATTTGACATTTTTATAGGGTTAAGTTTACCCGTAATTATTGGGGTGGCTTTAACAGGATCTGTGACCATTGTATTTCAAAATTTAGAAATTATTTTCGGACTAATGGGTGCAACAATTTTAGTATTGTATTTCTTAGCAGAATCTCACACTTTAACAAGAAGAAAAGCTTGGTTTATGTTATTCATGTACGCAGTATTTTTAGTATACGTATTTTTCTTATCTACAAAAGGAGTTACTGTAGCTTATTAGCATAGTAAATATTTATATATTGTTGTTACTTTCTATTTAATATTAAATTTAAAAAGGTGATGTAAAAATGGTTGACATTGGTAAACTTAATGCTTTGTTGAATTCGATTGGTGAACTTGGGAGAGGGGGTAGAATAGAAAGAGAAATAAGAACTATCCGTTCAGTAATTAGTAAAAAGGATGGGATATATAAAGTAACAGATAAAACTGGTTTTGAAAGTTTTAAAAAAGAGATGATCTTATTTAAGTCTATCATTGTTGATTTTAGAACTGAATTAAATAGTATTAATCAGAAATTCTTTTCACAAACAGAAAAAAAATTACTTGGTGAAACTTTAGGAAGATTAGGATTATTATTTAAATCAATTGAAAAAATAATTAAAGACATAAATGCAAAAAATCATGGTGCTCTTTACGAGTATGACGATAAAAATGGCATTGAACAATTAGAGGGTGCATTAAGAAATGCATTAGGACCATTAAGACGATGTGTTGCAGCTGTCCAACCAAAGACAATTAAAATAAAATTAGTTGGTCCAGGAAGTTTTCAAGGAGATATTGGTGATTTAGCAGGATCAATGGCTAAAGAACATAAAATTAGACCTAGAAAATCAGGGTATGGTGTGGCTTTAATTTCTTCTATTGTGATGATGTTATCAGCAATAGGATGTGCAACAACTGGAGTAAGAGTGCCCAACAATGCAGATATTCCCGAATGGGCATTTGATGCAAATAAAATATTTCAAAGTATGACTAAAGGGGAACAAGAAAATTTTGTATCAAATGGTGGTGCTACTTCTTGGATTGATGTAAATTCGGGAGTATTAAATGTTTTTACTGCTAAAAAAAGAACCAGTGGAATGCCAGATCACCTTCTTATTGAACAAGGAATATTTAATGTAAGAAGAGCTTATGCACGTATGCTAGGTAAAAATACTCGGGTGTATAGTAGAAGTAATAGAAATGCTAGAGTAACTTTTGTAACAACAAGACGGGTTGCTGGGGTAGTTAATGTTGAATATCATATCTCAAAAAATTTTATTTACTTTCACGCATATCAATCTATGAGTGAAGAAGAATTAAATTCTGCAAGAGATAAATTGGAAAATTTATCTGGAAGATCTCAACAAGCATTAAGAGAGGGTAATCGGCAATCTCAACAAAGAGGTAGACAACAAGGAGGTTATCGACCCGGTCCTAGAAGAGTAAATACTCGAGGAAGATAATTAAGCATCCATAAAAACTTTTTTTATTTTTATTCCCAATCCTTTTTCTTTTGTATTAATTTCTACTGCACTCATTAAAGCTTCACCAATCGCAACCAACTCATTTTTCAAAGTAAGTACTGCTACAGTTTCACCTTTTCGAAAGTTTTCTAATTTACTTATACCTGGAATACCTACATCTCTACCATTAGTTACACTAGTAATTGTATTATCTAAAATCCAACATTTAGAAATATATCTCAAAGCATTTTCAGTAGGTTGAATACAATATCTTAAAAATTTATCATTGTTCTCTTCTTTATAAAAGTAGTACGCATCCCTTAATTCGTTTAATGTAACTAAATTATCTTTTTCTGTGAAAGGTCCTGCCTGTGTTCTTCTTAGTTCCGCCATGTGTGCACCAACATTAAGTGATTCACCAATATCAAAACATAACTTTCGAATATATGTGCCTGCTTGACATTTTACTCTGAAAAGAACATCTTTTTCTTTAATTTCAATAATCTCTAATTCATAAATTTCACGTTCACGCAATTCACGTTTTACTGCACTTTTTATCGGAGGTAACTGTTTAATCTTACCAATAAACTTAGCCATACCTTCTCTAAGTATATCTTCAGCAACTTCTTGATGCAAATGCATTATACAAACATATTCTTTTGGAGCAGTAAGTAAAAATTGTGTAATTCTAGTAGCTCTACCTATACCAACCGGTTGTACTCCTGTAACTGCCGGATCCAACGTTCCTGAATGTCCAGATTTTTTAATATTAATAATTTTCTGTACATAATCAGATACTTGATGAGAAGTGGGTCCTTTAGGTTTATCAATATTAATAATTCCATATTTAAGTAGTTCTTCAGTGGTTCTTTCTTCTGGGAACTCACCAAATTCTGCTTTCGATTCTATTTTTGTGAATATTTGTTTAGTCATTAAGTATTGTATTCAAAATGTCTGTTTTAAATAATTTGCGTGTAGAACTGCAAACCTTTATAAATCAGCCATTACTAAACAATAAAACATGGCATATCGACCACCACCAACGGATCCACAAACGTTAAGAGTACGAATTCCTAAAAGTAGCGAAGTATTAGGTATTGTTCAGCAACGTTTAGGTGGGAGTAGAATGAGAGTTCTTTGTTTAGATGGTAAGGAACGTATTTGCAGAATTCCAGGTAGGTTAAGGAGAGGATTATGGGTTAGAGAAAATGATGTAGTAATCATACAACCCTGGGAATTAGGTGGAGATACTAAGGGAGATGTGATCTATAAGTATCGTAGTAAGGCAGAAGTCGCTTTCTTGAAGCGGAAAGGTTATTTAAAAAACATTGAAGAAGAGTTCTAAATATATCTAATATACCTATTCTATTCTATCTATACGACGATAGAAATGTTTAATAAAATAAGGTGTTTTTTTCTGTTCATGGCAACAGAAAAAAGTATGTTTAAATTATTATTACATGGAGTGATTACATTTTTAATATTGTTCGGTCTTATTGGAGTAGCTTTAAGTTCTGGTGGCAAATTTTTACGTTTAGAACTGGTAGGGCTATGCTTATTAATGCTACTTAGCTTTTTAGGGTTAAGTTTTTATTCATCTTGGGGAGAAAGAGCCTTGTTTTATTGCTATTTATTTTACTTAATAAATTTAGCTTTAGTATGGTATTACACTGGAGCAATTTATTTAGTATTATTAATCTTAGCAGTAATAGGATTTTTATTTAGCATTTGTGCAAGATGTTCCTCATGTAAGAAAAATGGTTGCAATCCTTATTCAGTTGAAGAGAAAGTTGATGAAGTACCACATAGTATGGTGTTTGATGATAAAAAAGAATCAGAAGTTAAAGAAGTTGTTGAAACTCCTAAAGTTGTTCACTCTCCTGGAAAGTATGTTGGTAGTAAACGTGGAAATGTTTACCATCTTCCTAAGTGTGACTGGGGTAAAAGGATTTCTGAAGAAAGAAGAGTCTGGTTTAAGAATAAAAAGGAAGCACAATCTAGTGGATATAAAACACATAGTTGTGTTGAATAATTTTTCTTAATTTTATTAATATTTTTTACTTATTTTCTTACATTTCCTTATTTTCTTGTTTATTTTTCTTATAATCCCTAAATTTAGGATTTTCAAATAAAAGATCTTATAATTCTAAACATCTCCTCTTAAATTCAATATTTTGTGAGGTAAAATAAATGGTTAAGAAAAAAGACCCTATAGAAAAGGTAAAAGAAATTATGGAAAGTGGTTTAGAACCAATAACTTATAATCCTCGTGAACATAGAGGAGATCACGAAAATGCTTTGGTAAGATTTAAGCAGCAGTGTTATAAAGCAGAAAGAAAACAGAGAGAAAGTTTGGAAAAATATGCTCCTTATTTTTATAGGGGGTGTAAGAATTTTGAAGAAAGGGCAGAATTATTTTCTAGACTGCCAGATATGCCCACTGATTTAAAGAGAATACTAGCGGAAAGAACAGTAAAAACAAAAGACCCGTTAGGTGTTGTAAAAGGAAAATCTTTTTCTGCAGATATACAATCAATAGATAACTTATTTGCCAAATTCTCAGATACACAAGATATTATTGAATACTGCATTATGAAAGATTTTACTAATAGGTACAAAGATCCTTCTAAATATTCATTGGAGGACTTAACTACGGCTCAATTATGCGCAATGTTACCTGCTTACACTAGGGTATGGAGCTCTCAAAAATATGATGGAAAAAACACTCGGCTTGCACATGACAGTGTAAACTTGCTTTTTAAAAAATACTGTGAAGTTTCAAGACAAGAACATGGTGCCGTGATTTTTGATGATCTTATGGAACTGCTTAAGGCAGGAAAAAGATGCGATATTGAAGATGATGATAATATTGGGGATGCAATTAATCCAGAATATGTCACTTGGTCATCACCATTAACTGACTTGTGCTGGAATTATTATTCAAGGGGAAATTGGGCGGTAAAAGCTGGGAAAGGAGTGATATTTAAAGATGAAATAAAAGGAGGTTCTTCTTTAGATAAAGAGATATATAAAAAGAAAGAATATCTCAGGGTATATTGTTAAATAATTACTTTTTCCAGAAATAAAATATTAATCCGATAACAGCCATACTAATAAAAGCGTCAGCAAGATTAAATGCGGGCCAGAACTGAAAGTTGATAAAATCAACAACATAACCTCGGAAAGCACGATCTATAAAATTTCCTACAATACCTCCTAAGAAAAATGCAAAAAGTAATTGTACAAATTTGGTTTTAGGAATTTTATCATAATTTAATATTATTATTGTAGCTACTGTTAATGAAATTAAAGCTAACCAGATAGTTTGACCTTGTAAAATGCCAAAACCTGCCCCCGTATTTTGAGTAAAAGTAATGTTTAATAAACCCCAATTTAAGTTTGGTTTTGTAAATACAATTATTAATTTTAATATTTGATCAAGAAAAACTGCACCCACTACAATTAACCAGAAAAAAAGTTCTTGCTTATGTTTTTGGAAAAATGTTTCCTTTACCATAATTTTTCTTTCTTTTCTATTCCCGAGGATTTTTCTACGTTTGCTAATCTTTGATCCATGGAAGTAAGTAAAGCTTTAATTGTGTCTAATTTACTATCAATCAATTCCAATTCTCTCCCTGGTTGAGCTGTTACTGGTGCAGGGTTTTGAACTGCTGGTTGATTTTGTTGTGGAAAAGGAGCTGGTTCTTGTTGAAATGGACTTGGTTCTTCTGCTTGTTGATCAAAAGGAGATTTTTCATTCAAACCTAAACTTTGCTTTTGTTGTTCATCTAAGGACATGTTAAGATCAGGTTGTTCCATTTCTTTATCTGCTAACTTGTCAAAATCTTTATCAAAGTCTAAATCATCTTCTTTTTTCCAGAACATTAATTTGTTTAAAATTCCCATATTAAATAGGTAATGTTTTTTTCGTTTTAAACTTTTCTGTTAATGTTTCAAGTACTTTCAAAAATTTTTTAGTTTCTTCAAGGTATTCTTTAACTTCTTTTAAAGAAATAACTTTCATTTGATAGTCTTTAGTACAAACTATAAACTTGTTGCCTCTTTGAAACTGTGTTGGACACTTTTTTTGTAATTCTAATATTTCTTTCAGTTCCATAATTAAATTAGGCATTTTATTAGAAACATTGTTACGTCGTAACGACCGATGCCTAAAAACGTTCAGTTTACCAATAAAACTTGTAGGCGGTGGTGGAACTAATTTTAATTGTCGTTCATGGATTAAAATTGCGTCCATACCATACTCAAGCGCATTAGCAATGTTGCTGAGTATACTCATTAACAATTTTGGTTCTTTAATCATTGGATAAGTGACAGTAAGAAGGTGATATGCAACATCATATTGGTAATTAGCTTTCTTCTTTATTTCATCAAATTCTATCATCGAAACCATTTAAAAGTTGAGAAGTAAATGAAATATAAAAATTATATGTAAAAAATGTTGATTTTATTCAGAATTTTCAGTTAACTTCATGATTGCTTCTGCCAAATCTCCTTCAGCATCTTCAATTGCTTTACGAGCATCTTCCGTACTAACATGAGCTTGTTCCATAACGGTTTTTACATCCTCTTCAGAAATTTCTGGTGTTGAAGATATTTCTTTTTCATGAACTTCTCCCGATATTTGAAAATTTTCTTGTCCCATCATGTTAACTTTTTGCACGGATGGATTACTAATGATAATTTCTTTATCTTCAGTTCTGATGATAACTTCAGTAGCAGCAATTTCTTGTTGCTGAATTCCCATCTGTTTCATCATCTGTTGCATTTTTCGTGGGTTCATTCCTGGAATCATTTTTCAAAATTATCCTAACAAGGACCCTCCAAAATAATGTAATAGTATAATTATCACCATTACCACGATAGTCATTACAATAACTGAACCTGGAGAAAATTCTATTTTAGATTTATATTCGTTAAAGTAACGTGTAATTCCACCTTGTCCAGATGGCATAGTTATTTTGTTATCTCTTCCCATTTTTGTTTTATAATGATAGTGATTTTAAAAACTTTCCGTAAGAATTCTATATTTATTTTATTATTGAACATACTTGATACCCATCCCCCACAATAATTAACTTTTAAGTAGTAAATTTTATAAATGAGTCATCTATTAAAAAATACATGTTAAATAATGATATCCAAAAATTAGTTAATATATTTAGGGAAGAATCGCAATATTTTGATAGTAATTTTCTTTTTGAAAGAAAATTGCGACCAATTCAAGATATGTTTTCTAGGTATGAATTTTTACAATGGTTTTCTCAAAGTATTGATGCTTTAAAAGAACAAAATGATTGTGATATATTACTAAAATTGCCTTTACTAATTAGGGGGATAGTTGATTTTTCAATAGATGTTACAGAAGATCATGAGGGTATTTATAATTACAAGCAACAAATAATTCAGGTTAATTATTTAGCATTTAATGGGCAAACCCAAAATGCATTAGAACTATTAGCTTCTACTGAAACACCAGAGGGAATAAAAGAGAAGATTATTATAGATAAAACTGATAGGGCTTCTTGGTCTAGTACAAATCCCATTTTTTTAGATTGTTTATACAAAAAAATGGTTAAGCAAGGTTACTCTCCAAATCACATTGTTCTCGGAGGTCATGGTGCATATCGGGCAGGACTAATGTTTGCAACAATGTTAGGAATTAATAACATCCATACGATAAGGTGTTCACTTCATAAGATGGATGATAAAGGACCAATATTACCAGAATATGAGAAGAAATCTTTAGGAGATAAGTTAAGAGGAAGCACCGTTTTAATTTATGAAGAAGATGTAGAGTGTGGTAGAAGTATTGAATCTTTAAAAAAATTGGTAATGGAATTTGAACCTAAAGAAATTAAAACTGCAACTTCACAAACAAAAGCTCCTAGAAAAACGGATTTTTATGGGTTTCACTGCGGTTCTTTTTTTTAAATATCTTTTGGTTATAGGAGAAAATAAAAGTGGTAGAGTGGAATAAGCCGCCTTCTGTCAGATCCAAAGTATCTTCAGAAAGATACCGATAATCTGTTTTAGCATTCTACTAAGCGTTGTAACAACTTGCACCAACTAGGTTTCACCGTTTCATCGTTCCCTACAGAGACGTCAAAGGGTTAACTTGCCTTCATCTCTGAAGACTTCGCCATCACAAAGAAAAACTGAAGTCTTTCTGTGAGTTCCTTGCGGAACTTATCATACCAATTCTGTAGGACGTTTCGTTTCTGAGCCAGAGCCAAGGAATTTCTCCTTCTTCATTATTGAAGTAGCTTTTTCTAAACGGGTGGGCGGACTTTCCTCAATCAAATTGATCGTAAGCTAAGTACCACTACTACCAAGGTGTTAAAAAACTAGCGATTTTATAAACCTTTTCACTATTTTTAACATATATTTCGTTTAATCTAAATCCATATAAATACTTTAATCTAAAGTTATTTCATGACAAACAGAATTTTATCCTTAGATGAGGCAAAAAAAATAAATAGAGTTTATGTAGAGAGTCCGTTTAAAGGAGCAAATTGGGAAGAAACAAGGAAGAATGTTCTTTATGCAAGATTAGCGGTTAATGATTGTTTAAGTAAGGGAGAAGCTCCTTTTGCATCACACTTATTTTATACTCAAACTGGTATTTTAGATGATACAATTGAAGACGAAAGAACAATGGGAATTCTTTCTGGTTTTGCATGGGGGTTAAGTGCAGATCTTAGAGCATTGTATGTTGATTTTGGGATAAGTAGAGGCATGGAATATGGTATTGAACAAGCTCAAGAATTAGGTCAGAAAATTGAGGAGAGAAAATTAGCAGATACAATGGATCTAAATCAGACTTTGTACAAAATGGGAGAACAGAAACCGTTTATTGATTTAGGAAAATTATTATTTTAATTTACTATATCAACCTTCAACAACAATTTTTCCATACCTTCTTTATGGCCAGCTCCTACAACTGTAAGAACATTCTTGCCAGGATTGTCACGCATTAATTTTACTAATTTTTTAACCATATATCTGTTTCTATCACTAACTAAAGTTTTGTATATGTTAGGATATCTTTTTTTTGTTGAAGACATCATTTTTTTGATAACTTCTTCACTAGGAACTTTACTTAAATCAAGTTTATCTAATCCTAATTCGTGCATTTGTCGCTTACGAAAAAATATTCCTCTGAAAATGTCTCCTACAAACCTTAATTTTTCTTTCCAAGTTAATGATTTAGAGAACTTTTTAAGTGTGATTTTTATTGGTTGATCAATTAAAGCTACTTTTAATTTTTCTTTTCGGGCCAATTCCAAAGCAGTTTTCATCTCTGATCCTGGAGATACACCCACTATCTTGCCTAACTTTTCTTGTACAACTTGCCCAATTTTAGCAAATAGATAACCTTTTATTCCAATTTGTAAAATTTCTCTTAGACCAATTTTTCTTTTTTGTTTCTCCATCAAAGAAGCTGCCCTTTGCAAATCTAGTTCTAAAGCAACAATGTCAGGTTTATTTTCTTTAATTTCATTTTTAATTTCGT
>Ga0233431_1004624_pt1 | contig 14499 bp, 15 predicted proteins | sample SI_118_April2016_FD_179867 | JGI IMG/M metagenome (GOLD analysis project Ga0233431, IMG submission 179867) | Seawater microbial communities from Saanich Inlet, British Columbia, Canada - SI_118_April2016_200_MG | ecosystem: Environmental > Aquatic > Marine > Inlet | place: Canada: British...
TAGAGCAATTTTGAATTTGAAACGATTATCATGTTTTCTTCGTTTTTTTGCCACGGAAATACCTCCACAAATTTTTGGGATTCTATCTTAACCTGTGGTCTAGTTTTCGGGGTTCATTATATACATTAAGTAGCAGCCCAACTAGGTGATAGGCGGAAATAATTTCCATCTAATACTACGTTTTGAAGATTATACATCAAAGAAATGAGTCCAAATGATTTCTGCCAAGTATTATGCGCCATTTTATGTCGCACAAATGACTCTGGGCGTCAAAATCATTTCCGGCACAAGGTTATTTTACACCAACTTTTACCCATAAAAGCTACCGATAACCTTCCCGCACGGGATAAAAAACATCCATAATTTCGCAATCGGTCAACGCTTTTCCGCTATGTTTCACGTTAGCAGGAATTAGCGCAACTTTTCCTTTTTCAAGTAATTCTTTTTTGCCATCGAGCGTCATTTCAAATTGCCCCGCAACAACCACCGAAATCTGCTCTTGCGGGTGGGCGTGTTCGGGTAATTCTGCCCCTGCTTCGATGCGCCAAAAGGATGCGGTCATATTTTCGGTGTGAGCAAATTTCCCGTGAAAGCCGGGTACGATCTCTTTTTCTGCCAGGGTCAAAAGGTCAAGAAAAGCCATTATTTCTCCTTCTTATGCGTTAGAATTTCCCTTATTCTAAACCACAAAGGATTATCCTATGAAAATTCGTTCCATTACTTATTTCTTCAACCCCGGATTTCCGCTAGACGATGCCAAACTTCGCGCCGCCGATAACTTTCTTCGCAAAGCAAAATTGGCATATCAGAATGCGGGATACGAAGTCCAGACCACGCGTTTATCAACGCCTTCTTTTACCCAAATTTTGGGCAAAAATCAATTGGATAAAACGCCTGCGCTCGCGCATCAACTTGCCTCCGCTATGGAGACAATGGATGCAGAGTACGCATCTCTCGGACCCGCGCTTCCCAACTTTCCACGTAGCTACGAGATTATCCCTGAGGCAATTGCGGCAAGTGAAAATATCTTCTTTTCGGGAGAAATGGCATCCGCCCAAGACGGAATTTCGCTCAAAGCCATCAAAGCCTGCGCCGATGTGATTGTCAAATCTGCCACGATAGAAGCCAATGGATTTGCTAACTTATGCTTCACTGCTCTTGCAAATGTCCCTGCTGGTGGTCCTTTTTTCCCTGCTTCCTATCACGATAGTGATGAGCCAGCTTTCGCTCTCGCTCTCGAAGCCGCAGATTTAGCGGTAGATGCCTTTGGAGGACAGAAGACGGTGGACGATGGACGGAAAAGTCTCATTGTGAGTTTTGAAGTGCATGGAAAGAAATTAACAAAAATCGCTGACTCGCTGAATCTCAACTTCTTGGGTCTCGACTTTTCTCTTGCCCCCTTCCCTGATGATGCGATTTCTCTTGGCGGCGCGATGGAGAAGTTCGGCGTTCCCAAAGTGGGGATGCACGGCTCACTCGCGGCTGCCGCTATTTTGGCAGAATCCATTCAAAAAGCAGACTTTTTGCACACCGGCTTCAACGGGATGATGATGCCTGTTCTCGAAGATTTAATTTTGGCAAAACGTGCCGCGGGCGGAAGTTTGACAGTTAAGGATTTGCTTCTCTACTCTGCCGTTTGTGGAACAGGGCTGGACACCGTCCCCTTGGCGGGAGATGTATCAGTCGAGCAAATTGCCGCTTTATTGCTCGATGTCTCAGCCATGTCGCTTCGGTTGGCGAAACCGCTTACAGCACGGCTGATGCCAATTCCCGGCAAGCAAGCTGGGGACAAGAGCGAATTCGATTTTGCCTTTTTTGCAAATAGCCGCGTAATGAGGCTAGAATCCGATGGGTTGCAAAATCCATTTGGAGGAGATGAAATCATCCAAATAGATGCGCGCTAGTCCTCTCTGCTCCCCATTTTGAAGTACAAAAATAGGGGAGGCTAATGCGAGGTATAATCAGCGAAATTAATTATCCAAACGGAGGCTCTTTATGAATTTACCAGAATATGCTTATTTTAAAGGCGAGATTGTCCCCTACGCTGAGGCGAAAGTTGGGATTTTAACACATGCACTGAATTACGGGACAGGGGTTTTCGGTGGCGTGCGTGCCTATAAAAATGATGATAATGGCAAGTTATATCTTTTCCGCCCTTATGATCACTACAAACGCTTTTTGAATTCCTGCAAGATGATGCTGATGGATTTGGGTGAAACGCCAGAAAGTTTGACGCAGCACACAATTGACCTGGTCAAGAAAGGCGGCTTTAGTGAAGATGTTTATATTCGCCCTTTGGCATATAAATCTTCTGAGATGATCGGCGTAAAATTGCATGATGTAGAGGCTGATTTTTCGATCGTGGCTTTGCCTTTTGGAAAATATGTTTCCAATGATACGAACGCCCATGTGACCGTCTCTTCATGGCGGCGTTTGGATGATAATGTCATCCCCGCGCGTGGCAAGATCAGTGGTGCGTATGCAAACTCGGCGTTTATCAAAACGGATGCTGTCCGCTCTGGTTTTGATGAGGCTCTTGTATTAACACAATCTGGACACCTTTCAGAAGGGAGTGCGGAGAATGTCTTTATGGTGCGGGATGGTGTTTTATATACCCCTGCTGTTTATGAAAACATCCTTGAAGGGATTACGCGCCGCTCTATTATGGAGCTTGCTGCCGAAGAACTGGGCATGGAAGTTGTCGAGCGTCCGATTGACCGCACGGAAATCTATATCTGTGATGAGTTCTTTATGACGGGAACAGCCGCCCAAGTAACCGCGATCACAAAAGTGGATCACCGCCCGGTTGGTGATGAGGTGATGGGACCTGTCGCTACAAAATTGCGCGAGCTATTCTTCGATATTCTCCGTGGGAAGAATGAGAAATATGCAGCCTGGAATCTGGAGATTTAAAAATCGGGGATTAGTTATCAGGAATCAGGAAAATAAAAATCTCCCCTTCCTTTCAACGGAAGGGGAGATTTGCGTTAACAATTGTATGTTCTGGTTTCTTTTACCGCACTTTCGTAAAGCGTATCAGGGTCAGATTTGTTTCACATTCCCCTGATGTGCTAAAGCGGACTTCATCCGAGAGGGGTAAGCCAGCCTGGTCGAAGAGACGAATATATAAAGTATTATCTGAGGGGAGGGGAGCATCCCCTAATACAAATTCAAAGCCAGATTTTCCATAGGCCGGACTAACGCCCGCAACGGTCGTCTGATCAACGGTGCTACCAACTAATGTTCCCTGAACGCGTACTACAACGCCCAAGATAGGACTTTTATCTGCATCTTCTACTGTGCCGCCAACGCCGAGCCAATTGCAACTGGTATCAGAGTGCATAACAGTGCTGCTTATTTGCTGGATATTTGCCTCAAAGGGCATCTGCGGAGTTGCAGTCGCGGTGGGTGCCTCTGGGGTAAAGGTTTCTGTGAAAAGCTTCAAGGGGGTATTTGTGGGGATCGGTGTAAAAGTAGACCGAGAAGTTGGTGTAATGGATGGTTGAATAGTAGGGGTTTCTGTCCACAAGGTATTTAGTCCCAAGGGGGTATTTGTTGGGGAAGGGATGATCACTGGTGGGATAGGTGTATTAGGGGGCAATGGATTCATTGCTGTATAAGGGTTAACGAATACCAGCAAAAAATATGCGCCCAAACAAGCAGCTGCAATCAAAAGAAGGATCGAGAAAATATCCAACATATCAATGCTGAAACTTTTCTTTTCCTCTTCTACTTCTTCTACAAAACTATCATCTGTGTAATCAAAATCTGCCATAAGTGATTCTCCATCCTGTTAGGGATTTGTATTTCTATCTCTCTATTTTACTCGCTTCACGCGTATTTTGCAGCCAATTATGCAAAGCTTCTTCTTGTATCGCCAACAACGCATCGGGTGAAAATGGTCGGTTTGCTTCATATTCCAAGACCATAATAATATGAAAACCAACTTCTGTCTCTATAATTTCACTTGGTTGCCCAATCTCCAACGAGAAGGCAGCATCTTCGATGCTCTGCTCAAGCAAATAATTTCGTGGAAACCAGCCTAGCTCGCCATTGGTATTTGGGTCATAGGCCGCCGCCAAATCGTCAAAACTAACGCCAGCTTCTAATCTCGCTTGGATTTCCTCAGCCGTCTCCCGATTATAGAGCAAAATCTGCTGGGCGTGTACCTGTTCGGCGGTACTGGGGAGATCTGCAAGGATATTGTCACGCATCCAGGCTGCTGAAATCGCTTTTTGGAGGGATGAAGCAAGCGATTCGCGCGTGTAGTTATGGCTTGCCAGCCAAGTGGATAGATTCTCCTCGCCCCCAATATCTACCGCTAAAGCCTCGATCCGAGCTTTTACTTCGGCATCCGTGAGCGTGAATCCTGCCTCGCGCGCGGCTTGGGATAAGAGTATTTGGTCAACTAAATCATTCAGGACGCGTTCTTCAGCTTCTCCAATAGGAACAGTTTTTCCTAAAGCTTCTTGTGCCTGTTGAAAACGGATTAATTCGGCGTTGAACTCTTCGAGAGAAATTACATCGCCATTCACAGTCGCCGCGGCGGGAATCGCTGTCGCGGTGGGTGGGGTAGATGTTTGGGTAGCGGGAGCAAGTGTAGGGTCAGGTGCGTCCTGAGGTGTTCCACAAGCAGCTAAGATAGGGAGTAAAAATAAAGCTAAAAAACGGAAGCAAGTTCTGGTATCCAAGAGAAAATAAAATCCTTGTCATGAGTAAATAGCGATAGAAGTGCATTGCATTTCTAAAATGCGTTGCACTTCGGGGGATATTATAAGACACGATGTGCAACGCATCCAAAAGCGGATGCAGCGCACATCTCTTTTAGGATGAAATTATACCGTAAAGCAAAAACCCCGTTCAATAATGAACGGGGTTTTTAAAATCATTTTATATTCGGCTTACATCATGCCGGGCATACCGCCCATGCCACCAGGAGGCATAGCGGGACCTGCACCAGCTTCAGATGGAACATCGGTGATGAGAGCTTCGGTGGTGAGGATCATAGCGGCGATGGATGCGGCGTTTTCGAGTGCGCCACGGGTTACTTTGGCGGGGTCAATAACACCAGCTTCGAGCATGTCTACATATTCTTCGGTGAGAACGTTATAGCCAATTTTGCTATCTTCTTCACGTTGAACATTGGCGACGATGACGGCGCCATCTTTGCCTGCATTTTCAGCAATTTTGCGCATGGGAACGGTGAGGGCTTTCTCAACGATATTGATGCCGGTTTGTTCGTCATCGTTATCGCCGGTGAGACCTTCGAGTGCAACCATGGCGTTAAGAAGGGCAACACCGCCACCGGGGACGATACCTTCTTCTACTGCGGCACGAGTTGCAGAGAGTGCGTCTTCAACGCGGTGTTTCTTTTCTTTGAGTTCGGTTTCGGTTGCGGCCCCCACACGGATGATAGCAACGCCACCGGAAAGTTTAGCAAGGCGTTCTTGAAGTTTTTCGCTGTCGTAATCGCTGGTGCTTCTTTCGATTTCAACACGAATTTGCTCAACACGACCTTTGATTTGGTCTGCATCGCCTTTGCCGCTAACAATAACAGTATTCTCTTTGTCGGAGGAAATTTTTTCTGCCTGACCGAGATCATCAACAGTTGCGGTTTCGAGGTTTCCACCAGTCTCTTCGGCAATTACTGTACCGCCGGTGAGAATAGCAATATCGTTCATCATCGCTTTGCGGCGATCGCCAAATCCTGGGGCTTTGATAGCCAAAACATTGAGCATACCGCGCAATTTGTTGAGCACGAGAGTGGCAAGAGCTTCGCCATCAATATCTTCAGCAAGAATTACGAGGTCGCGTTTGCCGGTTTGGATCAGTTTTTCGAGCAAAGGTACCAAATCTTGAGCAGAAGAAATCTTCTTTTCATGGATGAGGATATAAGGATTTTCAATCACGGCTTCCATGCTGTCAGAATCGGTGATGAAATAAGGGGAAAGGTAGCCACGATCGAATTGCATACCTTCTACATATTCGGTCTCGAACTGCAAACCTTTGGATTCTTCAACGGTGATAACGCCGTCGTTACCAACTTTGTCCATTACGTCTGCAATCAATTCGCCAATCATGCGGTCTTGAGCGGAGATGGATGCAACATTAGCAATCGCTTCTCGGCTGGTAACTTCAACAGCCAATTCGCTGATTTTTTCTGCAACAGCGTGAGATGCTTTTTGGATGCCACCTTTGAGGAGCATTGCATTAGAGCCAGCAGCGAGAGTCTTCAAACCTTCAGTGACAATGGCGTGTGCCAAAACGGTGGATGTGGTTGTGCCATCACCAGCAATGTCGTTGGTTTTGGTGGCAGCTTCTTTAAGAAGCTGTGCGCCCATATTTTGATAAGGGTCTTCGAGTTCGATTTCTTTGGCAACCGTCACGCCGTCATGGGTGATGGTGGGGGAGCCGAAGCTACGATCGAGAGCAACATTACGACCTTTAGGTCCGAGTGTAGTTGCGACTGCGTTTGCGAGAACGTCCATGCCTTCTTTAAGGCTACGACGTGCTTCTTCGCCGAATAAAAGTTGTTTTGCCATTGGTAGATCCTCCAAATATATTGAATTAGTTTTCGATTATTGCAAGAATTTCATCTTCTCGCAAAATAAGCAAATCTTTGCCTTCATGCTTCAACGATGAGCCGCCATAGCGAGCGAATAAAACTTCATCGCCAACTACCACGTCTATTGTCATCCTTTCGCCACTTGTAGCGCGTAAGCCGGGACCTACAGCAAGCACAAATCCCCGTTGGGGTTCATCCTTCGCTGTTTCGGGCAAAGCGATTCCGCCAGCAGAGAGTTCGTTCTTGATTGCTTCCACGACAACGCGGTCGCCAAGTGGTTTTAGGGTTTTAGCCATCGAGCAAAAATATCCTTATACAAAATTTTAGCACCCTAAGCATCAAGGTGCTAATTTCGTCCCAAATGATACTTGCCCCCTTAATCAACGTCAAGGGATGTTAATAGACTCTTATAAAGTTCTGATATTTTTGAAGCGTAGAAAGACACTCGGTTTTTTCTTTTACAAATGAAGTCTCGTTTGAAAACAGTGCTGATGCAAAGAACGGTCTCAATAGCCAGACAAAAACCGAGTGTCTGCTTGAATAGGATAAATTAGCTTGCCCTCGTTAAGTACTCGAGCAAAAGTTTTTCAGTAAAAGAAGTTGGTAAAATGATGTTCAAAAAGAAGGTGCCAGATTATGAAATATATAGCTCAATTTTCATTGGAAGATAAAGAAAAGCTAAACTCGTTATTCAAATATCATGCTTCACATCTTGTACGTCGCCGAGCGCATATGCTCTTGTTGAGTTCAGAGAAATTCTCTATAAACGATATATATAATGCCCCCCGAAAACTAGACCACAGGTTAAGATAGAATATCCAAGATTTGTGGAGGTTTTTCCGTGGTAAAAAAACGAAGAAAACATGATAATCGCTTCAAATTCAAAGTTGCTCTAGAAGTTGTCAAAGAGCAAATAACGATCAATGAAATAGCCAGCAAAAACAATATTCATCCCAATCAGGTAAGCACCTGGAAAAAGAAATTGTTGGTCGAAGGGCAAACAGTTTTTGGTCAACAAAGCGCTAAAAAATCAGAAGAACAAAGTGCTCGCGAAGCTGAACTCTTTGAGCAAATTGGGCGACTGAAGATGGAATTGGAATGGCTAAAAAAAAAGCTGCCTAAATTGAGCGAGCTCAAACGCATGTTAATTGAACCACGCCATCCAAGATTGAGTATTCGGCGGCAGTGCGAGCTAATTGGCCTCAATCGAGCAACTTACTATCGGCAACCAGCAAACGAAACGCCTCTCAATCTGAAATTGATGCGATTGATTGACCAGGAGTATACCAAGGCCCCCTTCTACGGCTACCGCAAGATAACAGTGCGGCTCAATGGTCATCATGGGTATCAGGTCAACCACAAGCGTGTAGCTCGCCTAATGCGAAAGATGGGCTTAGAAGCCATTTATCCGAGACCTAGAACGACCATTCCCGATTTAGAGCACAAGAAACACCCGTATTTGTTACGTGGGCTGGCAATCACCTACCCCGGTCAGGTCTGGTCAACGGATATCACTTACATACCGATGCCGCATGGATTTATGTATCTGGTGGCAATTATTGATTGGTACAGTCGCTTCATCAATAGCTTGGCAACTCTCCAACACTTTGAATGGCTCTTTTTGCTTAGATACTTTGCAAGAGGCTTTAGAGCAAGATCAGCCTGAAATCTTCAATACAGATCAAGGTGTACAATTCACCGCTCATGCTTTCACCAGTGCATTAGATAAAGCTGGCATTCGCATCAGCATGGACGGGCGTGGACGTGCCCTTGATAACATCTTTGTGGAACGTCTTTGGCGCACGGTCAAATATGAAAATGTTTACATCAAGGACTACGCTACCGTGCCAGCTTTGTTCAAAGGGCTGGGAAATTATTTCCAGTTTTATAATTACGAGCGACCGCACCAAAGTCTAGATTATCGGGTACCCGCTGACATTCATTTCAGCTAATCACCCGACGCGTTTGTCCACCTTAACTTTGTCGTTTAGTGGTCTTGACAATGGGGTTCACTATAATAGCTCGTATTTATCAAGTGCATCGCGATACAGTATCGAACACCTTTGGTAGATGGAAGAAGTATGGCATAGATGGATTAGATGATGCCGCTCGAAGCGGGCGTCCTCCGAGTTTGTCTGAAAAGGAAGAAGATGAAGCGATTGACTTCTTGAAAAAAGATCCGCGCTCAATAAAGAAAGCTCTCATAGCAACGAGAGAGAAAACTGGGAAAGAAATCAGTCAGTGGACAATGAAACGCATCGCCCGTAAGAAAACAATGCGCTGGAAACGAATGCGGAAGTCAACGAAAGGCAATCGAGACGCGGTAGCCTTTCAGCAAGCAAAAGAAGAGATTGCAGCATTACAAGCTTCAGAAGGCAAAGGAGAATTAGACCTTCCGCTTCGCTATTTTGATGAAACTGGTTTCAACTTGGTGCCTGAAGTGCCTTATGCGTGGCAAGAGGTAGGCAAAACAATAAGTATTCCTTCTAAAATGAGCAAGCGTATCAATGTCAGCAATTCGGAATATGAATGAGACATAAATTATCCGAGATAAAAGTGGTACTCTTAGGAGGTGAAAAACAAAAGAGTATTCAAGACAATCATTTCAACTATAGAGAAGTCATTTACCCGCTTGCCGGATTATCGTCGCGGGGTCAATACACAATACGAAATCAAAGATGCAGCCGTAGCAGCATTTAGCGTCTTTTTTACTCAAGCCCCTTCATTTCTGGCTTCCCAGCGGTTGCAAAAAAACAAAAAGGGGAAAAGCAATTTAGAGAAACTATTCGGGGTAGAAAATATCCCAACAGACAAGCAAGTAAAAAGCCTGTTAGATCCAATATCGTCGAGTTTTCTATATTCTCTTTTCTGGGAAACACATGAGCTATTGGAAGAGAATTCTATATTGAAGAAGTATCGAAGTTACATGGGGCAAATCCTCATCTCAAATGATGGAACAGAGACAATCTCTTCTCAAAAGCTACACTGCCAAAATTGCTCTCACCGTGAATTAAGAAATGGAAAAACACAGTATTTTCATTCAGTGCTACTTCCTGTAATTGTGAAAGCAGGCATGTCAAGGGTTCTTCCCTTGCCTCCGGAGTTTATTAGCCCGCAAGATGGACATAAAAAACAAGATTGTGAACGAGAGGCAACGAAGCGTTGGGTAAAAAGGAGCGCAGAATATCTCAGAGGTTGGCGTTACACCATGCTGGGAGATGATTTATACTCAAATCAGCCCCTTTGCGAGACCTTTTTGGAAGCTGAACTCAATTTTATCTTGGTCTGTAAGCCAGATTCGCATGTGGAACTCTACAAAACGGTTGAATTTCTTGCAAAAAACGGTCTTGTGGAAGAAGTAGTAGAACGTCATTGGAACGGACGCTATTATGAAAAGCATATAAACCGCTTTGTAAATAATGTGCCATTACGCCAAGAAAATCCCTTGATGGTGAATTGGCTTGACATGATTGTCTTGCGAGAAAGTACAGGCAAAGAGGAATACCATAACTCTTTTGTTAGTAACCATAAAATCAATTCAGAAAACGTTATTCCCATAGCCCAAGACGAGCGAACACGTTGGAAAAGCGAAAACGAGACCAATAACACCCTGAAAAATCAGGGCTACAATTTTGAGCATAATTTTGGGCACGGACAAGCGTATTTAGCAAACTTTTTAGCCACCTTGAACCTTCTCGCCTTTCTTTTGCACACGCTCCTTGATTTATTGGACGAAGAGTATCAACTCCTGCGAAAGACTTTAGTCACTCGTGTAGAGTTTTTCAATGATTTGCGTGCGCTGCTTCGCTATATGGTTTTCGATAGTTGGGAAGCCTTGATGCTTTTTATGTTGCGTTCCTTGGATGTTCCGGGGTACACATGATAAGACGATTTTCTTTTCTGAAAATCAGGGGAACTGCTGATATTCATTAGTGGCGGTTTTCGCTTGCGTCTTAGCAAAAAAATACAGTACGGAGATTTCTTTGAACCCATTTGAGTAACTCTGCCATAGGACAAGTTTCTTGCTTTTTGGACAAATCACAATAAATAGTTTTCATATTCCGAATTGCTGTATCAATGTTCTTGCTTTTTTGAGTAGGACGCAAGAATTTGATGCAACTACGGTAATAGGGCGAGTGAACAGTGCGATAGTAGTGGCTGTTTTTGACGAATTCAGTTTGACTATCAAAAAGAAAACAGTGGTCATTATAGATAATGCGTCTGTGCACACCAGCGCTCTCTTCAAACAGAATATAAAAAAATGGGAGAAGAGAGGGTTGTTTCTCAAATATCTTCCAACTTACTCCCCAGAGTTGAATTTGATAGAAATACTCTGGCGGTTTATCAAATACAAGTGGTTAGATTTGGCCGCGTACTCATCCTTCAAAAAACTAAATGAAGAGATTCAGAAAGTGCTTGAAGGGGTTGGATCAAAATACCAAATTACTTTTGCTTAGGTACTTAGTGTCGGCATCCCGCTCTTTTTGGCGCAAGGAATCTCCATCGCCCTCTACGTCCTTGCCTTCACCGAATCTTGGCTACGGATTTTTCCCACGCACCCCGAAGCCCTTGTTGCAACCCTGACCTTCATCGCCATCTTCGGGATTGTCTACGTCAGCGCACAATTTGCATCCAAAACCCAATTCATTATTTTAGGGATTGTAGGATTCTCCCTCTTCTCTATTGTCTTAGCTTCTTTTCCCATTATGGGAAACACAGGATTAACCGAAACGCCCGTGTTTTGGGGTGGGTTCCGCGCCGCAAACTTTTGGGAGACCTTTGCAGTTTTCTTCCCCGCAGTAACAGGGATCATGGTCGGGATCAGCATGAGTGGCTCCCTACGCAAACCCCGAAAAGACATCCCCATTGGCACGATGAGCGCAATCGGGCTGACACTTTTTGTTTACTTGGCATTAGCTTATTGGCTCTCTCGCATTGCTACACCTGAAGAATTAATTAAGAATACAACCCTATGGTAGACAAAGCCTTCTGGGGCTGGGCAATTTTAGCGGGGATGCTGGGTGCAACCTTCTCCTCTGCACTGGGCTCTCTAGTCGCCGCACCGCGCGTGATGCAGGCACTAGCTTTGCATAAAATTATCCCCTTTAGCAAATTCTTCTCAAAAGAATCAGAAGATGGAGAACCGCGTCAGGCAATGTTCTTTGCTGGCGGCGTTGGATTCGTTGCTCTTTTAGTCGCTCTCGTAGGTGGGGGTTTAGACTCAATTGCAGGCGTAATTACCATGTTTTTTCTTATTACCTACAGTATGCTAAACGTAGTTGTGTTGATTGAACAAACCCTTGATACAGTCAGTTTTCGCCCCACATTTAGCGTCCCGCGCGTGGTGCCATTTATTGGTGCATTAAGTTCTACTTTTGTGATGTTCCTCATCAATCCTGTTTTCAGTTTGGTAGCAATTATTTTAGTTTTAGCCCTTTACGCATATTTAACTCGCCGACACCTCGCCAGCCTTGAGAGTGATGTTCGCAGTGGCCTCTTTGAATCAATGGCAGAGTGGGCAGTCAAACGCACCCGCCAAATGCAATCTGCGCGTGAACGAACTTGGAAGCCAGTTGTCCTCGCCCCTTTCCGCTCGGCAAATACGCTTTCTGGTAGCTATCGCTTTTTGCGAGCAATGACCTACCCAAAGGGAACAGTGCGTGCTTTAGGGATTTATACAAATGGCAATAAAGAGGCGTTAGAAGGGCTGGATTTACTCACAAAAGCCTTCGTTGATGATGGTATTTACGCCAACGCAACCCTGCTAGAAGAAGATGATTTTGTCAACGGCGTACGGATGACAACCCAGATTTTACGCAATACTTTTTTTCGCCCTAATATCTTATTTTTGCATCTGCGCCCTGATAGCGATTTAGATGAGCTGCAAGATTTAATAGATAAAACCGCTGCCTACCAAATGGGTGTTGCGCTCTTGGCACGCCATGATGTTATTGAGTTGGGGCGTGAACAAATCATCCATGTTTGGGTTTCTAATCAGGGACCCGATTGGGAGCATGATTTGCATCAGAGCAATTTAGATATAGCTATTTTGCTCGCCTATCAACTCGCCCAAAATTGGGATGCGACTATCACCCTTAATATGGCTGTTCCTGATGAAGAGACCAAAGAAAAAGCAAGCGAATTTCTTGCGCAACTCATTAGCTTGGCACGTTTGCCAAAAAAACAGAATTTTCTGTTTTAGCCTTGCCCTTTGATGAGACTTTAGCCCAAACTCCCCATGCAGATTTGACCATCTTTGGTTTATCCAAAGAGCCTAATTTGAAATTTGTAAAAAAATTATCACAAGAGATGAAAGGGTCTTGCATTTTCATTCGCGGCTCTGGTGAGGAAAGCATTTTGGCGTAGTGGCTTGGCTTGTTCTCTTTTACTTATTCCCCCAACGATTGACAAATAGCCTCGCCAGCCTGAACAATGCCCATAATGTCACGGTCATTGCTGTAGATGGCTCTAACTTCACCCATCACTGTCATTGCTTCTTCGCAGTAATTTTCTTGCGGACGGCTGAGCGCGGCGAGGACAGAGCCATAAGTATAATAATAAACGACCGTATTCCCCGAAAGATCTAAACCAATTACTTCAGATGGTTCATCGTTAGGACCGCACCCACCGCGCCCGTCACAGGATTCTTCTTCCGTGCAGCCGCGGATGGCGCATTTAAACGCTGGGATCGATCCCTCATAATTGCGCGATTTGAAGTAGACAATGCCCAATTGCCCGTAAATATCGGGGTTGGCAGGGTCAATCTCGAGGGCTTTTTGGACATTCCTTGCGGCAACGAAATATTCGCCTTCCTGGGAGTAAGTTTTAGCAATTGAGAGATAAGGGATAGGGTCTTCGATGCCCAATTGCTCATTTAGGCGGGCAGCTTTGGCAAAATATTCCAACGAGCTTTCGTAGAGTTGTGTACGTGTTGCATCGTTATTACTGCCAAAGGCAAGCCGACGATAATTTGCTCCAGCTCGGAGATGGAGAAAGGTCAGGTTAGGGGAAATGGCCAAAGCTTTGTCGTATTCCTGAATAGCTTGATTATATTGCCCTAGCGACTCAAGCACATAGGCGTAGACGCGGTGAACATCCATAAGAGAATCGTCTTTTTCGATTGCTTGAAGGATATATTGCTCTGCCTGACTCCATTTTTGTTCGTCTACAAGGATTTCGGCGTAAAAGGCGAGGGCGAGGGCGTTCTGGTTATCTAGCTGGAGGGCGCGGACGGCTTCTTGCTCTGCTTCGAGGAGGTAATCGGCGGCTTGGTCTTCGCCAAAAAGGGTCGCGTTCGCGTTCCAGTTCAGCACAAATGCTCGGATGGCGTGAACGGTGCTATCGTCTGGGGCTAAATCCACTGCTTTGTTAATGGAAGCAAGCGCCTCTTGGCGTCTGTCCCGCTGCTGGTCATCCGTAGTAAGCAGGGACGATGAATAATTCTGGATTCGCGCCAGCTTTGCCCAGACCTCTGCATCAGTGGGGTCAACACGTGTTGCTTCCTGATAGGCGGTGATGGCGGCATCCAGTTTACCAGCTTCAAATTGAGCATCGCCTTCAAGTGCATAAGATTGTGCGACGCGTGTAGGCGTAGGCGTAGGCGTGAATGGACGCGTGATATTCCCCTGCTCAATCTGACGAATGAGCCAAACGCCACCCATGATGAGAATCAGCAAAATGAAAAGGCGATAGGGATTTGTAGATGGTTTGCGAAAGAAAATATCGGATTGGCGTTTCATGCTTCTGGGGTGGGCGTCTCTTCTGCTGTTGGTGTTGGGATGATTTCTTCTGTGGCAGTGGGAGGCGTATCAAGGTTTTCCTGACAGATGCGAATTGCCTCGTTAGCGTTATAGACAGCTAGTTCGTTGCTGGGAATTGTGCCAATAATCTGCTGTGAAATTTGAAGAGATTCGCCGCACTGATTGAGACGGGCA
>Ga0233431_1004626_pt1 | contig 14495 bp, 16 predicted proteins | sample SI_118_April2016_FD_179867 | JGI IMG/M metagenome (GOLD analysis project Ga0233431, IMG submission 179867) | Seawater microbial communities from Saanich Inlet, British Columbia, Canada - SI_118_April2016_200_MG | ecosystem: Environmental > Aquatic > Marine > Inlet | place: Canada: British...
TTTTATTGGGTTTTTTCAGCAATTTATTGTCATCAGACAATTGGATGACGGGCTGTTGAGCAGAGCGAAACGCCCAAAGCACCAACCGATTTTGCGGTTGTGCCCCTGTAGTGCAGTGGTCAAGCATCCCGGCCTTTCAAGCCGGTGACTCGGGTTCGAATCCCGGCGGGGGTATGATAGTCGGAGTCAAGTTACCCTCTTTTGAACTCAGTTTACTTTTTAAACAACGGAAGGTGAATTTGAATATGGAAGAAGAACATTTGAGTCCTCTAATTAATTTAATAAAGATGAAACATAGTCTGGAAATCCTAAAATGCAATTTTGGAGGAACAATTTCTTTAAATACTAGAATTGATATCTTTCTTGTATGAAAAAAACAACTTTTTTACTTATAATTTTAATTCTTGCTTTCGGTTTAATTTTTGGTTGTAACCAAACCGATAACCCGCCAGATAGCACATTAGAAATCACATCATCGCCACAAATCGAACAAACAAATAATCCAAATGAAAACAAGACTCCCGAAACATATTCTGCAGGACAAGGCACAAATTCGCTATTAGCATTGTTACCAAAAGAACAAGGTAACTTAAGCTTTACAAAGGAATTTAGATATGACAAATCTTCTGCACATTATTCATATAAGTCATTATTTTCGGAGTATGGTAATTGCAAATTTACAAATTCAGCAAGTATGTTTTATACACTACACAAGGAAAATATTGAAATTGTGATATTCATTGGAGAACTGAACAGCCAAGATTCCGCAAAGCAATGTCTAGAAGATTATTGGACAAACTTTGATAACCTACAGACCGCCCCGGATTTTTATTATAGGAAAGCTCAAATATTCGACAATATCGTAACCCAATATATCTGGAACACCTATTCCGGCACAGAAAAAATCAATGAAATTTCATACGTGTCCGACAACAAAATAGTATACATTATAACAGGTCATGTGGCGTACGACCTGACCGCACCTGAACAACAGCTTCCCGGATTATTCACTCAATTATTCCAAAAATTGCCTTCCGACAATTATTTTTATGAAACCAACTAGTTCGAAATCCAATTAATCTACGCCCGTATAAATATGAGACTTAATCTACAAGGTTCCCATATCAAGAAGATTTATATATTTCTGTAGGTGTGTGTTTCAGTATTTTGATTTTTTTTTAACTAAGTTATTTTTTAAGGTTTCATGGTTGTGAAACAAGGAAAGGTTTATATATGTTAAATCTTTTATACTATTGTGAGTAATATGGATGTAGAAGATATTTATCAAAAAAATTCTAGTTTTGCTGAAAGAGTGCTTAATACGGATCCTGTTGAAGAAGCGATTTCAGTAATGGTAAAAAACAAAACAACACGGACTGTTTTTGTCGTTGACAAAAGAGACACTTTTGTCGGGGTAATTACAATTAAAGAAGTTTTTTCACATATCTTTAATGAAATGAAACCAAATTTTTTAAAACTTTCAAAGAAAAAAAGAAATGTAAAAGCACGCGATATAATGATTTCTGGAATATCGGTGTCTTTGGATGATCCTATTGATGATGCTTTGCGAGCAGCAAAAGCTGGCGATTTACAAGACCTTCCAATTTGTAAAAATAATATTTTGATAGGTGAGTTAGATTGTTTTGAACTTTTAGGCGCACTTATTGAAGAAAAACAATTGTATAAGAAATAATTTAAAAAACTAATTAAAAATCTTTTTAGTGAGGCATTATGAAAAAAGAACATTCGTTGAAACGAGAACTTGGTTTGTTTGAAGTTACTCTGTGCGGAATCGGAATAATCTTGGGTGCGGGAATTTATGCGTTAGTTGGGAAAGCTGCAGCTCTTGGAGGAAATGGAATTTGGATGTCATTTTTAATTGCTGCAACAATTGCAATTTTTACTGGGCTAAGTTATGCAGAACTTGCATCGTTGTTTCCAAAAGCTGGAGCGGAATATGTTTATACAAAAAAAGCATTTGGAAGAAGAATTGCTTTTATCGTTGGATGGTTAATAATTGCTGGCGGAACAATTGCGGCAGCAACAGTGGCTTTAGGGTTTGCGAGTTACTTTTCAGCACTATTTTCCACACCTATAATCCCCACCGCAATGATTTTAATCATTTTTTTATCATTTATTGTGTTCAAAGGAATTAAACATTCGGTCTGGCTTGCCATAATTTTTACATTAATTGAAATTGCAGGGCTAGTATTAATTATTTTTGTGGGCATACCTTATTTTGGAAGTGTTAATTATTTCGAAATACCAAGTTTTAGTGGTGTCTTTGCTGCAGCCGCATTAATATTTTTTGCTTTTATAGGCTTTGAAGAAATAGTACGACTTTCAGAAGAAACAAAAAAACCACAAAAAACAATTCCACTATCTTTAATAATTGCGATTACTGTAACAACAATAATTTATATTTTAGTTGCAATTTCTTCAGTTAGTGTTCTTAATTGGGAAGTTCTTGGCGCTTCAGAAGCACCCTTAGCCATGGTTGTCGATAGTGCCCTTGGTGGCGAGGCATTTTTAGTCATGTCTGTAATAGCTTTATTTGCAACAGCCAATACTGTTTTGTTAATGCTTCTTGCAACTTCAAGAATAACTTATGGGATGGCAAAATCAAACTCTTTGCCTAGTTTACTTGCTAGTGTTCATAAAAAAACAAGAACTCCTTGGGCGGCAATATTATTGTTAATGGGCTTTTCAATGTTGTTTATCTTAATTGGAGACATTGAGACCGTCGCTAACTTGGCAAATTTTACAGTCTTTCTTACTTTTGTTATAATCAACTTTTCACTAATTTGGTTAAGATACAGACAACCCACATTAACACGTTCGTTCAAAGTACCTTTAAACATTGGAAAGTTTCCAATTCTAGCTTTCTTAGGTGCACTATTTAGTTTAGTCTTAATGTTTAACATTGGTTTTGATGTTCTATTATATGGAAGCATTTTAACTTTAATGGGTCTTCTAATTTATGAAATTATTATTAAATCAAAGAATAAATGACTCTTTATCTAGTCTAAATTAGTGTAATTAAATTCTGTTTTCTTAAGCCAATTTAATTCAAAGTCTTTTCCTTTTTTAATGTCTTCTAAAATAATCTTTACTTTGTCCGCGGTAATAAGTGGCGGTACCAGAACAAACTCAATGCCTACTTTATAGAGGCGTTTTGCAGCGCTAACATCTTCAGCTAAAACAATAAGTTTTATGTCATGATTATTTTGCATTAATTTCTTCGCCAAGATCTTGTTCGGATTAACTTGCATTATTGTTGAAATAACTATCTTTGGTTTTGCATTTATAATAAACTCCATTATTTCTAAATCAGAAATATCTCCGTATACTGTATCAAAATTATATTCTTTTGCTTCGTGGAGTGCTTTTGGATCAAAATCAACAACTAGCATATCTTTTTTATCTGACTTTTCAGAAAAGATCTTTTTGCTAGCGTCACCAAAACCTAAACAAACGACTGAATATTCTTTGCTTTTAACTTGATGTAATGAATCTTCAAAAAATCTTTTACTTCGCAAGAAAGGTAAGAAAGCGGATATGCGATCATATATTTTGTTATTGTGAATAATAAAGTAAGTTGAAACACTGATGGTTGCAACTGCTACTAAAGTTATGATTGAAACAACTTCATTTGAAACGTGCCCCATTTTTGCGCCTAAAAAAATTATGATTAATGAAAATTCACTTATTTGGGCAACTGAAAGGCTTGAAAGAAAACTTGTTCTTCCTTTGTACCCAAGTTTAGCCATCAAAATAAAAACAATTAGCGGATTTCCAATAAGAACAAAAATTGAAAAAATTATTGCGGGAGTAAAAATTATGCCTGATGAAACAAATACTAAGTTAGAACCTAATACGACAAAGAAAAGTACGATAAAAAAGTCTCGCAAGTATTTTAGTTTTCCTAGTATATTGTAAGTGTATGGTAGCGAAGCTATTGAAACACCGGCTAAAAACGCACCGATTTCTTTAGAAAAACCAAGAAGAATTGCTAGTCCTGCGAAAGTAAAACACCAAGAAATTGCTCCGAGAAAAAGCAGTTCTTGATTTTTAGAAAGCGCATCAAACACTCTTTTAGCAACAAATTTGAAAGCAATAACGAATATAATAAACAAAATCGCTAAATTAAAAACAAGTTGAAAGAGTTGTCCTGTTAAACTGCCTGAAAAAGAAAAAGATGAGATTAGAACAAGTATTATTATTGCAACAAAATCTTGGACAATTAGGAAACCAATTGATATCTTCCCATATAATGAGTTCAACTCTTTTTTGTCAGATAGCAGTTTGATAATTATGATCGTGCTGCTAAAGGTTAATGCAATTGCAATATACATTGATTCTAAAAAACTGAATCCTAAAAAGGTTGCGAGTCCTAAACCAATAAGGGTCGTAAAAATAATCTGGCCTATTCCAGTTATAACTGACGTCTTTCCTATTTCCTTGAAAACCCTTAAATCTAGATTGATTCCTACAAGAAACAACAAAAAGGCAATCCCGAACTCAGAAAAGATATTTAGTAATTCGTGGTAAGTAATCATATTCAAAAAAGAAGAACCGAGAATAATTCCTGTAACAATGAATGCAAGTAAAACAGGTTGTTTTAGCTTTCTAAAAATAAAACCCATTAGAGTAGCTGCAACAATTACTACTGCAAATTCAATAAAAAATCCTTCAATCATAACTGTTCACTTTATACAATAATTTATTGTTTTTCATTTGTGTTATTACTCCTAATTAAATATGACCTTGCGCTTTATAATAGTTGCTTACTTTCACAACCATGAAACTAAGTACTAATAAAACAAGCTTGAATGGAATAATTATTTTGTTTTTCAAATAAATTAAAACGCAAGTTTATTATTTGTTTTAAATGTATTTTGTTACTTTGTCATATATATCAAAAAGCTGTTTTAGTTCTTTTATTTTAAGAAAATAAAATTTTTCGGGTGGTTCATAAACATTATCGATTAGTCCCAAATCATAAAGCATTTTTAGGTGCCTTGAGGCGAGTGATTCACTTAAACCTAATTTATCAGCAATTTCGTGTACAGACGCTCTTTTTTGATTACAAAGGATCTTTATAATTTTTCTTCTAGACCTAGCTCGGATTGCTCTTGCAAGTTTTTCATCAGACATTAATATCAAGAAAATTAGAACCAACATCCTTTAAAGTAGTATAATAAAATAGTTAGACCAATTTTTTATTACTTTGGTTATTAGGGTAGCGAATTTTTTATCGTACTTCTCGGCGGGGGTATAAGTACAATCAGTTCAAGTCCACTATTATTATAGTGGATAAAACTTGTATAAATAACTTTTTTTATCTGTTTAATTATTATATTGGAAATATCACATAATTGGTTAGGGTAACAAGGGCGTTTTTAGTTTTCCTTTTTCAAAGTTAGTGGTTTTTTAATCCTAACCCGCAAGTAAGTCGGTGTATATTGGATAAGTCTTCTGGTGTTTTTAATCTTCGTGCTTTTTTTATTAGGCGGTCTAATAGTATTAGTTGTGTTGGTCCAAAGTCATAGCATTCTTTATCTCTTTTTAGGTCCACTAAACCACGCAGTATTCCTTTTCTGCAGTCTAGTGGTATTTTTGTTGTGTTAGTAATTTGCATTCTTCTCAAAATGGATTCGTGTGAGTCATGTAACATATTTGAGCGTGTTGCTCTTAACGCGTCTTTGTGTGGCATAATACCATTAATAGTTTTGTATTTATTTAAATGTTTGTTAAGAATAAATCCAAGGGATTTTCGTCTTGTAGTATGAATATCCGGCTGGGGTATATTTCGCTTCCCTACACGGGAAGTACTATTTTTAGTTCTTTTTCTTGTTTAGTAGCTTGCTAAGTAATTCTTCGGATGGCTTCTTTGTCAATCTCTTCGTCTAGTTTGTCAAGTTCGTTTTTTGTAATCCAATGTAGTTTTTCTGCTTCGTTACATTCGAGTGCTCCGGTCCATTTTCTGCAAACAAAGTAGCTAACTAAATACTTTTTCCCATCTCGTTTCCATGGCAGTTCACAAACGAATTCATATTCGTCTAAATATATTCCAAGTTCTTCTTTTGTTTCTCTTATAACTGCTTGTTCCACAGTCTCATTTTCAACATGCCCTCCAATTATCCAGAATTCGCCTGCGCCAAAATCATTGTCTTTTGTCCTTTCTTCAATTAGATACTTTCCGTCTTTTTCAAGAATTATTCCAACTAACTTTTCCATAACTAATTAAATATTCAAAAGTATTAAATAGATTGCAAACAATATTTTCACATGTCTTCATTAGGATTAAGTCTTAGGTTAGAGCCTATGGATCCGCACCCAGCGAGGAGTAAGCTTGAGAAAACAATTGAACGAAGATTTGGAGTAACTGCCGAGCGAGCAATAAAAGTAGCTGAATCGTTTAGTGGCAGAGAATGTGCTAAAATATCCGAGATTGCTTTACTTGGTTTGAGAAATGGCTGTTTAAAAAATTTTGAAGAATTACAGGAATTATTGCGAGTAACAAAAAAGTATTTAAGAGATTATGAGGCTTCGAAAAGGCGTTATCATGATGGGCCTGATCAATTAAGATCAGATCTTTTAGATCTTGAGGCGAGATTAATACGAACAAGAGCATTAAGTAATCCTAAGCGTTTAATTAGATTGCTTAATATTAGAGTTGCAAATCCAAGTTTTGTTTGGAGCCAAGCTATTCCAAAGGCGCTTAAACTAGGTCTGATTAATAAAGATACGTTTATGCGTTTTATAAAAGACTTTGAGCGCGGTCAAATTAGTGTAAGAATTTTTGATTTTTTGGAATTATTTCCTGAACACCCAACAGTTAAACGTTTTAAGCGCGCATTGACGCAAAAGAATCTGAGTCCTGTTGAAGCAGATCGTTTCTTTGGAGTTCTCAGACTGGCTAGTAGTGTTTCAAGACGAACCACATGGAAAACGCCGATTAGTAGGATAGGCAGATTAGCAATTTTGGAGTTTGATAGATTAATGTATGGGGCTGAGACAGGTACATATGACCCCCGTAGAAAGATTCCTTATAGTGATCCTGAGGCTTTTCTTATGCCAGATCCTAGTGGTAAATTTAAGTTCCGTGAGCCTATTGATGACTATTTACAAAGTGAACGAGTGAGTGTTAGAACAAAAAACGGGAAAAGACACAAGCTTCTGTTTTTGCCATCGAAAACATTTATTGATGCGCATAGTTTCCATGATGATCATTCTCACATGTGGCCAGAGCTGACTCATCCTGAAAGAATGGAACGAAAGGAATTTCATAGAGTAAATATTATTGATGAAACAACTGGTGAAAAAATAGGGCATGTTGATTTGGAAGAATATGGTGCAGGAAAAAATAAACATTTATTTGTTGACAGGATTCGTTTTCCTGAAGGAGCAATTGCAGCAAGAACAGAGAATGAAGTTTTTCGCAAAGGATTTGTCGAAGCAATGCGTAAATTTGGTAGGCAGGCAGGCGCAAGAATGGTTTCGATAACCGCAGATTGTACTATATTTTCCCATAATTTTCATAAAAGTCCTGGAGGGCACATAGTTGAACATTATAGACCATTATTGAATCTAGCGCCAGGGGCATCGCCAGAACAAGTAAAGGTTAAAAATTTTCAGAAGGTTGGGGCGCGGTTTGTCCACCCTATTGTAAAATTTAGAAGAAAATAATTTAAACCAAAGGTCTCTTTGGGTATTTCACAAATTGAATTTTAGGGTAGCGAATTTTTTATCGTATTTCTCGGCGGGGGTATTATCTATTTTTGTCTAATGAATGTTTGATCAGATGTTCTGATGAATCCGTTTTGTTTAGCAAAATCTTCTAGCAAGGCTAAAGATGTTTTTGACATAGATTGATTTTCTTTTTGAGATCTAATAAAAAACTCATTTATTTTTCTTGTTTTTAATTCTTCAAAAAGGGCTTTTAAGATATGCTGTCTCCAACCACCGTGTTTTGAAACCATTGAACGAGATAACTTTCCAGCTTTTTGTGAAAACGCACCTTGGAGATGTGTAATTTCTGCTACTTTTCCATGTAACAAAATTCTCAAAACACCGACGGATCCTGGCAAAACACTTGATGGGCCACCCGCAACTAATGGTTTTGAGGCGTTAGAAAATTGTTTTGCGTGTTCAGCAAGTGGATAATATGAAAAATAAATCGAGTCTTCTCCAATGGCTTTAGCAACAACACCTTTTCTTTTTCTATTTTTACTTAAAACATATCTTACTCTTCGTATTTTTAATTCGGGGCCTCTTTTTAAATGATATTTTCCCTTTCTTGGGTGAAAAAGATCTATTGCTATTTTTTCGGCAGTGCTTAAAACCTTAGTTCTCTTAGCTTTTTGGCGTCCTTGTGTTGCTGGCGAATTATGCATAAATAAATTATAACTAAGTTATTTATACCTCTTTCCTTTTGATTGGGGGTAGCGAATTATTTTTTTCTTTGAAAGTGTTCAACTTTTCCGTTCTCAACATTGATTATTTTGTCAGCAATCTTGTCAATAAAATATTTGTCGTGTGAAACCGCTAGTATTGCTCCTTTATAATTTAGAAAAGCTTTTTCAATTATTTCACAAGCATCTAGATCCAAGTGATTAGTTGGTTCGTCAAGTAACAAGATATTTGGTTTTTCTATTAACACTTTGATTAAATTAAGGCGAGACTTTTCTCCAAGAGAAAGTTTTGATACTTCTTTGTTAACTTCAGCATCATCAACAAAACCTCCAATAGACAATTGTTGACGAGTTTTAGCATGATCTTTAGTCATTTCATAAATCTCTTCGTAAAGCGTGTTGTGACTCGTAAGATCTTTTAGTTCTTGATCAATATAACCAAGTTTTGCTTGTTTATCAAAATCAATTTCGCCATGTAATTTTTTTACGCGGCCTTCTATTGTTTTTAACAAAGTGCTTTTTCCAATACCGTTCTCACCCGTTAAAATAATTCTTTCTCCAACGCCTACTTTAAGATTAATTTCAGAAATTAATGGGGTATCATATCCAACAGAGAGATCTGTTAGTTCTAGAACATTGTATACATGTATTTTCTTTGCTTCGAGCACTGTAGAAAATCTTGATTTATCAAGATCGGGTTTTTCCATTACCTCACGTCTTGCAAGGAGTTTTTCTCGATACTTTCCTTGTTTTACTTTGGCTTTTCCTTTTCCAATTCGTGCAATTTTGTCTTTTTCATTAGCAATATACTTTTTTTCAAGTTGATACGCGGTTTGTTCTGCTTTAAACCGATCTTCACGCATTCTAACATAAGATGTATAATTTCCATTGTATTTTATCCATTTTCCTTTTTCAATTTTTAAGATTGTGTCACAAACACCATCTAAAAAATATCTGTCGTGTGTTACCATTATTACGGTTCCGCGAAAATTCTTCAAATAATTTTCTAAAATAGCGAGTCTTGCAAAATCCAAGTGATTTGTTGGTTCATCAAGAAGCAATAAGTCCGCGTCAGACGACAGGATTTGGGCAAGAGCAATTATCGCTCGTTGTCCGGTTGAAATCAAACCAACGTTTTGATCTAACCATTCTTCTTTTACATTAAGAATACTTAAAATAGATTTTATTTTATTTGTTGGGCGTAAGTTTTGGTGTTTTGTTAAATCTGTTTGTAAGTGTGTGTATTCTTCAGTTAGTTTAGTTAATTTTGCGTGGTCTTCATAAATTGCTGGTTGCGCAAGAAGAACTTCAATTTCTTTTAGTCTTTTTTCAAATTCATTTTGATGGTGTATTGTCGCGCCTTCACTAATTGTTTCGCGGACTGTTTTTGTTTTATCTAGATCTACGTGTTGAGAAAAATAAGCTGCTTTTCCATTAAAATCAATTTTTCCGTGATAATCTATTTGTTTCAAAATCGCTTTTAATAAAGTTGTTTTTCCTACTCCGTTTCTTCCAATAAGTCCTACTTTTGCACCGTCTCCGATTCCGACGTCTTGGTCACGAATGATTTCTCGGTCTCCAATATTAATTGAAAGATTTTTAATTGATAAAGCCATAAGTAAAAAGTAAAAAGATGCTTTCTTAAAGCATTCTAAAAAGATAGAAGATTCTTTTTAGCTATTATATCGTTTAGTATAATGAATTTTTGAGGAAGTCTTTTTTTCAAAAACATCATTTCGTTTTCGCAACCTTAACTTTCTTATAAAAAAATAGATTTTTGGTAGTTTTTGTTAGTTTTAAATAATAGCCACTGCGTTGGGAGTGTCTGCTTTTTGGGTCAAAAAATGCTCTTGAACGATCTAAATCATATAATGCGGTTATTGTGATTATTTGTCCGCCTGGTTTTAATAAATTGAATAATTGTTCAGCAACTCTTCTTTTGAATGGCGAATAAAAATGTGGACCAAAAAGACTAAAGATAACATCGTATTTTTCTTTTGTTTTATAATTTTCAAAACGTGAAATAACACGCTTAACTTTACCAATATTTTTTTCGTATTCTGGCAAAGCTTTTTGTGCATGATATAATCGTTGAGAATCTGCATTAGCATACCACTCATCTGATGCAAGGCTTACATCAATTAATTGTTTAACTCGTTTGAACGAAACGCGTGGATTTAAACCTAAAGCAGTAACATTAACGGCATTTCTAAATTTTGCGACAAGTTCGGCTGAAATAAAACCAAACCCGGCTCCTGCATCTAAAATGTTTAAAGGTTTTGTAGAACGTTTTCTTTTCAAAGCAGGGGTAATACAATCGTTTGCAATATCAAAATTATATTTTTCTTTAATAAAACCAAGCGTTCTAACATAAACTCCAGTAGAAGTCTCAGGGGGTGTCCGATCAACCGTTTCTAGCCGTTTTAATTTTTTTATAGATGTCCTAAACCATTTTCTATCGGCAAGTGACCAGCCGGGCATGATCTTAAAACCTCGTTTTTTCCATGCTGGTTGTTTTTTAGAAGCCATGATAATATTCTGTGCTGGATCAATAAAAGCCTATCCTAATGTCAACAACAAAAAAAGTCCTCGAAAAACAATTTTATAATAGTATTTATATCAAAGTATTCTATGCAAATCCTCAAATTAAAAGGCAATAAAGCAAAAGTAATTTCTGTAGCGATAAAGACGCTTAACGCGGGCGGAATAATTATTTATCCTACTGAAACTTGTTATGGTCTTGGGGTAGACGCAACAAACCAGGACGCAGTAAACAAACTTATTTCTTACAAAACGTTTCGTGATGACAAGCCGATTTCGGTTGCAGTAACGGATAGAAAAATGGCTGAAAAATATGTTAAATTAAATGCGACTGCAAAGAACTTGTACAAAGAATATTTGCCAGGGCCATTCACAATTGTTTCAAAAGGCAAGGGAAAAGTTGCAAATGGTGTAGAATCAAATACAAAAACACTTGGGGTAAGAATCCCAAAATATGATTTCATGTTAGAATTAACTAAAGTGTTTGGTAAACCAATTACTGCGACTAGCGCAAATGTATCATACAAAAAAACACCTTATTGCGTGAAAGACATTCTAACTCACACGTCTGAGAAACAACAAGCCTTAATTGATTTGATTATAGATGCGGGGAAGCTACCAAAAAATGATCCTTCAACAGTAATAGATACTACTCTTGATGATGTAAATATCTTGCGACAAGGAGATATTGTGATTCGACACAAACACAAAGTAATAACGCACGGTGAAGAAGAAACAAGAGTGTTTGGAGAAAAACTAATAAAGAATCTAATCGAAAAGAAATTAGATATTCCAATAATAATTGCTTTTCAGGGAGAACTAGGAACGGGTAAAACACAGATGAGTAAGGGAATGGCGCTAGCTTTGGGGATAAAACAAGAAATCACTTCTCCAACATATATTATTTCAAGAGAATACAAACTAAAAAAGAATTTTGTAAAGTTCGTTCACATGGATATTTACAAGTTAATGGAAGGAAAAGAAATTTGGGATGTTGGGTTAGCAGAAATGCTAGAAGAAAAAAGTCTAATTGTAATTGAGTGGGCAGAAAAAGTTTCAGAAATAATAAAAGATTTGAAAGGAAAAGCTTTTGTTGTTTGGATTAATATGTATCACAAAAGTGAGAACGAAAGAATAATTGAATATGGTGAATTTGAATGAAAATTTTGGCAATAGAAACTTCGTGTGACGATACTTGTGCTGCAGTGCTAAACAACGATCGTGTTCTTAGTAGTGTTGTTTCTACTCAAATAAGTTTTCACAAAAAGTTTGGAGGAGTTGTTCCAAACATCGCAAAAGAAAAGCACAAAGAATTTATTGACCCTTGTGTAAAAAAAGCATTGAAAATGGCAGGTCTAACAATGAAAGACATTGATGTACTAGCAGTAACATATGGCCCGGGTTTAGCTGTAGCTCTTGAAGTAGGAATAATAAAAATAAAAGAACTCGCGAGGGAATATAACAAACCCGTTATTGCAGTAAATCATTTAGAAGGACATTTACTTTCACCTTTCTTAAAAAACAGTGAAGGTAAAATCTATTCAAATATAAAACCAAAGTTTCCATTCATTAGTTTAATTATTTCTGGTGGACACACCGAACTAGTTCTAGTAGAGGGGATTGGAAAATACAAATTAATCGGACAAACTTTAGATGACGCTGCAGGAGAAGCATTTGACAAAGTTGCTCGCTTGCTAAAACTAGGTTATCCTGGCGGACCATTAATTTCAAAGGTTGCAGAAAAAGGAGATCGGGAAAAATATGATTTAGTAAGACCAATGATTCATTCAAAAGACTTTAACTTTAGTTTTTCTGGTCTAAAAACCGCTTGTTTATTATCTCTTAGAAAAATTTATGCAAGTAAGAGTGCAAAGAACGATGGTGAAATGATTTCGTTTAGTACGTCCTCAGAATACTTTGATTCGAAAAATATGTTTTTTACAAAAAAAGAGATTAGTGATTTTGCAGCTAGCTTTGAAGAAGCAGTAGCAGATGTTTTAGTTACAAAACTAGCTAAAGCAGTTGCAAAATACAAAGTAAAACATGTTTCTATTGGCGGAGGCGTTTGTGCAAATTTATATATTCGTAAAAGACTGAGAAAACAATTTGAAAAAGCAGGCGTAGATGTTGCGATGCCAAAAACAAGGTTTTGTACGGACAACGCAGGGATGATTGGTATTGTTGCGTATCACAAAGCAAAGAGAAAAGAGTTTCTAAAAGACGTAATGAAACTAGATCGGGATCCGATTCTAAATTTTAAATGATTCTTTCGCAAGGAATTCTTTTTATAGTACTTCAACCTTTTTTAATATGATAATATGGTTGCAGGAGTAAATGTTAGTCTTCCAGGAATGGCGCTAGAACTATTATTTGGTTTAGTTACCGTATTTCTTTTCTTTGCGCCAGTGCTATTCAATTGGAACTGGGAAAGTTATATAGGTTGCCTGTTTTTTGCGGCTCTTGCAATAATAGTTGTTAGGTTAAGAGCAAAATAAATTATAACTGATTTAGATTTACAACGCAAATTTTGTTTTTAAATCATCGAGTAAATTGTGTTTTGTCACATATCTATAATAATCCGTATCGAATGATTTAATATGGTCTTCTAACCATTTAAAATTAAATAAAACAAATTGATCAAAATTTGTGTTTTGTACTAGTAAACTATCTGAAAAAATCTTTACTTTGTTGTCAAAACGAATGTGTGCGATTGAATGGTCGCGTAGTTTTGGGAAATTAATGTCTCTTAACAAATTTTCTTCAGTATCAAAATGGTGTCGTGCAAAATCACTTAATTCTATAATTAAGTGTTCCATTTCTTCTTCAGCATACGGATGATGCATAGAAACAACCATTCGGTTTAATAGGCCAACAAATTGATTGTGTTGTTGATCTATCTTTTGAATTCCCATTAATAATCTTTCATCTAACTTAAACGGACGCATAGCTATATGGTGTAAAATAACTTTTTATTCTTTTTGAATGAAAAAGACTTCATTTGGAAAAAAGCTATGTTTTCGAAGCTTTTTTGATTAGTTTCTTCAAATTTGTATTCAATTTGTTATAAGTTTTTGCAGTGATATTTGTTCGTTCCCATAGTTCTATTTCTATTTGATCACCTTTGTCGCGAGGAACCACGTGAAAATGTGCGTGCATAACTGTTTGTTCTGCACTTCTACCATCATTCAATAAAATATTACACCCTTCGTGCTCGGTTCTTATGGCTTTTGAAATCAAAGCGACATGATCAACTAGTTCGTGTAAAGTTGTTTTTGGACAATCTTCTAGATTCGTATAATGTTTCTTTGGTATTACAAGTACATGTTCTTTTGCTGGTTTTGGAAAATCAATTGAAAGAAAAGATATGGTTTTTGTTGTTTCGTGTAAGATTTGAAATTTAAATTTGTTGTTGTGTTGTTTCCATTCGCCAGAAACAAAATCACAAAAGATACATTCTGGAGACGTTTTTTTGGTCATGTTATTACTCTTCTTTTTTCTTTGATACGATTACGACAAAACTAACAAACCCGATTAGAA
>Ga0233431_1004630_pt1 | contig 14482 bp, 25 predicted proteins | sample SI_118_April2016_FD_179867 | JGI IMG/M metagenome (GOLD analysis project Ga0233431, IMG submission 179867) | Seawater microbial communities from Saanich Inlet, British Columbia, Canada - SI_118_April2016_200_MG | ecosystem: Environmental > Aquatic > Marine > Inlet | place: Canada: British...
TTAAAAAACAAAAGAAACCCCCAAGCCTATAACGAGACCTGAGGGTTCAACAAACTCATCACACCTCTGAACACAAATAAAATGTTTTTTGATAAAACCTCCTTTCATCATATTTCTATGTTAATCAAAATAGAATTAACAGTTAGTTTTTCTTCTACGAACCCAACCAACAAGACCAATTCCAATACTTCCAAGAACAACTGCACCAGGAGTAGGAACAACAGGAATAATAAAACTCTGTGCTCTTATTCCCTTTTCCGGATAAGCACCATCAGGACCATCATTAGCAGAACCCAAACCTTCATAGTAATAAAGATTAACAACCTTATACTTACCATCATTTGTCCAACCACCAGCAACAGCTGCAACAGCTAAATCACGATAAACTTCTGCATTAGCAGAAGGTAACCAAGTTAACTCGCCTTCAAGAAACCATATTGCTTCTTGAATGGACTGATTTGCTGCATAACTTCCATCATAACTTGGCAATGTGCCTTTACGAAATTGGTCATATAACCATGCAGTTTCATCACCCAAAGGATCACCGGTACCGCCAGGAACATTAATGCCTCCGCCAAGAGCCATATCAGAAATACTTTCAATAAAGTAAGGAGTATTTTCATAGATATACTCATCACGCTCAAGACACCAAGTTTCCCAAGACTCGCCGGTTTCAAACATTCCAACACTTCCTTCAGTAACAGTTAACACATATGGCCTTCCCTTATCAACATAAATGGTCGGCTGTGCATATACGGAAGAAACAAAAACTACAACTAATAAAATTAACATTGACTTTCTCATAACAAACTCCTTTTCAAAAATACATTTAAATAAAATTTAGTGAAACACAAAAACATTTAACACAATAATCAAAGAAATAACTCTAAGGTGCACGAATCTTTTTCATAAAATCTCCTTAACAAAATCAACAAACGAATATATTAAACTCCTTTTTCATACTAATTTTTTCAACCTATGAGGTTTCACCTCCTTTCATAAAATAACATTTTACATACATCCTAAAAATCATAGTTCAGGTTTCGGCCAAAGAAGTGTTAAGTCTGAAGTTGTTTCCTTGCTTGATGTACGAGTTACGAGCTTTGCTTTACTTTTGAAATAAGTTTCTGGGATGCTCAATATCAAAATTTTAGAGCCTTCTTCAATAGTAGCTTTCAAAATTGTTATCATCCCATCATCAATCATAGAATCGACTTTAAACGGTCCACGAATACCCTCTTCCTTAAATGCATCGCCTTTAAAGATAAGAAAATATTCCCTTATAACTTCCCTAAGAACCACTACATACTCCTCAGAATCGAGATCAAAAAACACTCTGAATGGGACACAATTTAATGGAATTGTTATATCAAGCAAATTTTCATCCATATTTCCACTAAAATCTATCATATTCTTACCCTGATGAATTTCTTTCATCATATGGTATTGAGTTATTTTTCCAATTTGAAACATAGGCTTTCATCTCCTTTCTAAAACACTAAATATTTCTTAACAATCAAAACATCAAAAAAACCCAGGCCCGGTATTTACTCAAAGATCCCCGATGAGCAAATAGAGCAGCCGGACCTGGTAATAGTTAACTAATAATAAAACTAGCTAGTTTTCTTACGTCTAAACAACAAACCACCAAAACCAAGCAAAGCAATAGTCATAGGTTCTGGAATAGCAAGAGCTTCTTCCATATAGACAGGAGCTTCTTCAAAACCAGAAGTAATTGCCTGAATCCAGTTGGAATCTCCAATAAGTTTCGCACTGAAATAGTAATTTACAGAAAGTTCATTATGTTCGTGATCATCAAAATAAAGATTAAGATCTTGCTTGATTATTTCAGCATCTTGTATCCAAGCATGATGTCTTGCATATAAACCATCAGTCTCCATAGGATACCAATGATCTGGATTTGCAGGATCTTTAAACCATTCTGTCTGATTTTCAATCTGAGTAGAAAGACTAACATCTAGTCCTGGAATATTTATACTAAATGATTGAGAATAATCTGGCCTCCCAACTATAGGTAAATCTTCAGGATTACTCCATCCTAAATAACGAGTATCCATAGAGACATAAATAACTCCCAACTCATGACTAGATTTATAGAGATTTTGATACATATTTTTATACACCCAATACAGTCCAAATGCACCTTGATCAAGATAAGTACTAGCATTAAAGCTTGTATCGGGATGATTATTGTTATAGTTACAGTTCATTTCCAAGCCCCCAAAATCAATCCATTCGTGAGCAGAGGTATTAATTCCTCCTTTTCCTCCACCACCAGAACCACCAGAACTTGGAGTTTCAGCTGGAACTTCAACTGGAATATCAATAATATCCGCACAAACGTTTCCAACAAATACAACCATAACAACAATCATTAATACATTAATCAAATTTCTCATTTTCGAAACCTTTCATAAAATTCTTTTACATTAATTGATTTAACAAAACAATAGACAAACAAATTACACGAAACATAAATTACATAAAATACACAAACAAAGAATTACTTTTCAACAATTGTTCGAACCAAAATCGGTTGAGTAGTTAAACTCATAGGAACTCCTGAAACTAAATAATCTCCCTTCCAAACGACAGGAACATCAGGATTCTCAGTAGTAAAGAAAAATATAGCGTCCTCTGAAGGCCCATAAGTACCATCTAAACCTGGAGATTCAATACTAGAAGTCAGATTACCCCCTGCACCATTATCATCATCATAAAAAGGAGCCTCAACAAGTTGATCCCGAGTAGTTAATTTAGACCTGCAATAAGTAACCTTGCCCTTAATGACATAATGAGAAAGAACAGTTCCTGAACGAGAAAGCAGATAAATATAACTCGCCCGGTTAGGATTATTCCAGTAATCAAGATATTTAATCAAATTTGCCCTTTCAAGGGAAGAGTCTAATTTGGGCTCAGGATTTGCCTTTCTTAATCTCTGATGATTTTTCTCTGTAAGAGTCATTTCTTCCATTGTGGATTTTCCAGTTTTAGGTGCATCTCCTGTTTTTTTCTTACAACCCACAATTACAAAAACAACACTCATTAAACAAAGAACCAACAATACATTTTTAACATTCTTCATTTTCGAAACCTTTCATAAAATTTTCTTAATTTAATCTAATAGAACACTGCAATTAAAAACTAAAAAACTTACTTATCCGAAGCCCCTGATACTTCATCAATCCAAGAGATAATTTTATTATCTCCCTTAAAGATAGTCCGATTAGCCATTTTTGAACGAGCCCTTAAATCTGCTTTAAGCTGTTCAAAATGAGCCTGCTGTCCTCTTAAATCTGTTCTAAGTCGACTCATTTCTTGCTTATCTTCAAAAGACCATTCATCATAAGGCTTTGAATGGAGTTCCTTAAAATCTTCTGTAGATTGTTTTGTTATAGCAACCTTTTTCTCCATTGCTTCAATATCTTCAACAATCTGTTTAAACCATTCATAATTGTAAATAACATTATCTGCATCAAGTGTTTTCTCAACAATATCTGTAGCAGTTCTCGCAGGCAATGTAATCATTCTAATTCCCCAAATAGCAGCCGACACTAAAAGAACAACAACAAAAATATAAACAATGATTTTACCAACTTTTACTTCACCAGTACCTTCATCAAAATATTTTTCAGGTTTCATCTAACTTTCCTTTCATAAAATTCTTTTAAATTAATTGATTTAACAAAACAAATTACATTAACCATAAATAAAACAGCTTCTTCTCTCACACCAATAAATCTTCTCCGGACAGCTATTCCCAAATGGGGATATGGGTTTCTTCACCATTCAATCTTTTTTCAACACAATCTTTCGCAATCTTCTTATGTGAATCCTTAATCTCAAAAGCTTTTGTAAGAAACTCGACTTCTTCAACCTGATTCTGAGCATTTAAAGTACACATAAAGTGACTAAAGGGTTTTTTGAATCTAGGACAACCTCTTTTAGATATCTCGAGAATTTTTTCATCAAGAACATCTTTATTATGAGAAATTCCACCATAAATTCCACCATAAAGTCCAATTGCACCAAAAACTTTTCTCTCATTCACATCTCTGTTTCCTTTTACTTCATCTGCCATGATACTAATCTCCGTATTAAAAATTTACAATCCAGTTAAACTACTTACAACCACCTACGTTTATGATTTAACCTCCTTTCGATGAATTAAATTAAATCAAATTAACATTAACTTTTGTTTTTCAAAGCATTAGAAATACTTGCTAATCCAAACCACAAAGACAAAAAACCGAGAGCCATAGAAAGAAATCCAGCACCCAAGATAATGTTTAATGTATCTATAGCCTTAACAAGTTCATTAACATCTTCCACTTTTTTCTCCTAAATAAATTAACAATTTAAACCAATACAAAAGTAAAGGTCCTGCAAGTAAAAACCCAGACTCACAGGACCCCGAAATAAGAAGAAATTATGTTCTTTTTCTAACAAAATACACTAAACCACTCAATCCAAGCAAACTAATGGTGCAAGGTTCGGGAACAGAAATAGCTTGTAAGCTAGTTTCCTCACTTCCAACATCAAATCCCGAACAAAAACCAATAGCTTCAGCACCAGTTAACCTGATATAGATAGAAGACACTAAAGAAACATACTCATTTCTACCAAACCAAGTATCATTCTCAATACGAAAATGGCTATCAAGAGCTGTTGCAGTTCCATAACGATAAGTTACATTAAAATTAAAATAGAATTCAATATCATCCGTCTCCACAAAAGTAGTGGTACCATCAGGATTTCCCTGATAATAATTAAAAACTTCAAAGAAAGAGTTAGATTCCAAATGTAATCCAAATAAATCTACATTAAACTCTTGTTTCTGAGGAATATTATTAGCAGGATCAAAATCCGAACCATCTAAAATCTCAGAACGGACATAATTACTAACTACCAAAACATCTCCCTCATAATAATCTCTTTCTATAGTGTTTTGGATTGAATCCATGGAATAATATCTTCCACTACCTTCATAATCTTGTGTCAAACGGCCATAAACACCACCATCAGTACAAAATCCATCACTATAAACATTAGAACCATAAAGTATGCCTCCATAGTTAAACTGCTCCCTTAAGTGACTTCCAGAAACACTTCCAACAAATACAACCATAACAACGACCATTAATACATTAACTAAATTTCTCATTTTCAAATCCTTTCTTAAAATAATTTTCTAAATTAAATGATCTTAAACCAAACAAATTTTAAACAAAACTAAAAACATTAAAACTACTACCAAGTAAGCTAATCGAGTATGTTCAACAAACATCCATGTTACCTTTCAATTCAATTTTACAAATTTTATTATCCGCTGTTGTTTTTATTCAATCTACCTTTTTTCACCAGATCAATCCCTTTCATAAAGCTCTGACCTCAAAATAGAAAGTGAACGAGGTGCTTCAAATCCAAGATAAACTTTATTATTAGTAGATCTTTGCACACTCACCTTAACATCTTCAGTGATGTTAATATATTGATTCATTCGTAAGTCCACTTTAACCTTTCCATCTTCAGATTTTTGTACAGGATTACTATTCCCATTCTTACAAACATTCAAAGAAGCAGGTAGAACTATTTCCAAAAAAACATTATTCCCCTTTATATCCTTCAAGATGATTTCAACATCATCCCCTATCATAATACTTTTACCTATTTTCATAGCAAGTACTAACAAAATGTCTCCTTTCAGTATAGACTGCAAATTAAATTATTCTTTATTATTTTCATTTTCTTCAGCTTGTTTTTTCTCACGCTGAATAGCCTCATAAATCTCTTTGCGATGAACAGAGACATGCCTAGGGGCAGTTATTCCCAATCTAACCTTATCCCCCCTAACATCAACAATTGTAATTTCAACCTGATCATCTCCATCACCAACAACAATGCTCTCATCTTTTTGTCTGCTAAGAACCAACATAACAAACTCCTTTCAAAAAAACTTCAATTAATTATTTTAAACAACAAACTAATCACTAGTTTTAATCCCATGATTATTACTTTTTCTACGGACACTCCTAACTCTTTTTGTTCCAGGCCTTCTTGAGAAGATTTTACAAGATGAACACAGATGTTTAGGCCTTAAAATAATAACATTACAACCTTCACCCTTCCTTCCAGAACCAATACACAGATTATGTATCTTTTTATCATATTCAATTTCTTCAAGTTCTACATCTTCACTTTTTTCAACATCCTTTTTCTCTGCCATTTTCGAATCCTTTCAAATTTTCCTAAAAGAAATAATTTTAAATTAGATCTAGCCTTTGTTGTATCAACTCTCAAAAAACTAACCTCTCTCCATCCTTTCTTTTCAATAAATTGAATAATAGTTAACATGCCACAAAGTAAAAGTATAGGCCAACCAATGAGATAACACATTATTGTTTTATGTAACTTCATGATTCTCCTAACAGTATAAATGTTCCATGTAGTTCCTATAAAAATCCCACAAAAGACTTTGTTGCACTCCTTTTAATTTTTCTCGCTTAACAATCTGATTAAACGCACGAATGGGGGCCGCACCTTCAGAAAAATGAATACCCTTCTCAACTAAAGAATCAATTTCTTCTGCAAGACCCAAATAATCAATCTTCTTCATCTTTTTTGCTGTTTTCTTCTTTCTCGTTGTTTTCTTAATTGTTTTTTTATTCGCCATAATAATTTACCTTCCAGGACTAAATAATATTGGTATTAGGATTGCCGCAGTAATGCCGACAATAACGCATACAATCATCCAAATTAAAGATTTTTTCATTTTCTTTTTCATGACTCTCCTAATAAAATTTTGAAATTCTATTTAATCTTCATCTTCTTCAACATATTCTTCATCATCATACTCTTCTAGATCAGAATCCTCATTATTCTCTTCATAATTTTCAGGATCTGCAGAGTTCATCATCTTAATAAAGAGAATGACTATAGCAATTATAACAACTAAAATAATCCATCTCATAAAAACTCCTTCCTTTCAATCACATATTAAAAAAGATTGAAACCTTGCAAGAAGAAAGTTGCAACAAACTAATCACAAGGTCTCAGGTTCTATCGCCATTTTATTTATCTTTTTCAAGAAGTTCCTGAATCTTTTTATTAGTATCATACATTTCCAGGATATAAAGTATAAACGCAAGACCCATTAATACTATTCCAAGTGCAATAGCTGTAAAGTAATATTCTGCATAAGGTTTAAACTTAGAAGGATCAGATATAGATGCTCCTAAAAAATGAAAACCGCCAATAAACAAAATCATACCAAAAACATAATATATCATCTTAAATTCCTTTCAAAATATTAAACTCTCAAATCAAAAAAGGAACCCTGCGGGAACAGAAAAAAACAAGAAAACCCGCAGAGTCCTCGTGCAGCCGTTAATTAATATTAACATCCTTAACATCTCTCTCCGGAGGCTTTCTTAAAAAATCCCATTTTGCTTCATTATCATTTGCATCAAAAGGAACATTGATAATTTTGACAATAGGAATTTCTCCAACAATCTTAACTAATTCTTCGTAAGCTTCTTTAGATTGCCAGTTTTCACCAACAATTATCCTTTCTTCAGGAATGATATTTGCTCGCAAACAATAGAACTTATCATTCAATTTAAAACAAATGAAGTAAGGAAAACTTATTGGAACACTATGTTCTATTCTTTCTGCATTTTGAATCGCATCAACAAATTTTCCAAGAGGAGTCGTATCATCTACAGGAGGAAAAATCTTCTTATGATATTCCTTTGTAAATTGATACTTCAAAGTACCTTCTTCAATTAATGGATTCTCTATTGAACTCTCAGGAGCATCATCAAGAATAATTTTGCAAGAACTGAAACCTGAAAGTTTTTTAATTTCTTCTATACCTACAATTTTAGGCCTTAACATCCTTAGACTAATAAGCCCCAATAAAGAACCTATACCTATTATCACAATAAACCAAGGCATAAACTCTTTCATAGTTTTTCTTTTATTATCTTTCATATTAAATCTCCTTTCAAAAGATTTAAATTTTAATTAATTTTTTCTCATATATATGTTTTGCCAATCACTTTCATAACCCCAGAAAGGACTACTAACAAAAGCAGGATCAAAATTATCTCTATGAATTCTAGCACCTTGAGAAGTACGGTATGCTTCCCAAAAAGCCTCACTAATGTTATTGCCACCACTACAACAAGAAAGTTCATCCCAAAACTTATTCAACCATTCAGGATAACCTCCCATAATACTACTAGCTGCAACCCTAACTTTCCATCCAAAGAAAACTTGATCCCTATTAACATTATTAGAATTAGAATACATTCCCAAACACCACGCCCAAATATTAGTTATGTTACTCGTGCAAGAATCAATAAAAGCAATCTTAATCTTGCCAGTATTCTGCAAACTAATACCCAAACTTTTACCTTTTGCTTCAACCCTTGCGGTTTTAAGAACATACCAATAAGGAATACCTCCAGGAAAATCCTTAGCAAGGCACGCCCACATATTTCCACTTGAAGTATCTATAAAGGGACCATATTGATCTCCTAAATGATAATATCCTCCACCAACATGAAACCACCATTTAGTATAAGGGTTAAACACAACAGCATCCTTAATATTTTCAGCACTACAGTTACCACCCCATAACAAAATTATAGGTATCTTTCTATGATCAAGATTTTGGATCAAAGTAGCTATTGACTCTGCCCTAGCTTCCCTAAATAATTTTTCATATGCAGAAATAACCATTAAAGCACTATGCGCAATAGGATCTAAAACAGGATATCCTTCAATAATCTTAATCCAATCATCTGAACTAGAATCAAGAGTAACTTCAGAACCTTCAACAATAGAAAGTGTATTCAAAAAGTTTAACTCATCAATTTGGATTGAAGCAAGATACCTGATATCATTAACATCTTCAAAAGGAATTGATAGATCCTCATTAAAATTACCTTGAAAAGAAACATCTTTCGTAATATGATTCTTTAAAGTCAAAATAACTTCCTGACTGCAATTTGCCTGAATCCTATAAGGCATATTAACATCAATCTGTTCTTTAACAGCCATTGCACTTACACCCTTATAACCATTAAAAGTTACAGGAGCATTTTCAGACAGAGTAGACCTCCCATCCAAACCAACTGCAACAACCTTAAACCCCTTTAATCCAGGTGTTTTGGAAACCATATTTATCTCTAACTCTCTTTCAGTTTCTTCAAGAGGAATCTTTCCGATATATTTCCCATCCTTAAAACAAGTGATAAGATAAGTATCCTCATCAGTCCCAGTACAACTAATAAAGATCGAACCATCATCAGGATTACCACTAACATTCAATTGCACATTAGGATTTCCTTGCCCTTGCTTATTCCATTCAGAAGAAAGAACAGAATAATCAGCAAAATTAACAATCCCATCATCATTTAAATCATAACAAGAACCATGATTTGCATTTTCCTGCCAATAATTAGCAACCCATGCAAAATCCTTAAAATCAGTATGAAAATCCCCATTTAAATCAGAATCAAAAGAGTGCCACTCAAGCCAATTTTCACAAACAGAGATTAAATCTTCAACACCAACAATCCCACTTTTATCAATATCAGCTTTATTTTTATTAGATTCTTCACTACAATCATAAAGCCAACTACCCATTAACAAATGTAAATCATTTGTATCAACAACTAAATCTTCATCAATATCTGCCTTAAGATTAGTTCCTGAACCTGCATTGGAATAGTCAAACAAACTAACACCAGCACCCAAACTAAGTGATTCTTTTCTAGGGTCATGATTTTTCATAACACTTGTGCAACTTAATTCAGGATAATCATTAAAATAATCGCTTGAAGCTTGAACAAAATTAGAATCTTCTTTTAGATACCAAGACCAGCCAGTAACATTAGGATCATAAGGATCTTGAGTCTCTAAAACAGGAAAATCATCAACCTCAATATTCCAATTAGAAACATTGGCATAATATCCATTTTCATAAACAGTCTTATAGACATTGCCACCCCAAAAACCTAAGGCATTTTCACAATAAGTGAAAATATTCCCGTGAACCTCAATCTTCCCAATATTATCTCCTTGATTATCAGGATCTTCAGAAGCAACCATATATATTGCATCAGAAGCATACTCATCATAAGAATCTCCACAATCATCAAAAGTATTAAACAAGATTTTTGAATCACAACCAGTAGCATCTCCAAAAATGTCAGTCATATGGACTTCTATAGCATCCCAATAACTAGCATAAATCAAGTTGTTCATAAAATCAAGACTTGTTCCATAACTCATTAGAGCAATTCCAGGAAACATAAACTGGCAATTATGTACCTTCAAATCTTTACATTCACTTATGATTGCAAATGAAGGTTGATAATAATACCAATCATCATAAAAAATCGCAAATTCTATTTCATTTAGATAAGAATTAGGATCACAATATATGAAAGGACCTTCACTTCCATCTTCAGAAATAAACCAAACTTCGTTTCCAGGACTTCCATAAACCTTTAAGATGCCGCCCTTAACATAAATATTAGCAACACCACTTCTTGTTACCATAACATCTTTTTCAATGATCAATTGCCCATTGACAATAACACTCGCATCAACAATATTAACATCTTGCGTCCAAATCTCAGTTCCATTAATTTCATAATCAGAATCTATAAGCAATTCTGCATTAACAAAACTAACAATAAAACTCAACAAAACTAACAATAGTATCTTCTTCATTTTCAAATCCTTTCTATTTAATTAACATAAAAATATAGGCAAGCCCCCTAAGAACTAATTAAAAAGGACTTGATTGCAAGTTATGAATCGTTATAGCACACTTTTTTTAATTCAACTATCTTTTTACATATTTTACGAAGCTTATTTCTACTCTCTTTTTTGGCCTCCATAACCAAAATAGCATCTTTTAACTCCTTAATGTTCTTTGATTTTTCCAATAAAGCCTCCCATATTTGATCCTTTTTACTTTCAACAGTTTTAATCATCTCAGTAAGTTCTTCAATTGATGCAGCACCTATTGAAATTTTATTCCAAATTTTTTCTATCAAATCTTCAGAAGTAGCCTTACAAATTAAGCCACAGAGTATTCTATTATCTCTTTGAGAGAAAGTCCCCTCTTTATGAGCCTCTAAGAGAAATTCTTCTACGATTTGTACAAAGTAAGGGCAAGATTCATCAGCATAGTCTAAGATATATCCTCTAGCTCTTTTTGGATTCATTTGAAAAAACTTATTGATTGCTTGGTTTAGGATATCCTTATATTCTTCTGAAAAACCTATTAAATTTTCTAAATGATTTTCATTAAGTTCCATTTTTAATGCTTCAGTAAAAATTTCTTCGTCATGGTTATTTGAAACAAAGTCGGCACCACATAAGAATATTTCAACCACACTAATATCTAGCCCTTTTTCTAATAGTCTTTTCCAGGCTATATCTGTTAAATCATTTTTTGAACTCCATTGAACAATTATTGCTAAATCCTCTCTTGAGGGATTTTGATTTAGAAGCCTTGAAATTGCACTATGAGTATTTTCTTCCGTTTCATTATCACTAAGATGAACAATTATTGTTCTAAGTGCTCTGTTTGAAGCATTTTTCTGAGCAAGAATTTTTTTTGCAAACCCAACCATACCATGCATAAATCCTCTTCTTTCGAGAATTTCACAAAGCTCTTCCTCAGATAGTTTCCTTTTATATAATTCTTTTATTGCTAAATTATCAAATTTATGAATGTTATCAGCAATATAAATCAATTCCCTAATGCTAGGACCTTCTTTTATCAGTTCTTCCCACAATTCTTTTTGCTGTTGATTTAATTCCATAATATTTTCCCTTTCTATTTAATTAACATCAATTTCATACAAAACGCGGCTCGATGGATTCGAACCATACTCAAAACTAAATGAGCGTGCTTCCAAAGAAGTAGCAACGAGCCACCCCCCACTTAATTACAAACCCCCTTTTTCTAAAAACCATCTAAAGAAAAAGCAAACCCAAACAACAAACAAAGTAAGCCATTGGAAAAAAGAACGATCAATAACCGTTTTCCAAGAAAGCTCCTTAATAATAACTAATTTACTAATAACATTTGCAATAGTTAAACCAACCCCAATTAAAAACAACATTAAAATTTCCATAACTTTTATCTCCTAATAAATTATTTTAACAATTAATTTTAACATCCACAACAATCAATTCAATCACCATTCAAAAATAAACAAAGAAGCTTACGAATCAGTTTACTTTCCAAATGTGTTTTTCCATGAGGAATCATAAAGAAAGTTTCAACTAAAGATTCTTGATCATTTGCACGATCAATCTTTCTTTCAATCTCAAGATCTTCATTAGCTCCAATACCTATTGCAAGAAGAATCTTATCCTGAGGAATTCCAGTTTCCCTAACCATTTTATCAATATCTATTTTCATACTTTTATCTCCTAAACATTAAATTAAACAACATTTCAATTAATTTTAATCCCACCAATCAAACTCACCTTCAAACTTAAGATTAGACACTTTAACAAGAACCATAATTCGCTTTCTACTAATCCTTGTTATATCATAAACTTCTTCTCTAGCTACCTTTTTGACATTCATGAAAGTCCAATCATCTACTTTTCTTTCTTCACTCATCAAAAGATAAGTTTCTCTAAGATGATAGAGAGTAGTAACAAGAACCCCATAATAAATTGCATCTCTTTGTTTTTTGGGAATTTCAAGTAATTCCCCATATTGTTCAAAATCACGGGTATAAACATCAAGTCTATGGCACATTACACTAACTTCACCTAATACTTTTTTCTTTTCCTTTTTATTCATAAAACAATCCCTTCAAAAAACAAACATCCCTAATTAATCATCATACCAATCAACATAGCAATACCAAAAGCGATAAGAAAGCCAATCAGTATCAAAAACTTAAACAAAAGTTTTTTCTTAAAAACAGCCATAACCTTTCCTTTCACTTATCAACTCAAATTTTATTTTTAATTTACTTCTTCCAAAAACTCTTACTAAAGAAACCAAGAGTAATAAGAATCCCCACAAGCGCAATACAAATTCCCAACCCCATAATTGAAAACAACCAATTTCCAATATCTTTTATAAAAACATCAACAAAGTTTTCCAATTTTATTCCTTTCTTAAAATTATTTTCTTATTTTTCTCAGATCAACCTTGTAAGAACGAGTACCAATTTTACAAGGAACACGAATTGTACACCCGGTCCTTATTATTATCTTTGTATCAGAGTGGACATCATAGCTGTAGTCTCCAGAATTACATTTCGTTAAGCAAAAACCATCCTTTTTATTCCAAATTAGTTCACCAAACCAACACTCTTTAAGAACCATTGGCCTATATTTACTTTTAGAAGGCCTACCTGCTCTCATCACAATCCTACCAACCCTTCTACCAAGATACTTCCTTAAACCTCTTACTGTTATTATTCCCATTTCAATTCCTTTCTAATTAATTTTTTATTTAATTTTTATTTTTCTTGTTACTATGCTCCCAACTATCTATTAAATCTGTTCTTGAATCCCTAGGAGTTATTGGGAATACAACATGTTTAAACTCTGCATTTATCTTTTTTCCAAGCCGTTTACTTATACAAGTTAATGCTTCTGCAAAAACAAGAAAGGGTGTACAAAAATCTTCTGACAAATACACTTTTTCTATTTTCTTTGGGGAATATTTTTTGACTATTTGTTTAATATATCTATCAATCGCATTTTCCAGTTTATCTGATGGAAGAACATTTAAACGAGTAGTATGCAATGTCCATTTAACTTTAGCTGTTACAGGAAATTTTATACTCTTTGATAGACTTATTGCTTTCTTGGCTAATTCAAAAGGAGTCAATTTTTTCTCAACATTATAGATGACTTCCATTTCTTCTGGTGAAAGATTCAAAACCATTCTCTTTAAAATATCTTTTTGATCCTTAACAAGCTGCTCTTGATCTCCTTCTTCAGTAATCTCAGTTTTCATTTTTTTCGCCATGATTTATCTCCATATCTTAATTATTAATTTTTATTTTTATTATGTAAAATAAGACACATAACCATTAATGTACATAATATCAAAAACCCATACCAAAAAACAAGGCCATTCAAAGCATCAATAGATTTTACAAGCTCTTCCATTTTTATATCCCTTCTAATTATCAATCAATTAATTTATCATATATTATTAACAGCTAAACTTCATCTGATTATTTTCAAAAAAGGCAGAGGTTCTATAAGAAATATAAAAGATCTCTGCCTGCCTTCATCAACACACACTCAAATTTCTCCCTACCAGCTGTTCAATCTCTTTTCTTTTTTCTACATATCTTCTCTTAAAGTTTCCTGAATAAATTAAATAACAGTTATAATTCAAAAAAGGGCCAGGCGAGCTACTTTAACTCCTTTGAGTCTGACGCAAAATAAG
>Ga0233431_1004631_pt1 | contig 14478 bp, 18 predicted proteins | sample SI_118_April2016_FD_179867 | JGI IMG/M metagenome (GOLD analysis project Ga0233431, IMG submission 179867) | Seawater microbial communities from Saanich Inlet, British Columbia, Canada - SI_118_April2016_200_MG | ecosystem: Environmental > Aquatic > Marine > Inlet | place: Canada: British...
TTTTTAGCTGCTTCGCAGAAATTTTATTCTATCTTCTTAAATAGAATTTTGCCTTTATTAAACCTTTTTATTGGTTCCATGGGGTCAAAAAGCTTTAGCAAAAACTAATTATTAAATTTTCCAAATTTGACTTCCCCGGGTTTACTGTCTATTCCACACTGGAAACATATGTTTTTTGATAGACTTTCTTTTATGTATAGTTTTCCACATCTGTGACATTGTGGTATTTTGTGGAAAAGTACTTCACCTTTCTTTACTTTAGTTCCTTCTTTTAGTAAGCCGAAAGTTTTCAGATCGCTGATTTTTTGTGGACCTATTCCTAACTGGGAGAAGATTTTTTCTGATGTTTCTGGAATAAATGGATAAGTTAGAGTTGAAATGAAGCGCAAACTTTCGAGTAAAGTGTAAATTACTTCTTCGCGTTTAGATTCGTTTTCCCATGGTTTTTCTTTGTTTATGTATTGATTACATTCGGTGATTAAATTCCAGATCTCTAAAAGTGTTTCTTGGAATTCTAGTTGTTCTAAGTGGGAAGTTACTGAGGAAACAGTTTTAATTGCTTTTTCTGAAATGGCTTTGTTTATTTTTATAGCTGGAACTTTTCCATCGAAGTATTTTTCTGTCATTACAATTGAACGGTTCACTAAGTTTCCTAAACCGTTTGCTAAGTCGTTGTTAATTGTTTCTTTTAATCGGGATTCACTATAGTCGCCGTCTGAACCGAATTTTACTTCCCGCAAAAGGAAATAACGAAGTTGGTCAACTCCAAAATCAGAAACAACTTTTACAGGGTCGATAACATTGCCTTTGGATTTGGACATTTTTTCCCCTTCAACTGTCCACCATCCGTGTGCGTAGACTTTTTTAGGGAGATTGATGCCTCCTGATAATAGTAATGCTGGCCAAATAACTGAATGGAACCAATTGATTTCTTTTCCAACTAAATGTATATCAGCTGGCCAGAATTTTTTAAATTTTTCCCCATCAGGATAATCTAGAGCTGTTATATAGTTTTGTAAAGCGTCTACCCAAACGTAGATTGTATGTTTTTTATCTTCCGGGAATGGTATTCCCCAACTTACTGTTGCACGTGTTATACAAAGATCTTTTAGTCCTTCTTTAACTCTGTTGATTATTTCTTTTCGTTTATTTTTTGGAGAAAGGAATTCAGGATTTTTTTCATAGAAATCTAATAGTGGTTTTTGATACTTGCTTAATTTGAAAAAATATGCTTCTTCTTTTACATCTTTTATAGGGCGGTTGCAGTCAGGGCATTTTTTTTCAGGAGCTTGTAGTTCAGTAAAGAATGTTTCGCAAGGTACACAATAAAGTCCTTCATAGTTGCCTTTGTAAATATCGCCGGTTTCAAAAATCTTTTTTATGAATTTTGCAACAGCAGTTTCATGCCTTTTTTCAGTTGTTCGTATAAAATCATCGTGTGAAATGTTTAGAAGCTTCCAAAGTTCTTTATATTTTTGAACTATTTCATCTAAAAATTCTTGGGGAGTTTTTTTCAAATCATTGGCTGCTTGTTGTATTTTTTGGCCGTGTTCATCTGTTCCCACTAAAAAGAAAACTTCTTTTCCAAGTAAGCGATTCCAACGTGCTAAAACATCAGCTGCTATTGTGCAGAACGCATGTCCGATGTGAGCAGCAGCGCTAGGATAATAAATCGGAGTCGTAATGTAAAATGTATCTTTTTTGATAATAATCACCTATTTTTTTATAGTTTGCTTTGCTTGTTGTATAATATAATTGTTTTCCAATAGCTTAATAAAGCATTGGATTTAATCTTTCTTATGGCTAAGCGCAAAAAGGAAAAGGGACTTCTTGATAAAATTGTTGATGCTTTTTTGGGTAAGAAGCGCGAGCATAAGCTTGCTAAGGTGGGGGTTGTGAGTGCGATGTTTGGGACGCTTCTAAAAGCTATTGTTCTGACAGAAACATTTCCAGCGCCTTGGGATGTTTATGCGAATTTGGTATTGTATGTATCTATTTTGTTAGTGGTGGCTGATATCGCACAAGGCGGACTTATGGATTAAAGCTTTTTATTGGATTGAATGCAAAAAAGCTTTACTAAAAATTGTTTTGTATGTTAAGGTTTTTCTTAAAGTGTTTGGGATCAGATTATACGTGATAAATGTTACTTTTTGTTATGTGTAAGAAGAGAAATCAGTTTGGTCCTCCTAAAGGTGGATATGCTAAAGATGTTAAGGCTTTAGATTATGGGTTGCTGAATGCTAATGATTATGAACAGTTTGCAGATTCTGTTGTTAATATGTTAAAAGAAAGATATGGTGAAAGAAATAACGTTAGGAGAAAAGTTAAAAGAATTAGATATTATCGTAATAAAGACGGTGACAATGAATCAACACCGCGAATATTGACTGATGTTGGTCCGATTGAATTGCCAAGACCTAGAAGTGATGACGCATCTCGTTATTTGGCATTGGCATTTCAGGCTGTTGGTAGTCTGCTTGGAATTTCTGTACATTCTTCTTTTTATACGGGAAGTGGTGAATTCAAGAGCGGTGATGTTGGTATGAAGCATAGAAAATCTTTTAATAGACATCGTAATTGATATTTTATAAATTGTTTGTGTTGTTAGTTGAAATAATTACTCAATAGCTTTTTTTAATTCTTCTGTTTTGTTTGTTTGTTCCCATGTGAAATCTGGATCGTTTCTACCAAAATGTCCATAAGCTGCAGTTTTTTGATAAATTGGGCGTTTCAGATTTAGATGTTCTATAATTGCTTTTGGGCGGAAATTGAAAACCTTTTTCACAGCTTCAACGATTTTTTCGTCAGAAACTTTTCCTGTTCCAAAAGTATTTACCATTATACTTACTGGGTCGGAAATTCCAATTGCATAAGCAACTTGTACTTCACACTTATCTGCTAAACTAGCAGCTACAATGTTTTTTGCAACATATCGAGCCATGTATGCACCTGAACGATCGACTTTAGTTATGCATTTTCCAGAGAATGCTCCACCACCGTGTGCACCTACTCCACCGTATGTGTCAACAATAATTTTCCGACCGGTTAAACCTGTGTCTGCTGGTGGTCCACCTAACACGAATCTTCCTGTTCCGTTTATGAAATATTTAGTTTCGGAATCAGCTAGATTTCCGATTACGGGATCAATTACTTTTTCTCGGATGTCTTTTCTGATTTGTTCGAGAGAAACTTCTTCAGCATGATGAGCTGCGATTACAACAGTATCTACTCGAATAGGTTTTCCATTTTCATATTCAACTGTTACTTGGGATTTTCCATCTGGGCGTAAGTATGAAAGTTCTCTAGATTTTCTAACTTCAGAAAGTCTTTTAGTTAATTTGTGCGCTAGAGAAATTGTTAGTGGCATTAATTCAGGAGTTTCGTTACATGCGTATCCAAACATTAATCCTTGATCACCTGCACCGTGTTCTTTTTGTTCTCCTTTGTTTTCATCAACACCCTGTGCAATGTCTGGTGATTGTTCGTGAACAGTTACCATAACACCAACATCGTCAGCATTGAATCCTGTGTTAGGATGGTTATAACCTATTTGTTTTAGAACTTTTCTTACAATTCCTTGAATATCAATATATCCAGTAGTTCGGATTTCCCCACCTACAACAACTAATCCAGTTGTACATAATGTTTCAACTGCTGCATGGCAGTTAGGATCTTGCCTAAGCATATCGTCATAAATAGCATCGCTAATTTGGTCGCAGACTTTGTCTGGATGACCTTCTGTTACTGATTCTGACGTAAATAAATGTTTCATGTTATCACCTACTAAAATACTGATAATGCATATATTAATAAAGAACTGAAACAAATATTCCAATAAGAATAATGTGATTTTTATGGATATTAATGAAATAGCGGTAAGACGAAGAACGCTTGGGATTACTCAAGTACAATTAGCAAAAGAAGCTGATATAAGTCAATCTTTGATAGCTAAGCTAGAATCTGGAAAAATTAATCCTAGTTATAGTGTGGTTGTTTCTATTGAAGATGCGTTAGATAGACTTGAACAGAAAGAAAAGCCAAAAGCTTTTTCTTTGGCTAATAAAAATATGGTTTCGTTGAAAAGTGAGGATAAGGTTGGGAAAGCTGTTGGATTGATGAGAAAGAAGGGTATTTCACAAATTCCAATAATTGATAGAGGAAAAGTTGTTGGTAGTATTTCTGAGCGGTTAATTATTACTCATGAAGATTATGGTAAGGGGGATTTTCATAACGAGAAAATTTCTAAAGTTATGGGTGAGGGGTTTCCTATTTTGCCTAAAAATTCTGGGATAGATACTGTTTCACATGTTTTGAGATATTCTTCAGCTGTGCTTCTTTCAGAAAGAGGTAAGATAGTTGGAATTATTACTAAGACAGACTTGTTGAAAACAATTTAGATTTTTAATTCAAAAAACTTTTCAGTGTTTTTTTCGCAAGTTTTCCAAACTAGTTCGGTGTCTAGGTTCTTTATTTCTGCTATGCGTTCAGCTACTTTTTTTACATTTGTGGGATAGCCGATTTTGTCTTCACCCATTGGGAACCATGGTGAATCGGTTTCAAGGAAAATTCTTTCTAGTGGAAAATCTCTGACAATTTTTTTTCTTTGTTTGGATTGGAAGATTGATGGACCGACAGAAATAAACCAGTTGTTATTTTCGACTGCGGAAGTGAATTTCTTTTCGCCCCACATATGCATTTGGACTTTTTTAGGATCAGCTTCTTCTAGAATTTTAATAGTGTCTTCTCCAGCTTCCCAATTGTGGATAACAACGGGTTTTTTTAATTTCTTAGCGAAATCTAACATTCTACGAAAAAGCTGACGAGTTGTTTCTTGATCTTTAGGGTCTTTAATCCAGTGATAGTCTAGGCCAATTTCACCTATTGCGATAAAGTTGGAAGAATTGGCTTTGACTTTTTCTAGGTAATTGTTAATCTTTTCGTCGGTTAGTTCTTTGATGTATTCTGGGTGTAAGCCGGCTGTTGCAAACACGAACTTAGGCCATTTTTTTACGAATTTTAAAGTAGCTTCTAAATCACGTGGATGAGCACAGCTAGTGATAACAGCTTTTAGCTCTTTTTTCCATTTGGCTATTAGTTCGTCTCTGTTTTTGTACTGTGGTTGTTCTAGATGAAAATGTGAATCTATCATTCTATATATAAAGAACTGACCAAATTAAAAACCATGATAAAGGATAGGATATTGCTGGATACGAATTTTTTAATTGATAATTTAAAATGGAAAGTTGGGGTTTTTAGATCGTTCAGAGGAAAACAAGTGGAAACAATTAATCCTGTTGTTGTAGAGTTGGAAGCTCTTTCTAAAGGAAAAACAGTTAATAATATTTTTGCTAAATTGGCATTGAGACAGGTGAAAACCAAAGGTTTAAAAGCCTTGAAAACTAAGGAAACCTCAGCTGACCTAGCTCTGGTTTCTTTATCAAAAAAAGGCTATATTATAGCTACACATGATAAGCTTCTAAAACAGCGGATAAAGAAAGTCGGTGGTAGAACTATATTTATAAGACAGAAAAAATATGTGGTATTAGAATAGGTTAATAGAATATGCAAAAGGAGTGATCATGATGTATCAAATACTTGAAATTCGAGATAGCGTTGCTGTACCGGCGACAAAATTTTCTCTAGATGTTGAGGAATCAGTAAAAGAAAGTTTGGGAGAGAAATATGAAGGAAAAATTAAACTAGATACTGGAGTGTGTTTAGCTGTTACAGAGATTGCAGATATTGGTGAAGGAAAGATTTTGCCAGGTGATCCTTCAGCGCATTATTCAGTCAAATTTAAGATTTTAACATGGATGCCTAAGAATCAAGAAATTGTAGAAGGTGAAGTGGTTGATATTACAGAATGGGGTGTGTTTGTTCGGATTGGTCCAATTGATGGTTTGATTCACATTTCACAGGTTATGGATGATTATGTGAGTTATGATGATAAGAATGCTCAACTGATTGGAAAGGAAAGTAAAAGAGTTTTAAAGGTTAAGGACAAAGTAAGAGCGAGGATAATTTCAGTATCTTTGAAAGAACAAAATAAGGTCGGATTGACTATGAGACAACCTTTCCTTGGAAATACGAAATGGATAAAAGGCGCTGAAACGCCAGTAGAAAAAGACGACAAGAAAAATAGTAAATAAAATGATATACAAATGAAATCGGTTAAGTATGATGGTGATGTATTATGGTAAAACGTGCATGTAAACTTTGTAAAAGAATTGTAGAAGGAAAGATTTGTCCAGCTTGTAAGACAACAGAATTAACAAGAAATTGGAAAGGGATTTTAGTTGTTATTAATCCAGAATCTGAAATTGCAAAAGAAGCTGCAATTACAGCACCAGGAAAATATGCAGTGCATGTAAAATAATATGATGTGACATATAAGGTATTGGAGTGAGTTTTATGGATATTAAAATTGAAAATAAAAATGATAATAGATTGTTAAAACGAAAAGAACTTTTGATTAAAGTTGATTATGAAGGAAAGCAAACAGTTTCTAAGAAAGAGTTAGAAGCTGCAATTGCTATTATGGAAAAAGTTGACTTTATGAATGTTAAAGCATCAAAAATACTTTCTGATCATGGACGCCCATTTGGAAAAGCATGGGTACATATTTGTGATGAGCCTGTAGCTGAAAAGCTTGAAGCACAGAAAAAGGCTGACGAGGCGAAGGCGAAAGAAGCGCCTGCTGAAGTAAAACCTGAAGGTGAAGAAAAACCAAAAGAAGAAGCAAATGCTGCACCAGCTGAAGAAAAGAAAGAGGAAGTAAAAAGTGAATAATGATTTTTGGGCAGAATAGTTTTTGGTTAAGCTTTTTTGTATTCGAACCAATAAAAAGGTTAGGAGATGATGATTATGGGAAAGACAAGTAAAGGTAAAAAACCACGAAGCAAATCAAAGCACAAAAAAATTCAAATTAGTAAAAAGTATTCTAAAGACGGAAAAGGCCGTTCATGCCCACGTTGTGGACCAGGAACATTTCTAGCTATACACAAAGATAGAGCAAGCTGTGGTAAGTGTAAATATTCTGAGAAGAAAGCTAAGAAGGAATAGGCTTAAGCAGATAATTTTTTGCGTTGTTTTTTCATGTGAGCTAATGTGATGTCTCTATGTTTAGTTTGGTTTGGACACATTTCATAATACCAGCTTGGTTTTAGTTTTTGTCTTAATGCAATAAATCTATGTGTGCCGAAAAAATCTCTTTCCCATTGTTTGTATTCTTTTATTTTTTCCTCACTATCAAAATAACATTCTAAAAAATGTTGTTCACTTGGGTGGTTTATTCTATATCCTTGTTCAAGAAATGTACTAATATCTCTGAATGGATGGTCTTCTATTGTAAAGTCAAAATCAATTAGATAAACTTTTTTGTCGTCTCCGTAAATAACATTAACATTTTTGAAATCACCATGGACAAGACCGTTCCCTAGGGTGTGAACATCTTTAATTGCAGCTGCTACTTTTCTGATAGGCTCTTTCATAAGTTTAAGCTTTGATTCGTTATCTAAAATTCGTAGATTTTTTCCGTCAATATATTCGAAAACAATACTATTATCAGAAGGATCATGGTGTAAAATTTTTGGAATTTTAAATTTGTTGGATTGTTTCGCTATATTTTCAAATTTTTTTTGTGCCCACAGTAAATGTTCGTAGTTTCCAGTAGAACGTCCAACTTTAATACAGTAATTTCTTTTGGGTGTTTCAATAATGAAAGAAGTATTATATGCACTTATTTCCAATCCTGGAACATTTGATGAGTCTATGTATCTTTGGATTCTTTCTTTTCCTGCTCTCTCTTTATCTGATGTTCTAATATTTACTTCTACTCCAGAATCTCTTAAATTTTGTACAAACCATGGAACACCTTGAATCATAGTAAAACTAAGATTCTGAAAGCTTTAATGTCCGTGAATAATTAAGGTTTTTCTTAACTTGATTGAGGAATCTATATACATTTGATATCTATAGTATTCTTATGGAAAATGGTTTGGATCCTAGAGAATATGCATTGGTGGTTCGGAATGAGCTTTTGAGTGGGCACAATATATCTCATCAAATGGCAATACAAGGAGGATTGAAAATGGATCAAGTGACTGCTGGGATAGCATATTTAGAAGAGAAAGGAATTGAATTTACAATAAAATGCGGACGATATTGTTTTGATAAGTCAAATAAACAAAAATTAAAGGATTTTTAAAACTTCCAGAGTAACTAATTCTATGTTATCATTGGGTATTGAATCAACTGCACATACTTTTTCAGTTGGTATTGTGAACGATAATGGGGAAGTTTTAGCTAATGTTTCTAAAATGTATCGGCCGAAAAAAGGTGGGATTGTTCCGCGGGAAGCAATGAGTCATCATTCGGAGGTTTGTAAATCTGTTCTTCAAGAAGCGCTTGAGGAAGCTAAAGTTACGATGGATGATATTGATACTATCTGCTTCTCGGCTGGGCCAGGGTTGCCTCCTTGTTTAAAGGTGGGTGCTGTGTTTGCGAGGAGTTTAAGTTTGCGTTATAAAAAACCGATTGTTCCAGTTAATCATTGCATAGGGCATATTGAAATTGCAAAGATGGAAACTAAAATGGACGATCCAATTATTCTTTATGTTTCAGGTGGGAATACGCAAGTGTTGGGAAAAGCTGGAAATCGCTATAGAACTTTTGGAGAAGCAATTGATATTCCGATTGGAAATTGTTTGGATCAATTTGCGCGTGTTTTAGGAATACCATATCCTGGTGGGTTGGAAATTGAGAAGTTAGCAAATGAAGGAAAATACATTGAACTTCCTTATGTGGTAAAGGGAATGGATGTTTCTTTTTCAGGAATTTTAACAAGTTGTAAAGACAAATTCAAAAAGGGAGAAAGTAAAAATGATTTATGTTTTTCGTTGCAAGAAACTTGTTTTGCGATGTTAGTGGAAGTGTGTGAACGTGCGCTTGCGCATACGGAGAAAAAACAATTAGTGTTAACAGGTGGAGTTGCAGCAAATTCTAGGTTGCAAGAAATGTTGAAAATCATGTGCGAGGAAAGAGGGGCTGTTTTTTCTGTGGTGCCTAAAAATCTTTCAGGTGATAACGGAATTATGATCGCGTGGACAGGGATGTTAATGCACAAGAAAAGAAAATTCTCGCTGGAAGAAACTAAAATTAATCGGTATTGGCGGGCAGATGATGTTGAATGGTAGTTATTCTATAGCTGCTTTGCAGAAATATTATTTATAGTTCGTGGTATTATTTTTTCCTTATGATCACATAAGCTGACAACAGTGCAGCGAGTAAGAATACAGTTTCTAAATTTCCTGTTAGAAGGGCAAGTGCGCTAGCGATTGTCATCCCTAGTCGGCGGGTCATTGCGCGTAAAGTCATAAACTCGGTGGGGCGGGAATGTGCTTCGTTTGTTTCAATTGTGAATAATGGGATTTCAAACATACTTTCTCCTAATCCTAGGATGATTGCAACTATTCCTAGTAAGTAAAAATCAGATGCTGACATTATTATTAGCCAACCGAAAAGGAAAATAAAACCAGCGACTCTTATTAGGTAATGTTTTCCAAATCTGTCAGTTAATTTTTTCATACCTAATGTGAGTGTGAATGTTCCGATTGCTAGGATTGAACCAAGTTCTCCTAAACCGACAACACTGTTCAGTGTTAAGAAAATGTATATTGGGAAAAGTACTCTGGTTGTTTCGGACATGAATCCACTAATGAACATTAGATCAGAAACTTTTGTTCCTTTTTGGACATATTTTTGCCAGTTGCATGTTACTTTTGATTTGTAGTCTGAGCTAGCTAGAAGTGGGATTGTTGAACTTACGATTATTGCTGAAATCAAGATGAAAAGTATTTGGAATCCGAAAAATTCAGCGATAAATGCTCCTGTTACTGGAGCGATTATGCCTGCTAATTTTGGCATTAGGTTGAATAATGCTGTTTGTGATCCTCGATGTTTTTTATCGCCAGATTTTGCAAAATCAGAGGTTATTGGTATCCAGTAAAGACTCAATGCAATAGCACCTATTACAGAAATTAGGTATAGTGGTATTTGAAAGCTTTCTAAAAAGTGTAATAAGCCGAAAAAGGCTATTGTTGTTGGTGCACTTAATACTAACGTGCGTTTTATGCCTATTTTTGATGTTAGCGTGGCTGTGAGAGGGTCTATGACTATTTTTACAGTGTTCATAATAATGTAGAATAATAAGACCTCAGTAAGCAAAAAACCGTTAATTAGAAGGTATATTGGAACGAAGATAGAAATCATGGATATTGCGAATGAACGCAAAAGGAGGCTTAAATAGAGTTCTTTTAGCTCTCGCTTCCTTTTTATGATCTCATCAATGTGAGAATCAGTATGATCTTGCATGTAATCACTAATCCTTTGACTATAGCTTGAATCATATCTACATTCTTGTGTTATTAAAGCTGATGGAGCGATTTTTAAAGCTCATGGAGCGATTTTTAAAGCTCATGGAGCGATTTTATAAGGCTGGATTGACTTGATTAAATTATAGGATTGAATTATAGATATAGCAAGTAAGAATGTGATGTATATGTCATTTATTGATTTCAAAAAACCATTTCAGAAATTTAAGTTTCCTGGAAAGAAGAAGTTTCCTACAGTTCCTAAAATAAAACAGCCTTTTAGAAAGCCTAATGTTGCGCTTTTTGTTGATGGGCCGAATATGATTCGTAAAGAGTTTTCTTTGAACCTTCGAGAACTTAGAGAAAGACTAGGAAAGTATGGACGAATTAGTGTTGGGAAAGTTTTCTTGAATCAGTATGCTTCTGAAAAATTAATTGAAGCTGTTTCAAATGAAGGATTTGAAGTTCATATCGCGTTAGGTGATCCTGAACAGAAAACAGATGTTGATGTTATTGTGGCGGTGCATGCAATGGAAGCTGTGTTTGATCCAAACATTGATGTTATTGCTCTAGCGACAAGAGATGCTGATTTTTTGGCATTGATACAGAAAGCAAAACAAAGAGGAAAATTGGTTGTGCTTGTTACTTCTGAAAAGGGAATGGGCATTTCGCTTAAACACGCGGCTGATCACGTGGAATTTTTCTAAACGCCTTTTTTATTGATGTGAACAAACCTTGTAAATTTTTGAGGTTTACGAGGACTAGTGAAATTAAAGATTTCACAAGTAAACGGCAGCGAAAAATTACCAAACATTTTTGGTTATATTTTATACCTTAGTATTGCACCGACGCCGCCTAACGCTTCTAGTTGTGAACCTTCTGGTGTGTCAGTAGAAATAACTTCTACTTCGCTTCCATATTCTTTTGCAAATTCATCTAACGCTTCTAGAACATCCAATTCACCAATTAATTTTAGAGTTGCTCCACAGTCAGGGCATTTTTTAGAATTTTTGTCTTTTATTCTGACAAATTCTTTTTGTGAATATCCGCATGAACAAGTAAATTCAACTTCTTCCCATTCACATTCTTCATTGACAAGAATCATTTCAACTGCTCCTAGTTTAATAGCTTTTAAAACAGAAATCATTCCGTAAGTTACTTTACCAGAACCTTTTTTTAATTCAGTGAAAAACTTTTGTAAAAGTTCTTTTTCTTTTTTTATTGCTGCTTCTTCCATAAGGTCCATTGATTTTTCTACAAGTTCTTTTAATCCACCTTCGTCTGCATAGCCAATACTGCGTGTGCCTAAAATCATATTTCTTAGATCTGTTTGCATGTATTCGTTTTGGTGGAATGTTTCTTTTACTGGTCCGGGTCCACCTAATAAAATTCCTTTTAATTGTTTGTTTTCAAAAGCTGCTCTTGCAGTTGCAGCAACTTTTTTATAAAAATCATTTTTTAATCCTTCGCGTACACGACCGAAACGTGCGGCAGACTGACCACCTTTTGCTGTTTTTCCAGGGACTAATGAGTTAATATGTCTGATAACTTTTATTGCTTTTCCTTTTAGTAAACCGACAGTTGCTTCGCCGTTGTCAAGAACAATTAATCCGTAAACATCTTTTTCTTCAACCATTTCTTCTAAATGTTTTAATTCGAATTTTTGATCACACCAGTAAAGTTTTACTTTGATTGGGTCAGGTGGTTCTATTGGCCAAATTTTTATATCTGTTCCGCCTTCGTTTTCAGAAACATTACCACAGAAAATTGCTAATCCGTTTGGGGGGGTTTTTTTGTAACGCTTTAGGTGTTGTTGTATTTTTGATAATGCGCCAGTAACGTTTTTCCGGACAGCTTTGCTTTTTACATTTTGTGTTAGAGAAATTTCATTTGCAATTAGAGTTCCTATTTCGTTTAGTGGGTATTTTTGCGGAACGTAGATACTAATTAATTCTGTGTGCCTACCGCGCAAGCTAGATAACTCTTTAATAATTTTTTTTAATTTGTAAGATTTATCATCCATGTTAATCACATTTTTATAGTTATTATTTTTTTACTGAAAATTTTATTTCACTATCGATTATTTTGTTTTCAGTGTTTTTAACTTCGTTTGTAAATTTAATTTCTTTGATTTTCATTGTGCCTTTGATGTCTTCTAAAACCTTTTTTATCATTGCTTGTTCTGCGTCGTTCGTATGGAAAGTTACTAATTCGATTTCTGTGTTTAATGCTAATTTGTGTGATTGTTTCCATTGGCGTAGGGAAGAAATTATTTTTATACACAAGTCGCCGATTTCTTCTGCAGATTTATTTGTTCTTCCAGCTGTTGGCCATTTTGAAATGTGAATTGAATTTTCTTCTGGGAAATCAAAGCTTGGTAATTTTTTCTGATCTATTCCTTTGAATATTTTTTGGTAAAGGTCTTCTGTGATGTATGGCATTATCGGCGCGAAAAGTTTTAATGTTGTTAGTAAACTGTGACTTAGTGTCCACAAAGCAGCATTTTTGTTTTTATTTTCATATAATCTATATTTAATAATCTCTAAATAATTATCACAGAAGTTTCTCCAGAAGAAATATTCTGTTTTGTTTTTTGCGCGGGAATATTCATAAATTTCAAACCCTTCTGTTACTTCTTCAACTACGTGATTTAATTTTGCAAGTAACCAACTGTCCATTATTGTCAGTGTCGGTTTTTCTATTACATCGGGGTTTTGTGATTCTTCTTGGTCTATGTTTAATTTTATAAATTTGGAAGCATTCCATAATTTGTTTATTAATTTTTGTCCGTTTGCTAAATCTTTTTCTTGGAATGGTAAATCTTCTCCTAATGAAGCGGAAGCTGACCAATAACGAACAGCATCTGCAGAGTATTTATCAATCATTTCTAATGGTGGGACAACATTGCCTTTGCTTTTAGACATCTTTTTTCCGTGTTTGTCTAGGCCGTGTCCTGAAATCATAACTGTTTTGAAAGGAGGTTGCTTTGTGTGTAAATGTCCTTTGACTAAAGTGTTGAATGCCCAGAAAGTTATTATGTCGTGTGCTTGTGGGCGCAAGTCCATTGGGTAGATTTCTTTTAGTAAATTATTTTTTTCACCCCAATGTGCATTAATAAATGGTGTCATTGATGAAGTCATCCATGTATCGAAAATATCTTTTTCTGGTGTGAATTCCGAAGAACCACACTTGCATGGGGACAATGGTTTAGAAACTAAAGGATCGATTGGTAGTTGTTCAGGGGATGCAACTTTAACTTCTCCGCATTTGTTGCAGTACCACACAGGAATAGGAATACCGAAAAATCTTTGACGAGAAATACACCAATCCCATTTTAGTCCTTCTATCCAGTTTTTCAAACGAATTCTCATGTGTTCTGGGTACCATTTTATTTTTGCATCTGTTTTTAAGAATTCTTTTTTTAGATCTAAATATTTTATGAACCATTGTTTTGTTAACATGTATTCTATTTGTGTTCCACAACGTTCGTGAACATTAACTGCGTGATTGATCGCTTCTTTTTTTATTAAATTTCCAGAAGCTTCTAGGTTTTTTATGATTTCTTTTCTAGCTGGGATTGATTTTAATCCAGCATACTTACCAGCTTCTTTAGTGAATTTTCCATCGTGTCCCATTATAGGAATTGGTTTTATTTCTGGATGACGATTCATCCATTCAACGCATTCGTAACCACCATAAGTACAATAATAAACAACACCGGTTCCATAATCCATTTTAGTTTCTTTATCTGCAATTATCGGAACCCAACGATCAAAGATAGGAAGTTTTGCGCGTTTTCCAATGAACTTTTTGTATCGTTCATCTTCTGGGTGAACAGATACTCCAACACAAGCAGACATTAATTCAGGTCGGGTTGTTGCAATTGTTAATTTTTCTCCTACATCAGTTTCAAATTCTATATGACACAAATGGGAAGAGAATTCTTTGTCTTCTGTTTCAACTTGTGCAATAGCTGTTTGACATTTAGGACACCAAATAATTGGTCGCTTGTCTCTGTAAACACGTTTTTGTTTATACAAATCTAAAAATGATAATTGTGAAATTTTCTGAACACGCGGTTCGATTGTTTTATATTCAAGTGACCAAT
>Ga0233431_1004632_pt1 | contig 14474 bp, 14 predicted proteins | sample SI_118_April2016_FD_179867 | JGI IMG/M metagenome (GOLD analysis project Ga0233431, IMG submission 179867) | Seawater microbial communities from Saanich Inlet, British Columbia, Canada - SI_118_April2016_200_MG | ecosystem: Environmental > Aquatic > Marine > Inlet | place: Canada: British...
TTGCTTACAAAAAACCTGCCGTCAGGAGTTTTTTGTGGCAAGCGATGCCTATGCGGCATCCACCACGACGTCCGGCAAGTTTACGCTCAAAGGGGACAGCAATTAGGTCCCCCTGTTGGTCTTGTGGGAGTCATCTCAGTCGTGCAATCCTCAGAAGCTGCCGGGTGATCCTGTCTTTTGCAGCAGCCCTTTCCATTGCCAGGGAGGGTTTATTGTTTGATTGACGTTCTTTTGGAAGGTGCATCAGCGTAACAGCGAGCCGGCCGCAGTAGAACCGGAGTTGACGCAGAGAATAGCGAAAAGCGTCACTTGCTGATTGAATTCCAAAGTTGGTCAAACTGCCGGATGATGGCACCAGCGTCTTGATCACATAGACAATTTTTTCCCTAAATCCCTCCCGGTTTCCAAAAGCCATCCGAAAGCGCCAGACAAGACCGCTTACATCCAGTAACCTTTCCTCATCCAACAACGCAAGCAGGTCCAGAAGGGACGCGTCAAAATCCCGCTGGGCGCTCTTTTCATAGTTAACCCGAGGCGCCCCGGACACATGTGGAAAATGCAGGGTAGTCGAAAGAAATTCAGTGGTCAGAGAAAATGCCTGTTCAAGACCAAAATCCTGGAGAAGTGTTCCCAGTCCATCCTGGTCAAGCTGCCTTTCGAAAAATACAAGCAGCCCCGCAATATCGAGATAGTGTTTCAGTGAAACATCGAACTGATGCTGAACCAGGTGGGCGATGTTGAACAGGAGCTCCATTTGAAGACAGAGAACCGGACATTGCAAATCCCCCACAGTTATCCATTCCCTGCGATCCCAGGCCAGTTGCATAAATTTTCGATGGTTTTGAATGATTTCGTACGGCGTGAAATGGAATTCTAAAATCATCTCCGAAGCGGCTTGAACCATGGCCACGTGGTGGGCGGCTGTGGGCTCGTCCCCGTCATTCATTATAGCGTAACCCATACGGCGGGCGATGTTTACAATCCGCTGCAGGTTGTTCCGGGAGCAGAGAATGTCCAGATCCGAGAGGGTCCGGAGCGCCGGGTCCCTGTAGATGCGGCCCATCAGGGCAGGGCCTTTCAAAACGATGATGGGCAGCCGTTCTTTTTCGCATTCTGCAAGAAGCGCTTTCAATGTTTCAAAATATTCCTCGTTTCTGAGGAAATTCCCGAAATAGGCCCGCTCCCAGTTTTGTTTCAGCCACCCGGGAATATTTGCGTTGATGTCGGTGTTTAAAACCATCCAGTGGAGAAGTGGTTCGACGTTGTGAACATAGGCCAGATCACCCACAACCTTCCAATCCACATGATCTTCATTTGGGAATGGTTGCGCTGAATTCAGGCCTTGAAAGAGCCAGGGTTTTGTTGCGGCGAAGAGCCAATGGAGTGCCTGGAGGCGTATGTCTAATCGATTCATGGGTCCGAAGGTTCGGGGTCTGGATCAAACAGTTCTTTTAAAAGTTCTCGCATGGATCGCAGGCTGTTGGTGCGAAGCCTGAAGATCTCGGCTTTTTCACAGATCCTGATCACCGAATCAAATAAATGCTCATCATCCCCATTAGGCGGAAAGCAATATCCCAGGATTTCAGTGAACATTTCACCCGGGGAAACTTCCTCAATTCCCGGTGTTTGGGAGGGGTCGTATGCAGGCACCAGGATGGTTTTCAACAAAACCGGATCTGATCCGACAGCATTCGCATGGTAGCGGGCCATCCGGGAATCAATAATCTTGAGCGTCCCGTTTTGAACCGGGTAGCGTAATCGATATTTTTCCGCATAGGTCCCCTCAATGGTCAGCACCTGGGGGTAGGGATACACCCGAAATGTTTCCGGATCAACCGGTGTCACCTCTTCGCACAAAAAAGTATGCCCCATCTCAACCAGGTTGAAGGTGGTGGTGGTCTTGCCCGTGTCGGGATTGCCCGCGATGACACAGGCCCCCTTTCCGATCATTACCGCTCCCGCATGAAACCCCACCCAGTTCCCCATGCCTTGGATCAGGGTATTTTCAATATCCTCTTCCAGCCGGCAGATGAGTTCGAAACTGGACCCGAAATGCCCCGTCAACCGGCCGTTTTTAAAGAGGCCAAGCCCAACGGGAGTGGCTTCGATACCATATTCGTGATGGGGTGACGGATGGGTCCCGGGACCTATGGAATGAAAAAACGCGCTTTCAACATCGGGGACAATCTCGTCGGGGGTGGTCAAGGAGAGATTCAGCCGGGGGAAGGAGAGGCAAAAGGTTTTCATGATTCCGTAAAGACCAGATCGTATTGCAGAAACAGATCGAGTGTTTCGCGCAGGTCCTTTTCCATCCGTGCCATATCCCCTTCGAAGGTTTCGCCGAGCATATAGTGGAGTTCGTGGAATGTGAAGGGATCCCGAAGAACCTCCCAGATGAAGAGGGCCGTTTCGTTCAGCACATGGATGCCCTTTTGGTCGCTCACATACAGGGCCGTGCTGTTCCCGACTTTTTTGACCTTGACCCGATGGGATCGTTTATAAAACATGATTCTCCGAAAGGTTTTTTGACGAGAATAGTCCATTTGGTTTGTGAGGTCAATATTCAAGATTGAACCCGGAAGGTCTTGTATTCCGGCGGGGATCTTTAAATGTCCCTTTCATTTTGGATGGGAAAATGTTACATTTTCGCCGCTGGATTGTGGGTCATTCACCCCGTAGAAGGGGAAGGGTAGAAAAATTTTCTTGGAGGATTCGGAAGTATGGATTCGACCCAAATGAAATCCCTCGGTCGATCATCGTTGGAATTGCCGAAAATGAGAATGGTGCGTCAAAGTGCCGACATTCCACCGGCGGTGGATATTCTGAAGGAAATAGACCGGGAATGGAACCGGATTAAGGAAAAGTTGTCCATCGCGCCCGGCGCCAACGTGGCCATTTGCGTGGGGAGTCGGGGTATTGCCAACCTGGCACCGGTGGTGGCGGCTGTGGCTGGCAGGCTTAAAAGTACCGGGTACGCGCCTTTTGTGACCCCGGCCATGGGGTCCCACGGGGGAGCCACGCCGGACGGTCAGATGGAGGTGTTGCGTGCCCGGGGCATTTCAGAAGATACCATCGGGGTGCCGGTGCGGGCCACCATGGACGTGGTACCCATGGGGGAAGCGGACGGTATCCCCCTGTTTCTGGACCGGTTGGCCCATGAAGCGGACGGTATTGTCTTGATCAACCGCATCAAACCCCATACCAACTTCATCGGTCCCACCGAAAGCGGCCTCATCAAGATGATGGCCATCGGACTGGGGAATCAGGTGGGTGCCGAGCATTACCACCGCCTTTCCGTGGTGCGAAGCCAGTATGAGATCATCAGCACCGCCGGAAAAGAACTGATTCGGAAAAGTCCGGTGCTGTTCGGCGTGGGTCTTTTTGAAAACCAGCGGCATGAGACGGCAGCCGTCAGAATGGCCCTGGCCCATGAAATAGAATCCGTTGAAGCCGATCTCTTGAAAACCGCCCGAAAATGCCTGGCCACACTCCCTTTTGATGAAATCGATCTTTTGATTATCGACGAGATGGGTAAAGAGATCAGCGGGGAAGGGATCGATCCCAATGTGGTGGGGCGCGACGTGATTGCCTATGGGGCAAAACGCCCCCTGCCCAGAATTACCCGCATCTTTGTTCGGAACCTGACCGAGGCCAGCGAGGGGAGTGCCGTGGGTATTGCGCAAGCGGATTTTACCACCCAGCGCCTGGTGGACAAGATGGATTTTCATGCCACCGCCATCAACTGTCTCACCGCCTGCGCACCGGAAGCGGGGAAGATTCCCCTGGCCTATGAAAGCGACCAGGAAGCCATCCAAAGCGCATTGATGACCCTTCGTCCCTCTGAAACGGCTGATTTACGAATTGTGCAGATCAAAAACACCATGGCACTCATGACCCTGCTGGTTTCCACGGCCTGTTTGCCCGAATTGAAGGGAAAAGCCGGGATATTCATTGATCCAGATGAAATAACGCTCACATTTGATGATGACGGAAACCTGATTCCCAGAGATTTGGGGAGTTGAGGGAGAAGCTTTTTATCTTTCACATAATTCTCCTAATGATAATCTGTAATTTCAACTTCCTTTGCCTCCTCATTCCCTCGTTCCCAGGCAGAGCCCGGGAACGAGGGAAAATACTCTACGCTTCCTGCTTGCCCTTTTGCCCTTCTTCTACGTTGTGACAACAGGCACATCGCTCACTATGGGCCTGTTGTCACGCCTTGAATAAGAACAAAAGATCTGCAAGATATGCGTTATTATTTTCTTCCAGTTCTCTTAGCTGAATTTAAGGGCTACCAAACAGAACGAATTGGGTATTGTGTGATAAGCGTATCCGGGGTAAGAATTGTTAGAGAATGTTCAATCGCCTGACATACAAGCATACGGTCAAAAGGATCTTTATGGGAAGCAGGTAGTTTACATAGATGCAGGGTATCATTTTCCGATAAATCTAAACGGGTGATCAAATGCCTTTTCCGCTCTTTGGGAATGAATTTATCAGGGGAAAGGGGAAGGGACAATTTGCCCAAGCGATATTTAACATTGATTTCCCAAGCAGAAACAGCACTTAGGTATACTTCATTTTTCGGGTCGGCAAAAGTATCAATGGCCTTAGGGGATAATTCTTTACTACCTTTAGTCACCCATAGAAAAGTGCAGGTGTCGAGTAAAAGTTTCACGAGTCTTCGCCATTAAAAGCGGCAACAATATCGTCCGGGAGAGGGTCAAAAAAAGCGTCGCTAATTTCAAAGTCAGGATATTCTTTGCCGGCCAGACCAATTGGACGCTTTTTACTTGGGAGCGCCGCAATCGGTTTTATCTCAGCAATGGGCACATTCCGTTTGCAGACCAGTACTGTTTCTCCATTGCTGACTTTTGCAAGGAAGCTTGAGAAATGGGTTTTTATTTCGTTTATATTTGAGCTTATCATGGTCTCATTCTAAGTCACAATGTTGGTCATGTCAATCTATACATTAACTCAAATGAAAATGTGTAAAGGGTCACATCTAATTTTATCTCTGCGTGGGGACAAATTCATCCCCGGCGCGGCAACCTCAGGGTGAATCGGCTTCCGCAATCCCTAATCCCCTGCCCATGTGAGGCCTGCCCTTTTCGAATAAAAAGATCTGTCCCATCTCAACCAGGTTGAAGGTGGTGGTCTTGCCGGTGTCCGGGTTTCCCGCATGACACAGGCAGTGTCTCCGCTCATCACAGCCCCCGCGTGAAATCCTACCCAGGCGCCGATGGTTTGGGTCAATGTGATTTCAATATCCTCTTCCAGGCGGCATATGAGTTCAAAAGACGATCCAAAACGTCCTGCCGGCCGCCCGTCTTTGAGGAGGACAAGCCCATTGGAAGTGGATTCGATACCATATTCGTGCCGGAGAGGTAAATTTCTATGGGGACGTATGGAATGAAAGAATGCATCTTGAATTTCGGCAGCAGCCGCTTCTGGAGCGGTTAAGGAGATATTGAGCCGGGGAAAAGAGAGGGAAAATGTTTTCATGTTGCCGTGTCTACCAGATCGTATTTCAAAAACAGATCCAGTATCTCGTTCAGGTCCTGTTTCATTTTGGTGGTGTCACCCTCAAAGACCAGGCCGAGCATATAGAGGAGTTCATCGAATGTGAAGGGCTCCTGAAGGGTCTCCCAGATGAAGAGGGCCGTTTGGTTGAGCACATGTATGCCCTTCTGGTCCCTCACATACAGGGCCGTATTGTGACCGACTTTTTTAACCTTGACCTGGTCAGATCGTTTATAAAACATGATGCTCCGGAAATTTTTCTACGAGAATATTCCATTTGGGTTGTGAGGTTAACATTCAAGAGTTCATTATGGCTCCGGCCTTCCGGCAGGGCTTTATAAATGCTCCTTTCATTTTAGGCCTGAAAGTGTTACTTTTCGGTTGTTGATTGTCTGTGTAAACCCAATCATCAATCACAAACCCATCAAGCTTTGGGGTGGCGTATGAACGAGAAACCACGAAAAAAGACGTATCGCTTCAAGGACCTTCTGGATGACCCGGAAACAAACCGGCGGTTTGAAAAAGTGCGAAAGTTCTTTTTCCTGCGGGAATCCACCTACGACATGACCCATCGCTGCAACATACAATGCGACGGCTGCTATTATTACGAGGGGGAGAAGCAGTTCGCCCGGGATAACCGGGACCCGGAACAGTGGCGGCAGCTCATGGAAACGGAAAAAAAGCGGGGTATCACCTATGTGGTTCTGGCGGGTGCCGAACCGTCCCTGGTTCCGGATCTTTGTGAAGTCTGCTATGGGGAAATCCCCCTGGGCGCCATTGCGTCCAACGGGTTACGGAAAATTCCTGAGGCCGTGGGCTATAAAATCCATATTTCCGTGTGGGGAAATGATGAGACCAGCGCTCGGATCCGGCACCGGAAAGGGATGCTGGAACAGCAGATTGTTAATTACAGGGGGGACGGAAGGGCGGTCTTTGTCTACACCTTCACCCGGGACAATGTCGACGATGCCATGTCCGTGGTGGATATGATCGCCGGTGCGGGCTGCAAGGTCACTTTCAACATGTTTTCCGCGCCTGTGGGCTATGAAGGTCCCCTTCGCCATACGGAATCATCACTGAAACGGGTTCGGGAAGAAATGATGACGCTTCTGCTTAAATATCCCCATGCGGTCCTCTTTTCGCCCTATAACATCGTAGCCCATACCCACTCTTTGAGTCTCAACGACCTCTACGCCTGCCCTTACCCCCGGATGAACCCTTCAAAAGCCCAGGGGTTGGGACGGTCCTTCAGACAGTACCGAACGGATCTCACCTGGAACCGCGCTGCCGCCTGCTGTGTTCCGGATACGGATTGCCCCGACTGCCGGCATTATGCCGCCGGGAGCGCCATTGTAACGGCGAAGCTGTTCCGCCACGGGACCGATCCCCATACTTTCAGGTCCTGGCTCGATTATGTGGATACTTATCTTTCGGTGTGGGTGACGGGGTATGAAAAAGGTCCTAATCTGTGTTCGGATCTGGTGCCACCGCCCGGGTATGGGGAATAAACAGTTGACAGTTTCCGGTTACCCGTTTCCGGTTGATGGCAATAATGGACCGGCAACCGGTAACTGGTAACCGCTTTTCAAGGAGTTTTTTTAAATGAAAACCGTCAGTTCCCTGCTGAACGAGCAGTGGTACAACCGCTACAAGAAAATTTCAAAGTTGAACATCAGAAGTTCCATTTACGATGTGACCAATCGATGCAACCTGCGGTGCAAGGGCTGCTTTTTCTTTTCATCCGGGGAACACGAAGCGGCCCCGGAAGAGATGGATATCGAGAAATGGGAAAACTTCATTGACAGGGAGATGGAAAGGGGGGTCAACCTGGCCATTTTGATCGGCGGGGAACCCACCCTTTGTCTTGATCGGGTGGAGGCTTTTTACAATCGGCTCCCGACCTTCTGCGCCACCAACGGCCTGATAAAAGTCCCCCGGGACCGGTTTCCCCACATGATGGTGGGGATTTCACTGTGGGGCGATGAAACGGATGAAAAGACGCTCCGCGGTAGGGACACCTTTTCCATCTCCAGCAAACATTACGCCGGTGATCCCCATGCCTACTACCTCTACACCATTACGCCCAAGCAGATGGGAAAAACCGAACGTCTGGTCAAAAAAATCAAAGATGTGGGTCTGAAAGTCCACATGCAGCTCCTTTCAAACGACGAAGGGGTGGACCAGTTCTTCTGGACACCTGAACAGCTGAAGGATATGCGGGGTGAAATGGACCACATGCTGGATCATTACCCCGACACGGTCATTTCATCGAAGTATTACCACCGGATCATTACCACCGGTAAAATGCTGGACCGGTCGTTCGGGTGGGGTGAGTGTCCTTCCGTTACCGAACCCCTGGACAAAAGAGACCCCGGACCCAAACGCCTCATTGGTTTCATCAGGTGGGCATCGGATCTTAAAACCATGCACCGGTGTTGTACATCGGAAACCAGGGACTGTTCAACCTGCAAGGACGGAGCCGCCCACATGAGCTGGGTCATGGTCAACAAACGGGCACACATCCGTTCTGAGGAGGATCTGAAGGGCTGGATTGAAGTGTACGAGATGTTTGCCAAGCTCTATCAGTTCATTCCATGGTAGAAAATGCCGTTATCCTGGGTTACGATGCGGTGTCTCCCCTGGGGACGGATCTGGAGACCCAATGGGAACGGGCCATAAGCGGTGAGAGCGGGATCGGGTCGCTTACGCGGTTTCCCATGACGAAAGGGTTTCCGGTCCGCATCGCGGGGCAGGTGAGTGAGTGGGATGCGTCACCCTATCCCTTTCTCTCTCCCAGGAAACTGGCCCAGTGGACTTCCCCCATTTTTAAGCATGCCATGCTGGTGGTGCACCGGGCGCTCCTTAATAGTGGCGTGGAAGTGACCCCGGATCTGGCCCCCAGGACGGCCGTTACCTTCAGCTCCGCTGTGGGGGGGCAGGACGCGGTGCTTAAGGCGGACCGGCGCATGATCGGGGAGGGGCGGATGCCCCACCCCTTCACCAATCCCAATGCCTGCATCAATATGGTGGGGGGGAAAATATCCATCCAGACCGGCGCCACCGGGCCCATCACCAGCACCATCACAGCCTGTGCAACGGGGGTGACCTCCATGATCGTGGGCAAGATGCTGCTGGATCAGGACCGGGCGGACCTGGTGATCTGCGGGGCCGTGGATTTTCCACTGGTGGAACCCATTGTGGCGGGGTTTTATACCATGAACGGCGCCTTCAGTCCCAAGGAAGGACAATTGCCGGAACCGCCCCAAAGGGCCAGTCGCCCCTTTTCGGTGGATCGAAGGGGGTTCGTGGTATCCGAAGGTGCGGGGTGCATCGTTCTGGCTTCTCAAGATTTTGCCAAAGCCCACGGGCTGCGACATAGTATTGAACTGGCCGGTTGGAGTATGACCTCCGATGCGCACCATTTCGTGGCGCCCAACTTTGAAACCGTGCGACGTGCTGTTTCCGAGTCCATTGAAAATGCGGGGGTATCGCCAGTGGACATTGCGAGCGTCAATGCCCATGCCCCCTCCACCCGGGTGGGGGACCAGGTGGAGTTTGACGCGTTGAATGCGGTGTTTGGCGGGAAAATTCCGCCGGTGAGTGCCAATAAATCCGTCACGGGCCACTGCATGGGGGCATCCAGTGCCATTGAGTCCATCCTGGCCATGGAAGGGATGCAAAACAGTATTGTGCCCCCCACCATCAATTACACGCCGGACCCGGAAATGGCACTGGATTGTGTTCCGGAAGAGGCCCGGAATTTGGATCAGGAGTTTGTTTTGAAAAACGCTTTCGGCTTTGGCGGTTGCAACGCATGTGTTGTTTTCCGAAAAGTTGCGTGAACAATGGAACTATGGTGGAATCCCAAAAATTAGCAAATATGCTTTCAATCATTTCGAACAGTTTGCTTCAAAAACAGATACCGTTCTGTTTAATCGGAGCAATGGCTCTGGGAGTGTACGGGCTTCCGAGATATACATCGGATATTGATTTGTTGGCTGAAGAAAAACAGTGGCCGAAGATTGCCCCACTAATGGGAAGGTTGGGCTACGAATGCTATCAAAAGAGCGATTTTTTTGCTCAGTTTGATTCCGAATTGGGGGTCTACGGCAAAGTTGATTTCATGTTCGTCAGCACCGAGGACGGTCGAAACATTTTAAAGAGGCGTGTTTTAGTTGAAGATGAAGTTTTCGGCAGTATCCCGGTAATACAGCCTTCAGACTATATTATATTGAAATTAATGGCCATTGCCAATAATCCCCATAGAAGCATAAAAGACGAATCGGATATTTCAAGCTTTCTTGATTTACATAAAAACAATTTTCTGCCTGAGTATTTTGATGTTCTTGATGTGGATAGAATATTGTTATTTGCAGATCGATTTGGCCTCAGAGAACTCATTAACAAATATCTCAATATCAATAATTCTCCCTCGGAAGGACCGAATCACTTATGAAACGGCATGGGGAGTTTGAAAAAACGAAGAGATCCGAAAGAATGGCGATTTTTGAAATGATTGATGCCTCTTGTGAGTTGGCCGCAAGAAAAGGAGCACATCCCCTTCAAAACGACTGCAACTGCATCGCCTGCGTAAATAAGCGAAAACGGCTCCTTGAAAAGCCAAAAAACTGGAAGTTCAGGATATAGGGAACAAGGATAACACGGAGGAACCATGAAAGCGCCCAGCAACAGACGGGTATTTGTGGTGGGATATGGGGCGGCCACCCCCTTGGGAAAGACGTTTCCGGAAACATGGAAACGGGCTGTAAATGGGGAAGCGGGTTTTGGGAAAGTGACCCGTTGCCAGGTGAACGCTCTTAGCCACGTGGTGGGGGAAATTCCTGACTGGGACCCCAATGATTTTGCGGATGCCAAAGAGGTCTACAACTGGAATGCGGATTTTGTCCTTTTGACCGTTGCCGTCTGCCGCGAAGCCCTCGCCCATGCGGGGCTCGAAATGGACGAAGACACGGCGCCCAGAACCGCCTGCCTGGTGGGTTCCGCCCTCAACGGGATGGATGCCTTCAGGATAGCCATGGACAATTATGTGAACAAAGGCCCCCTCAAAGTAAGCCCTTACCTGTTGCCGAACCTGTGCGCCAACCTGCCGTCGGGCAAGGCCGGCATGGCACTCAAGTTTTCGGGTCCCATTTTTTCACCCCAGGGGGCCTGCGCTTCCGGGAATTACGCCGTGGGGCTGGGCGCCCGGATGATTCGCGACGGGGACTGTGATTTTGTGCTGGCGGGGGGTGTGGATACCAGTCTTGTTCCGGAGATCATACACGGTTTCGAAAACATGAACGCCACCATCAAGATTCTGCCTGGAGACCGGGCCCATGATGATGCGGGGCAGGCTTCACGCCCTTTCAGCATCGACCGTAAAGGGTTCGTTCTCTCCGAAGGGGCAGGTGTTCTGGTCCTGGCGCCCGAAGAGAAGCTCTCCCTTTACGGGCTGAAACCAAAGGCGGAGGTCCTGGGGGTGGGGTGGTCGTCCGATGCCTATCATTTTACCCGGCCCAACCCGGACACGGTGACCCGGGCCATCCGTGAAGCCATAGACGATGCGGCCCTTTCCCCTGAGGATATCCAATATGTCAACACCCACGGCACCTCCACCCCGAGAGGGGACTCCATGGAGGTGGCGTGTCTCAAAAGGGTGTTCGGGGGTCACCTTGAAAAGATGCCCATTTCGTCCAATAAGAGCCAGATCGGGCATACCCTGGGGGGGGCTGCGGCCATCGAGGGCGCTTTAAGCATCGAAGCCATGCAGCGAGGGGTGATTCTGCCCACCATCAACCATATCCCCGACCCCGCATTTGAAGGGGTTGACGTGGTTCCCAATGAGACGCGGAAAATGCCCCATGAATTGTTTCTGTCAAACGCCTTCGGGTTCGGGGGCACCAACTGCTGCATTGTGTTTGGGGGGGTATGAGATGAGGCCCAAACCTTTTATTCCTGAAGCCCTCGGAGATGACACACCGTACGTGCGGGACCGGACCGACAGCCGTGTCTGGCACCGGTGTGAAACCCGGGTGTTGTATGCGGATACGGACCGGTCCGGACTGGTGTACCATTCCAACTATTTCCGGTTCTTTGAACTGGGGCGGGCAACCCTCATGCGGGATACGGCTTATCCCTACCGGGAGATCGAGGCCGGGGGGCACATCTACCCCATTATCGAAGTGGGCGTCAAATACCATTCTTCCCTTCGTTACGATGACCCCTTGTGCATTCATACGACCTTAGGGAAGCTGGAACGGGTCCGTCTGACGTTTGATTACATTATTACCCATGGGGAAACCGGCCAAATCGTCTGCAAGGGTTTTACCCGCCACTGCGCCCTGAACAAAGCGGGCACCCCCGTGGCCATTGACGAAAAAACCCGTCATTTATGGAAAGTCTTCCCAAAATAACAGAGCGTGTACAGCTGCCGCTGTCCATAAAAGTTCCGCCCTATGTCATGGATCACCAATTTCAGGGGAAAGCGGTTCTGCCGGCGGTGGAGGCCATGGAAAATCTGGCGGCATCCACCCGAGCCCACTTGCCGGAAACGGCTGTTTCAGCCATCAGGGACGCGAGGTTTGACAAATTTCTGTTTATTGAAGATGCGCAAACCCCCATTGATGCGTTTAACGACCTGGAGGTCTTTCATAATGGCACGGTGATTTCAAGACTTATCACCAGAACCCGATCTAAAAAGGCTTTGATCACGCGAACGCTTAAGCACGCAACCCTTTGTTTCCAGGGTGTTTCAAACGACCCCGAACCCCCCTCTTCAGAGGTTCCGACGGTTTCTGGAATCCATGTTTCCGCTGAAACCATCTACCAGAGTCTGGTACCTTTCGGTCCCGGTTATCACAACCTAAAAGGGGTGGCCCTTCATAAAGAAGGCGCCTGGGGAGCGGTTTACGCGCCCTCATGGGGTGATCCCAAAGGGCTTCTGGGCTCACCCTTTCCCCTGGATGCGGCTTTTCATGCCGCCTGCGTTTGGGGACAGCGTTACGCCGGACTGATGGGTTTCCCCGTGGGGTTTGGGTTGCGACGGGTGTTTGTGCCGACCCGCCCGGGCAATACCTACGCCGCAAGTATCCTCCCCAAAGAGGTCCATCCGGACCGGTTTCTGGCGGATATATGGATCACGGGCCCGGACGGAGCACTTCATGAGGCTGTTCTGGGTGTGGTGATGAAGGATGTGAGCGGGGGCCGGGTCAGGCCCCCTTCCTGGATATTGGCCTAAACCAGTTTATGAAGCGTCTCCATTAACCCATTAATTTATAAAATAAAACAGGATTGTATATTTCTGAACCGCTGCGGCGTTTTTTCAACCCAGCATTCCTACCGCGAGAGACTTACAAAACAATAATTCAATTTGTTGACATGCTAAATATGGTATAGTACATTTATAGTATGTGGGAAATATATGAACATAATGCATTGGTTCGAAAACTGGGCAGAATCCCTGTTGAAATTCTGAAACGTTATGAAAAATGGAAGGACATTGTGGCTATTTCTGGTCCGCAAGGCTTAAGATTAATAAAGGGCTTCCAAGATGAAGCCCTCAAAGGTCAATGGCGAGGATTCAGATCGTCAAGGTTGGGCAAACAGTATCGACTTATTTACAGGAACGAAAACAATAAATTTTATGTAAAAGTGATAGATATAACGCCTCATGACTATAGGGGAAAATGACATGAAGGATTATAGAAAAGCAAAGAAAACTGTAGCGGTATCTGTGGGAGAATCAGTTCGAATTATGCGTGAACTTCAGGAACTGAGCCAGTCACAACTGGCAGCGCTAACTGGAATCCCTCAGTCTACTATCTCAGGAATCGAAAATGACAGAATTAAGATTGGTATAGAAAGAGCCAAGACCCTCGCATTGGCTCTCAAGTGCCATCCTGCCGTTCTTGTTTTTCCCGGATGGGAAACTGAAGATTTGAAAGCAGCCTAATGGCCTCGGGAAAAAATAAATCCACCATCTTGGCTTGTCCTTTGGTCCGTCTACGGTGTTGCATCCGCCAGCACATATCCACAAATATGCACTGGCGGACGCGCCTTGTATACGAACCAAAATACGGCGCAATCTGGCGTATTTATTTTTTTCCGAGACCCTAACAATTTTCAATTTTATCAGATGAGTTTGTGAAGATCCTGCATGCAACCCGCGAATTCCTTCTCTGAAAAACAGAAATGCATGTCTCTGAACCGCTGCCGCATTTTTTCAACCTGGGGTTTCACCGGGGCGTTTTTAACCACCACGTCTTTGATCAGTGACGCCAGTTCCTGGAAATCTTTTTCTTCCATTCCGAACCGGGTCATTTCAGAAACCCCCAGGCGCAGGGCGCCGGAAGCCGTAAACCCCTCCTCGTCGGGAACCGCCTGATAATTGCAGATGATGTTGTTCTCCTCCAGCCTCAAAGCCATCTCCGGACCGCGTCCGTACCCCACGGGCAGGATCACCTGATGGGTCTCCGTGTAGTCTATACGAGAATCTCCCGCCGGTTCAAGGCCGCTCTCCGAAAGGGCCCGGGCAAACGCTTTGGCGTTGGCGATGACCTTTGGCTGGTATTCATTCTTGAAATGATTCATTTCATAGGCCGCCATAAGCAGCCCCAGCAGCGTTCCCAGGTGATGGTTGGAAACGGACCCCGGAAAGGTCCGTCTTCGAAGGGCTTCCCAGAGTTCATAACGGGTGTCCTGTTCCGTGAAGGGGCATCCCACAACACCCCGCTGGGTCCCGAAGTAGGTTTTATGCGTGGAGCCGGTGACCAGGTGGGCCCCTTCTCTGAAGGGTTCCTGGAAGTGAGGTCCGATCAACCCCAGCACATGGGCCATGTCCACCATCAGTACGGTATCCCTGAGGCCCTGGTCTTCCAGGAATTGGGCAATGTCTCTAATGGGTTCCCGGTGAATCACCATGCTTTTCCCCAGGATAATCAGCTCCGGTTTTG
>Ga0233431_1004638_pt1 | contig 14455 bp, 11 predicted proteins | sample SI_118_April2016_FD_179867 | JGI IMG/M metagenome (GOLD analysis project Ga0233431, IMG submission 179867) | Seawater microbial communities from Saanich Inlet, British Columbia, Canada - SI_118_April2016_200_MG | ecosystem: Environmental > Aquatic > Marine > Inlet | place: Canada: British...
CACGCCGAGCGAGCTTGCCCGCTGTTCGAAATATATGAAAAAATGGCGGAAACATCTCATCGTCACGCCGCTGTTCCTCGATCCCGGCTATATCGCACGGTCACTCGACACGTTCCCGCTGGAATTTCTCGATATGACCTCGGCGTATGCGGTTGTGAGCGGCGACGATGTGCTCGAGGACATTGCATTCAACGATGACGATATCCGTAATCAGTGCGAGCGCGAACTCAAAGGCAAACTGCTTCATCTCCGCGCTGAATATCTCAATCTGCGCGATAACAAAAAAGCGCTGATCGACCTTGTCGACCGCTCGCTGAATACGTTCAGGCTGCTGTTTACGGGAGCGCTGTTCTTAAAAGACGTCGAAGTGCCGTCCGATACCGATAAACTTCTCGGCCTGGTAACGAAGGAATACGAGCTTGATTCCTCTCTGCTCATTAAGCTCAGAAGTGTCGCACGGGGAGATATCAAGATCGACGAATCCGAGGCCGACACGCTGTTTGATCTTTACGTCGAGGAGCTCGACACATTGTCGCACGCCATCGACACCTTGACCGAAGAAGAATCCGGCGATAATGTAACTGATCAATGATATATCAAACAATTAATGAAATTCTCACGGAGGAAAAAATATGAAAAAGATTCTCATAATTCTCGCTGTTATTTTCGGAATACTGCTCATCGTTGCGTTAAGCATTTTCGGCTGGGTGAAAAACAACTATAACGCCATGGTCACCATGGACGAGCAGATCAACGGCGCATGGGCGCAGGTCGAGAACGTCCTTCAGCGGCGGTTTGATCTGATCCCGAACCTTGTGGAAACCGTAAAAGGTTACGCCGCACACGAAAGCCAGGTACTCACCGACATCACCGAGGCACGCTCAAGAGTAGGCGGCGCAGGCGTACCGTCCGACCGTATGGCCGCAGAGGGCGAACTTTCGGGCGCGCTGTCACGGCTCATGGTTGTCGTCGAGAACTATCCGCAGCTCAAAGCCAACGAGAATTTCATCCGCCTTCAGGATGAACTCGCAGGTACCGAAAACCGTATCGCCGTAGAACGCGGCCGTTATAATACTGTTGTGCAGAATTACAACGCGTTCATCAGGAGGTTCCCCGCATCGGCAATCGCTGGCATGTTCAATTTCGAACGCCGCGATTTCTTCGAGGCCCCGGAAGCGGCTCAGACAGCACCCCAGGTGAATTTTCAGTAAGCATGCGTCCCGAGGGGAATTATTCATTCTTTGAAAGTTAATTATTGCAATAATGCCGATGAGAAAGGGTTGTGATATGAGCAAAAAGAAACGTGCGGTTTCAAGACGGAAATTCATGGGTTCGGTTGCAGGTGCGGGAGCAGGCGCAGCCTTTGTAGAAAAAGCGGGGAACGCTAAAAACGCCGCCGCGCAGAATACGATTATTCCCCCGGGGGCGCTCTCTATCAACACATCAAACTCAACCGGGATGAATATCATTGTCATCATTGCCGATTCCTGGCGGTGGGATTATCTCGGCATAACCGGGAACACGCGCATCAAAACGCCGAACATCGACGCACTCGCAGCAGAGGGAGTATATTTCGACAACTGCTATGCGGACGGTCTCCCGACGATTCCCGCGCGGCGTGTGATGCATACCGGAAACAGCATTATCGAGGGTAAATCGAAATGGAAACCGCTGGAAAACGGCGATATCACATTTGCAAACATTCTCGGAAAAGCCGGATTTACCACATCTTTCATTGTCGACACGTTTCATCATTTTAAACCGGATATGAATTTCCATAAAGATTTCGACAGCTTCACATGGATTCGCGGACAGGAAGTCGACCGGTATAAAAGCGGCCCGAAAAACTCTGTCAATCCGGAGAATCACGTCCCCGAGCATCTCCTTTCGGACGATCTCCGCACTAATATGACACAGTATCTCCTCAACACCAAGGACCGCTCAGGCGAGGAGGATTATTTCTGCGCGCAGTCCTGCAATGCAGCAGAGGAATGGCTCGCCGAAAACAAGGATAACGACGGTCCGTTCATGATGTTCATGGATATGTTCGATCCCCATGAGCCGTGGGACGCGCCGCCGAGATTCCAGAAAATGTACCGCGATTCATATCCGTTCGACCGCTATCTTTTCGGCTATGGCGTCGATGTGGACGATGTGCGCGAGGAGGATTATCCCATCCTGAGGGACCTCTATTCCGCCGAGGTTTCGTTCAGCGATCACTGTATCGGAAAGCTGATCGACCGTGTTAAAAGCCTCGGATTATGGGACAACACGATCATCGCGTTCAGCTCCGATCACGGCACCCATCTCGGCGAACAGGGCTGCATCCAGAAACAGGCGAAACTGCTCAATTCCTGCATCGCCCGCGTCCCGCTCATCATCCGCCATCCCGACAAAAGCACCCACGGCAAACGCATAGACGCGCTCACGAGCCACATGGATTTCATGCCCACGTTCCTCGAAATGCTCGGTGTAAAAACCAACCGGGAGTTCGACGGCCAGAACATGTGGGATCTTATCACCGGCGCGAAAGACAAACTCCGCGACTACGCGGTCACCGGTTACGGCAATTACGGCTCCGTCCACACGGAAAAATGGCACTATCTTCGGAATGTCTGGGGCAAAGAACCCGGTCTCGGCCCTCAGCTCTACGACATAACAGTCGACCACAACGAGGAGGTCAACGTGATCGCAGATCATCCCGATGTAGTAACGGGGCTTGAGGCGATTATGGAGAGTGAGTTTGGGGTTGAGTTGGGGTAGTTTTTTAAGGTTGAGAAAGCATAGCATAAAGGAGAAATATGTCCAATTTCCCGTGTGGTTTTTTATCAGAAAGTTCTGGATATTATTTTTATAGCGCTGTTCTACAAGCAAATGCTGCAATTTTATCAATTGTTGGAGTATTTATAATATTTCGAATTCAGAGACTTCAAAGTACAATTGATCTTATTCAAAATTCATTTCTTATGAATTTGGAAAAATATGCTACTCCTGAAAAATTTTCAGAATTTTTTAATTCTACTTTAGAAAAGAAAAAAGAAGTATTTGAAGATTTACACTATCCAAATTATATAATGTCAAGTTTATCAGTCTGTATCAAAAACGAAGAAACAATTTTAGGGTTCAATTCAGCAATTAAAACACCTACATTATTATTAGCATCAGGTATAATATTATCTACTATCGGATTATTTTTCACGAATTTCCTTCATAGTACGTATGGTAAAACAGAATTTTCTCTTTTACTTGTTTTTATGATTTTCGAAATAGTTACAATTGTATTTGTAGTCAAAACAATTTTTAAAATAATTAAAGAATAATACAAAAAAAAGGACAGATTCTCATCTGTCCTTTTTTGTTGCCATGTAAACAATATTATCTCGAAATCTTCGTCACCTTATATCTGAGCGTTCCTCTCGGCACTGTAACCTCGGCGATCTCGCCGACAGCTTTACCGAGCAGCGCTTTCCCGATGGGCGACACTGTCGATATCTTGCACTCGTCAAGATTTGCCTCAAGCTCGTTCACCAGAATGAAATACATTTTTTTGCCGGTGTCCACGTCCTCAAGATCGGCACGCGCTCCGATATATACCTTGTCATTGTCGATTTTCGATTCGTCGATGATCGAAACGTTCCGCACCATGACCTCGAGCTTGTGGATGCGGGTTTCGAGCTTGTGCTGCTCTTCTTTGGCGGCGTCATATTCCGAATTTTCGGACAGATCGCCCTTTCGGCGCGCCTCGGCGATCGAGTTTATCACCCGCGGACGTTCGATCTGTTTGAGATGTTTCAGATCCGCGTGAAGCTTTATTTCGCCTTCTCTTGTTAAGTGTATACGACTCATATATTGAATTTTTCTCCTTACACATTAAACCTAATATTTAAAATATCTCCGTCTTTCACAATATAATCTTTGCCCTCTATCCTGAAAAGCCCTTTTTCACGCGCCTCTTTTGCCGAGCCTGCTTCGATGAAATCGTCATACGCGATGGTCTCCGCACGAATGAATCCGCGCTCCAGATCGGAATGGATCACTCCCGCGCATTCCGGGGCGCTCGATCCTTTGCGGACGGTCCATGCCCTCGCCTCGTCCGGCCCGAACGCGGTAAAGAATGAGATCAGCCCGAGACTTTCGTAACTCAGACGGATCAGGCGGTTGATCGCCGGCTCCTCGATATTCATGGATTCCAGAAATTCCGCACGGTCCTCCTCCTCAAGCGCAATGATCTCCATTTCGATCTCGGCACAGATCGCCGCGCATACCGTATCCTCCATCTCCGCAAACGGCGCCTCAAATTCCCCTGCCTTGCCTGCGGTCAGATCGGCCTCGGAAATGTTCACAACCACCAGGAGCGGCTTCAAAGTGAGGAACTGAAATCCGCGGAGGAGTTTCTTGTCATCTTTGCCGAGCTCCATTTTTTTCAGCGATTCGCCGCCCTCAAGCGCCTCAAGGCATTTCTCGAGCAGCGCTTTTTCGTGGAGCTGCTGGGGTGTCGATCCGCTCCGCATCTCTTTTCCAAGACGTTCGATACGGTTCGATACGACGATAAGATCGTTTAAGGCAAGGTCCTCGAGGATCGTATCGAAATCACTCCGCGGGTCGGTATCGGATCCGAAACCGTCCAGAACGAGAATGAGCGCATTGGCGTTTTTCATAGTCTGAAGGGCCTGCGGCTCCATGCCTTTTTCTTTGTCTGCGGACTGCCCGGCAAGGTCAAAATACTCCATTGTGGCGTTCGTTTTTTTCTTTGGAGTGAAAATCTCGAACAGTTTATCGAGCCGAGCGTCGGGAACTTTAACGGTGCCGACGTGAATATCCTTGCCGTGCGATAATTTTGTGTAATCCTGTCCGGTCAGGGCACAGAAAAGTGTGGTTTTGCCCGAGTACGGCAATCCGGTTATTCCAGCTTTCATTATGTAATCCTCAGTTGATTTATCTGATTTATAAGTCTATATTGGTTCTTTATCGGAATATGTATGTAAATTCGCATAGATTCTGCGGACCGATTGCTCAGTGACCGCAGGAATCATCGGATACGAAATTTTACAGCGTTTAACAATAACCCGAATACTATAATATACGAAATGAAAACGGAAATTCATAGTTTAACCACAACAGCCCTGTTTGCGGCTATCATTTCGATCTCCGCTTTCATACGGATTCCGACGTCGATTGTCCCGCTGACATTCCAATCCGTGGCGGTGCTTATCGCCGGATATTCTCTCGGGCCGAGGCAGGGCGCCTTTGCGGTCATACTCTACACCGCGGTGGGGCTGATCGGGCTTCCGGTGTTTTCCTCGGGCGGTGGACCTGCGTATGTGCTGTCCCCCACATTCGGATATATCATCGGATTCACATTCTGTGCGGTCATCACGGGATATTTAGCGAAATTCAATGTCAGAGGATCGGCCTTCTTCGCATATCTTATTATGCTTGCCGGGCTTGCCGGTATATATATTCCGGGCGTTCTCTGGCTGTATGTATCGCAGGAATGGATTTTGGCGGTTCACACGGATATCACAACAGTCATTAAAGCCGGCCTTCTCATACCTCTTGCTGGCGATCTGGTCACAACCGTCCCGGCGGCAATCGCGGCGGTCCGTATCAGGGAAAGTATTTACCGTCTGTAATGATCTCGTCCACAACCTGCGCCAGTCCGGAATGATTATTCGAGCTGACCACAACATCCGCATGCGCTTTGACATCGTCCGGCGCGTTCCCCATGGCAACGCCGACATCGGCATCCTCGAGCATATCGCAATCATTATAATTGTCTCCGGCGGCAACATATCTCCCTGCGGGTATTTCAAGAAGATCATGCATCCTGCGAAGGGCAATATGCTTTTTCGCGTTCGTATTCACAATCTGTATGAACCAGAATTCGTCGCTTTTTCCGCCGAGACGGGGCGTTTCATAGGGCAGTACCATCACGGTCGCGCCAATGCCTGCAAGCGCTTTCTGCAGGGTAATAATGATCTCCTTTTTCGCCACAGTAGAGACCTGAAGGATGTTCTCCGAGTAATGTTCAATATTTTCGACTAGGGTACACCGGGGGTCGGTATTGAGATAATGCTCGAAATATTCGCACACACCCTCGAGCGTGTCATAATAGACATGCTGATTCTCAACGCTCAGATCATACAGCGCAGGAACCGCACCGCAGCCTCGCGCGTGCCCGATCACCTCTTTCACCGTATCCGGCGAAAGCATTTCGGCATGGTTAATCGACATATCCCGCATGTCGACGGTGCACGCGCCGTTACTCATGATCGCGTATTTTATGAATGGAAGTTTCTCGACTATCGTTTTTGCCGCGGGAAACGTCCGTCCGCTCGCAATAATAATCTCCCAGTTCAGTTTGTGTGCTTTCTCAAGCGCATTATATACTTCGTCCGTGATAATCCCGTGATCAGTAATAAGTGTGCCGTCCACATCAACCGCCAACAGCCCCATCGCTTTATTCATGTTGCTCCTTTATTTTTATTTCAATATTTCTCATTAAAAGACAGCTCTCTAAATCCCCCCGGGGGGATTTTTTCTTATCTTCGCTCTATTGGGCAAACACAGGGGTTTGCCCCTACTTTGTGCCTTTGTGCCTTTCTTTACCGGTGATCCCGATAATCCAGCCAAGATAGCGAAGCATCTTGGGCGGGCAGACTGCAAATCCCTCTCAGACTTGAGTAGACGCTCAGCGTCCTCCGAGATAGCTGGGAGGAATATCTTTGGTTTCGACCGTGATTTTCTGAAGAACCACGCCCGGATCGACCATCCAGAATTTCAATACATGTGCGCCGGGAGCGCTTACAGCGTGTTCGGACACGGTAGTGTTTACATTGTTACGGACAGTTTCCTGCCAAAACGGGTGTGACGTATCGATATGGATATTTACTATCTGCGGTTCGGCGTCATCAATTGAGACCGCATATCTCAAACCCTGGTTGTTGTGAAAATTGAGTGTGGGCGAAACATACACCCTCACGTTGACATCCCCGCTTCCGAACAGATGCACATCGTATTCCAGCCTCGGGCTTCCGCCGCCGGGGGTTTTGCTTTCGGCCGTTACCGGAACAGGCATAACGGACGACAGTGTCCTGCCCAGATTCGGGATGGTCTGCCAGCTGACCGGCGATTCATCCACCGCGCGGGAATAATGCGCAGCCTCCATCGACAAGTACCCGTTGCTCTCGACAAATCCGGTCACCTTCTCCTCGGGATTTTTCACATCGGCGTATACAATGACACGTGCGCCGCCCGGCCCTGTTACGGTAATCGGAACACGATGCGTTCCTGCGGGAGCGTTCTGCCAATCGACACGTACCCACAGGCGGGCATCTTTCTCAATGCTCCCCTTATCGGCGCTGATATTGAGCCAGGATTCGCCTGCGGCGGCGGTATAATCGAACGGCGCCATACCGCGGTTGAAAATCTCGATATAATATGCCTGTCCGCCGTACGGATCAAATTCGGGAAGGACAGCGTCACCCTGTTCCATCGGCCACCATGTGTCCGATCCCTCGATCGAGACACCCATCTCCGCCGCCGCGGGGATCTCAATTTCGGTAAGCTCCGGGATGGAATTCTTTTCCGGCTGCTGCCAGTAGGTGTAGCCGATATGGGTCTGATCCATCATATGGTTCCATTTGCCGCCAGCCATGACCTTATTATAGTAATGCGAAATCTCAGCGTCTTTTTCAAACTGCGCCCTCGCTTTTTCAGCCAGTTCGTTTGTCCGGGCACGGCCCTGAGCGGCGTAGAGACGGTTTTTCGCAACGGTCACATATAAATCGTTCAGGTTTGCACACGCCTCGACAGGATGCATGACAAGCTGGTAGTACGCGTCCCTGTATTCAGCCGGCATGTCATCGTAGATCCTCCGTGCCTTTTCCTCGAGTGCGTTGTATTCGGCAACGACCGTTTCGGCCTCCCGGTTATGAGTGAGGCTGTAGGTTTCGGGCTCGAGCAGTTCCGGTTTCCGGCGGCTGTTGAACCGCGTGTATTGTGTCAGAATATCCGCAATATCGGCTGAATGTTCCGCGCCGAATTTTTCCTCCGCCCATTTCCGGGTGTATTCCGGCAGGCTCTCGGCGGGCCAATAATCGGGATTCCACGCGAAATCAAGGAAAAACTCGATGGGGAATTCCATCGGCTTTATGTCGCCCACATTAACGAGCCAGATCCTGTCGACACCGTGACGGTATGCGAGATTCATCTGCTCCCACACTCTCGAGATCTGTGTCGTGTTGAGCCATTTGTAATTTCTCGGGCCGCCCACATAATCGAAATGATAATAGATGCCGTATCCTCCGCTCCGGGGCGGGTCGTCCGGTTTCGGCAGTTTGCGGATATTTCCCCAGTTATCGTCGCAGAGAAGCAGCGTGACATCATCCGGTACTCGCATGCCAAGATCGTAATACTCCTGTACCTCCTTGTAGAGCGCCCAAAGCTGCGGGGTTTGTTTCACATCTTTGCCGGTCACCTCGCCGATTATCTTCCGCTGATCGGCAACGATCCGTTCGAGCAGCCCGATATTGGCGCTTCTCGACATCCCTCTGTCGCCGTCCCCGCGCATTCCGAGCGTAACGTAACTTTCCCAGGTTCCCATGCGCTCGATGCCCTGTGTCCAGAATTTACGGAGCTGCGCCTCGTTCGTTTCGTAATTCCAGTCGCCGCCGCCGAACGGTTCCCATTCGGCATGGGCGCGCATCATCGGCTCATGGTGTGTCGTGCTCATAACGATGCCCATTTCGTCGGCAAGTTCGGGGTTGACCGGATCGTCGGTATAGAACATTCTCGGCACCCACATGGCCGGCCAGAAATAATTGCCCTTGAGCCGCAGGATCAGCTCGAAGAATTTCTCATAGAATTCGGATGTAAATCCACCGAATTTCTCATCCGCCCATCCCCCAAGCGCCGGCATTTCGTCGTTGATGAACAGCCCGCGGTATTTGACAGCGGGTTCGCCTTTGGAGTGCCGTCCCGGAAGTACATGCAGTTCCGACTGATGTTCAGTCGGCACATCAGCCCACCAATACCACGGCGAAACGCCTATCTGCGCCGAAATGTCGAACATGCCGAAAATCGTCCCGCGTTTGTCGCTTCCCGCGACAACTAGCGCCTGCCCGACTCCGGTAAAAGGATTGTCAACAACCTGGATCAGAAATGTCTCCCAGCGCCCTTCGATTTCTCTCACATCGATCTTGTTATCCGCAATCAGCTTATCGATCAGCCAGCTTTTGCCGATCGTCCCGATGAGCACGACTTTCTCGGCCTCGGGGGCAGGTCCGGTAATGACCTCCGGCGCGGCATCCGTTACACGCCCGATATCGGCGCTGAGATAGTTCATTACCCTGATAACGCCCGGATAATCCTCGGGGCTCGCAACCAGCGGCGCAGAACGCTCTGCGGAGGAAAGAGCAAATCGTCCCGGCCCGTTTTTATGCGAGACATACGACTCGGCTTCAACAGCATCCGCACTTTGAGGTAAAACTATAACCGCTGTCAGGATCAACAGCAAATAAACGACTATTCCGGCAAAAAGTGATGCGATTATTTCACGAATTGCTGTTCTGTCGCCAAGTATGAGACGAATTCCCATAATTTTGATCCTCCACGGTACGATTTCCTGATAAATTCATAATATATCTTGCGAATTATTCACAATACATATATTATTATATTTTACGGTGTGAAACTCTGATTTTTATTGTTTTTTTAGAGATTTTATTTGCATAAATTCATGCAATTTTTTATTTATGTAAGATAACCATATTGAATGTTTGCGCAATAACTATGTTGATTTTTTACGTTAACTCTCAGGAGGAAAAAAAATGAACCGATCTTTCACGCGTGGCAGCGTATCAATTATGTTCGCAACGGCGATCACGGTGCTCTTCATGCTCGTACTGTTTTCCGCAGGCTGCGGCGGCGGTCCTGAATGGAAAGCACTCAACGATAAAGTCATCGCCGAGCAGGATGTCACGATCAGAACCCGTGACGACATCCCTGAAACCGGCGTTGTCCCCAATCTCGAACCGGGAACAATCTACAAAAAAAACGATCTTCCCGCTGTTGAGATCGCTCCCGGCGTCATAGGCAAAATGTACTGGGGCAAGGGCGTTATGGTGAACTGGATGAAACTCGAGCCGAACGCAAAGATCCCGCGCGAAAAACTTCCCTCCGAACGGATCATGGTCGTCTGGAGCGGAACTGTCGACCAACTCATCAACGGCAGCCTCGTTACCATGAAAGAATATATCACAAAAACAAACTGGACCGCCACACCGCATAAAGATTTTCTGTTCCTCGAAAAGGGTGCCGACAACGAAGTCATCGCCGGTGCGGACGGCGCTGAAATTCTTGAGATCTACTGGCCGGTCAGAGCCGATTATATCGAAAAAGCCGGCGGCGTTGTACCGACGGCGCTTGCCAATGAAAGCTACGCCTCGACATACAATTTCGAGCCCAACGTCGTGTATAATTTCTATGACGTGCAGTTCACCAATTTCGGCGAGGAACGGACCGCGAATTCACGGATGATCTGGGGCGAGGGCGCACAGTGCAGCTTCCTGAGCGTCGATCCCGGCCGCGTATCAGCGTATCACGGACATCCCGAAGAGCAGCTTATGATCGTTCTCGGCGGATACATCGACGAGACAGTTATGGACTCGACAACACGGATGGAACCCGGCGACATCGCATTTCTTCCCGGCGGTATGGTTCACAGAGGCGTTTATGGCACACAAGGCTGCGACATTCTCGACGTATTCTGGCCGCCGCGTCCCGACTTCATCGAAAAAACAGAAAGCCGCCTCGAACAGTATCACGCGATCATTCCCGAGGACGCCGAAGTCGAACTTGTTCATAACGGCGAGGTCGACGAACCGTTCCTGAATTTCACCGAGGGTCCGGTCTGGTATAACGGCACACTGTATTACTCGAATATGTGGTTTGCCGCCGATTGGAGCGCGGGAAGCCCTGAAAAAAGCAACATGATCCGTGTCGAGAAAGACGGCACTCATAAGATTATCAACAAAAACATGCAGACAAACGGCCTCATGAAACTCGGTAACGGCAATATGGCCGTATGCGACATGTACGGGCACCGTCTCATTGAAATGAACAAGAATGCCAAACTTGTCCGTACGCTCGCAAGCAAATGGAACGGCGTTGCATTGGACGGCCCTAACGACATCGCGATCGATGCCAAGGGCGGCATTTATATTACCGATCCGCAGTTCACGCCGGGACTTGAAAAAACACAGCCCGGCAAAGCGGTCTATTACCGCAAACCGGACGGCGAGGTCATTCTTGTTGTTAAGCACGGCGAAATGGGACAGCCCAACGGCATTCTGCTCAGCCCGGACGGTAAAACCTGCTATATCTCCAACACACGGAATATGCCGTATGGAAATTGGACCGCGGCGTATGATGTCAATGACGACGGCACCCTTTCAAACGGGCGCGAATTCGCGAAAGTTCATCTTACCCCCGGAGCGCGGATTGCCGAGACGGTTACCTCGGGTGCGGACGGCATGACGATCGATGTGCACGGCAACATTTATATCGCCACGAACATGGGCCTTCAGATATTCGCACCGAGCGGCGATTATATCGGGACAGTCAATGTACCGATACGTCCGGTAAGCGCGGTCTTCGGCGGCGACGACAATCAGACCATTTTCATGACATGCGCAACACGGATATATAAGATCAGAACAAATGTAAAAGGCCTTGACTATCCGTTAAAATAGCAGCTATTGAGAGGGGGAACCGAACCGGTATCCCCCTCTCTTCTGTTTTGCGGAATGTGAGGCTCATGCAGCAAATCAATAAGTAAACTCTATTATTAACACCTCAGGAAAGAAGAATACATTATGAAATTTGACTTAAAAGGAGTTATCACTCCGGTTGTTACGGTTTTTAACGAAGACGAAAGTATCGACGAGGGCGGTTACCGTCAGGTTGTCAACCACCTTATAGATCATGGCGCATACGGAATTTTCACATGCGGCGGTCAGGGCGAGGGCCATGCGCTTTCGATCGACGAAAAGCTCCGGCTTCTCGATATCACTCTTGAGGAAGTGAACGGCAAAGTCCCGGTTCTCATGGGAACCGGCGCGCCGACAACCCGCGCGGTCATCAGCATGACAAAAGCGGTCAAAGAACACGGCGCTGACATCGCGACCATCATCAATCCGTTCTATATCAGCCCGACTCAGGACGAACTGTACGGTCATTACTGCGATATTCTCGACGCGGTCGATATTCCGGTGATTATTTATAATAATCCGTGGAGAACGCATTCCAATATTCAGCCCGACACAGTGGCGAAAATTTGCGAATATTCCCCGAATCTCGTGGGTATCAAGGATTCCAGCGGCGACCTTTCGATGACGCTCAAATACAAAGATGTCTGCCCGGACTCGTTCAGCGTATTCATCGGACGCGACCAGCTGATCCTATCCGCACTCCTTTCGGGGATCGACGGTGCAGTTGCGGCAACCTCGAATGCGGCGATCGATATTGTCGTGGGGATATACAACGACTTTATCGCGGGCGATCTCGACGCGGCCTGGGACAAACAGAAAAAACTCGTCCCGCTGCGTGAATATTTCTCCGCAGGGACATTCCCGGTTACTGTCAAAGAGGCCATGATGATGCAGGGACTTCCCGCGGGACCGTGCCGCAAACCTGTCGGCCGCGTCAAACCGGATAAACTTGAGCTGCTGAAAACAATTTTAACGGACATGGGCTTACTATAAAACACTATACAATTTTAAGAAAAGAAATAACAAAATAAATACCGGAGGCGGAAATTATGTTGATTATCGGAGTGGATGTCGGAACGACCGGCATGAAAATGGGTGTTTTTCAGGAGGACGGCGATTCTGTTAAACTTGTGAGACAGTATGCCGAAGATTATCCTATCAATACATATAATGACGGATTATTCAGCGATATAGAGCCTGAAAAATGGCAGGTTGCGTTCCGTAACGGCTGTAAGGAAATGAGCGACCTCATGGGCGATGTCGAGGCGATCTCCATTTCGGGCACAACCCCCGGAATGACAGTCATGGACGAGGAAGGCAACGCGCTTTATCCAGCGATCCTCATGCTCGATCAGCGGTCACGGAAACAGGCCGGCGAGATCATAGAAAAGATCGGTATGGACAAGCTGATGAATGAAACAAGCAATATGCCGGTTGCCGGGGGCTGTTCGCTTGCGAGTATTCTCTGGGTGAAAGAAAATCATCCCGAAATTTTCGAAAAAGCGGCGTGTTTCGGCCATTCCAACACATTTTTTGCGAAATGGCTCACCGGCGAATTTGCAATCGATCCGTCATCGGCGTCCCTGAGCGCGCTTTATAATACCGTTAAGAACGATCTGACGTGGAACGAAGAGATCGCCGAAGCTTTCGGAATTTCAATCGATCAGCTTCCCACTGTCATGCTCGGATATGAAAGCCCAGGCAAAGTGAAAAGCGACCTTGCCGCAGAACTCGGCCTCACAAAAGAGCCCGCAGTCGTTATCGGCGGAAACGATGCTGTGCTTGCTGCGTATTCCATCGGTATCGAGGAGCCCGGCGATGTGGTCAATGTCAACGGCACCTGCGAGATCAATCTTGTCTGCCTCGGAAAATGCTACCCGTCCAGAAATTACAATATCCGCGCACATGTGATCCCCGACAGATGGCTCACGCTTTACGTTATGAACGCCGAGGGCAAAGCATTCGAATGGTTCAGAGAGCTTCTTTGCCGCGAAATGACAACTGACGAATATTACGGCGAATTCATGCCGAACGCTGTTAAAACATGGATGGAACGCGACTCCGCGGTAACGTACACCCCGTTCCTCATGGGATCGAGGTATTCTCTTGAACCGCTGAAAGCGGAATTCCTCGGGATGACGATGGAAACCACCCGTGAGGAACTCATGGCCGCGATGGTCAAGGGACTCTGCGAATATCAGAAACTGCATCTCGACGAAATATCCGAAAAGGTCCAGCTGAAAGATGTGATTCACGTGACCGGCGGTGCGGTAAATCCGACGTTAATCGAGGCGAAAAATAAATGGATGCGCGAAAGCCCCTACGTTTTCGAGGAACAGTCCTCCATGAAAGGCGCCGCGATGCTCGGCCTGAAACATTTAAAAGAGAGCTAGTATATACAAAAAATAATTACAGCCAAAAGGGAGAATTAATATGCCAATCAAAAAAATCAGTGATTTTCAGGGCCAGGACGGAGCGGTTTTTCTTTCCGCGGATGCGGACGGCAAGGATCTGATGCCGGAGATGAGTCTGCATTTCATGACGCTTACCGCCGACACTCCGGTAACGCCTCATGTGCATGACCGTGTCGAGATTTATATTTTCCTCAGCGGAAAAGCGAAAGTTATGACCGGCGACGAGATCAAAGAAGTTTCCACCGGCGATGTTGCGATGGCGCCGATCGG